>ENA-OZFX01001169-OZFX01001169.1-human-gut-metagenome-genome-assembly--contig:-NODE-1169-length-11988-cov-5.562893_pt1 | contig 11988 bp, 8 predicted proteins | sample MGYA00244651_ERZ653648 | MGnify/ENA primary metagenome ERZ653648 (study PRJEB26926, sample SAMN06164910) | human gut metagenome | biome: ENVO:00009003; feature: ENVO:2100002; material: ENVO:00002003...
CATTGCCAAACTATTTGATTAAATTTTTGTCCAAACTTTGGGGCTCACTTCAAATATGTGGGGCTTTTCTTTTATGATAAATTTGATTTTCATCGATTTTAGGCCTGTTTGGAGAAATCGAGAAATAGCTTCTAAAACTGCAAACAAAAAGCCGTGAAAAACGAAATGTTTTTCACGGCTTTTTGTCTCACGGCCGATACCCGTCGGCGCAGCGTGCGGCGTTAATGTAAATACAGGCGCCGACCATTCACGCATTAAATCAAAGTTTCATATTCCGCATATAGTGCATCGACCTCTATGCGAAGTTTTTCCAGCCTGTCGGTAACCTCTTTGACTGCCGTATAATCGGCGGCGCAGGCAGCCAGCTCCTCATTGAGCGCAGCTTCCTCCGCCTCCAGCGCTTCCAAACGCTCCTCGATCTCCTTGGTGCGCTGTTTGCGCTTCGCGTCGCGCGCCCTGTCTTCTTTGGAGCGGTATCCCTGCACGGGCGCTTTCTCCTTCTCCGCTTTTTCTTTAAGGGGGGCAGGCTTTTTCTCCGCGCTTCGCCCGTCCAGAAATTCCCGATAGCTCCCCGAAAAGAGAGTGAGCGCGTTATCCTCGATGAGCGCGATCTTGTTTGCGATCGCCTCGATGAAGCGGCGGTCGTGAGAGACAAAGAGGATGGTCCCGTCAAAGCGTTTCAAAGCTTCCTCGAGCGCTTCCCTCGCGGGCAGATCGAGGTGGTTGGTCGGTTCATCCAGAAAGAGGACGTTGCCGCGGCGGCTCTCAAGAAGGGCGAGTTCCAGCTTTGCCCGAAGTCCGCCCGAAAGTTCTTTGACCTTTTTATTAACATCCTCCGCCTCGATGCCCGCCTGTGCGAGCAGCTTGCGCGCGTCCGTCTGCGTCATGAGGCTGTTCTTGCCCCAGAAGGCGTCGAGCACGCGGTCCTCGGGGTCAAGATCGGCGTTCTCCTGATCGTAATATCCGATGCGCACGAACTTGGCGTGCTGCACGCCGTCGCCCTCCCGCAGAAGATACTTCAAAAGCGTCGTCTTTCCCGTGCCGTTTTCGCCCGTGAGCGCGCATTTTTCCCCGCGCAGAAGGGTGAAATCAGCGTCTTTGATGAGGAGCTTCCCGTCGATACGCAGATCGAAATGATGCGCCTCCACAACGCGTTCATAGGGCTGTGTGTCATATTCGAAGACAAAGCGCGGCGGCTTGGGGGGAGGCACGGGCTTTTCCAGCTTTTCCATGCGTTCCAATTGATTGACGCGCGAAAGCGCGCTCTTTGCCGTGGTGGCGCGCACGAGATTGCGGTCGATATAGTCCTGAAGCTTGGCGATCTCCTCCTGCTGTTTTTCATATTCGCGCCACTGCTGTTTCAGAAGCTCTTCCTTCAGCACTTTATACTTGCTGTAATTGCCCTTGAAGGAGAGCACCTTTCCGCGCTCGAGTTCCAGCGTGCGCGCAGTGAGGCGATCGAGAAAGTAACGGTCGTGGGAGACGATGAGCATCGCCCCGCGGTAGGAAGTGAGATAATCTTCGAGCCAGAAAAGCGTCTTGATGTCGAGGTGATTGGTCGGCTCGTCGAGGATGAGGAGTTCGGGCTCCTCCAAAAGCAGACGGCAAAGTTTCAAGCGCGTCTTTTCCCCGCCCGACATCGTGGAGACGACCTGATCGTACATCTCCTCAAATCCCATGCCGTTGAGGACGGTGCGGATGCGCACCTCGACGTGATAGCTGTCGCGCGCGTCGATGCGGCGCTGCAGACTCTCAAGCTCGGAAGCAAGCGAAATGCGTTCCTTCTCGTCGGCGCGGGAAAAGGCAGCCTGCGCCTGTTCGAGGCGGGAAATGAGACGGCGATCCTCCTCAAACACTTCGCTCATCGCAGAAAAGACGGTGCCTTCCGATTCCAGCCCGCCATTCTGGGGAAGATAGCCGATCTTGAGGCCGTTCTTGCGGAAGATATTGCCCTCATCCGGCGTGAGCTCATTAAGAAGTAGCCTTAATAGGGTGGTCTTGCCTTCGCCGTTGCCGCCGATAAAGCCGACGCTCTCGTTTTCATGCAGCGCAAAAGAGACATCCTGCAAAATAGGGACGTCGCGATAGGCAAAGGAGACATTTTCAAAAGAGATAAGCATACTTTTCTCCATGTGAGAGATGCTGGTAAGATGAAAGAAGCAAACCTGCTTGCCGCCGTTCAAGAGGCGGAAGAACGCCTCAGAGGCGCGTCTCCGAAGGAGTGCGCAAAATGGGTCAGGCGCATCTTTATCCTGAAAACGCGGCTGCTTCGCAGCGGATGAACAGCGCCAACCCTGCCGCCGTCAGTAATCCCATGAAGGGATGAACGCCTTCTTTGCACTCTCTTTTTCCTGCGTGAAGACGGTCTCAAAGCCGAGCGCTTCCGCATAGTCGAGCACGCGTCGGTATTCACGCGCGGTGATGGGGCGGGCAAGTTCGGGGAAGCCCTCGATCTCGCCCATCGGCGTATATTGCCGCATGAGGGAGAGGGGCACATCCCCGGGAAGCACGCCCTTCAGAAAGTCAAGCACCTTCAAAGAGTCCGAGGTAGACATGGGGAGCACCAAATGGCGGACGATACAGCCCGAAAGCATCTTGCCCGTTTTATCATAGGAGACGGGCTTTTTTGCCATAAAGGCGACCGCATCGCTTGCCCGCTCGAAATAGTCCTTTCTCCCCGTATAGCGCTCGGAAAGAGCGGGGGAGCAGAATTTGAGATCGGGCAGATACACGTCGATCAAAGGGTCGATGCGTTCGAGCGCCGGAACGAGGGCATAGCCGCTCGAATTGTAGACGACGGGCACAGAAGGCCGATAAAGGGCGAGCGCTTCCGCTATGAGATCGGAGACGTGGTCGGGCGTCACGAGGTTGATATTGTCGGCGCCCATCTCTTCCAGCTCGCGGAAGATCTTTATCAGCTCTTTGGGGGTCACGCTCTTGCCGCGCTTGGCGCGCGAGACTTCGTAATTCTGGCAAAAGACGCAGCGCAGAGAACAGCCGCCGAAAAAGACCGTCCCGCTCCCGTTCTTGTGGGAGATGGGCGGCTCTTCAAAGGGATGAAGATAATACTTCGCCACGGTGAGCCCCTTCACGCCGCAGCGGCCGAAAGTCTTTTCTCTGTCCGCCCCGCATTGAACGGGGCAAAGCCTGCATTCCATAGGGCGATTATAGCATCTTGCTCTTGAAAAATCAACTTCCTTTGCAAATGCAAACACATTTAGTTGACTTTTCCCGCTTCCGCGATTATAATCGGTGAGTAAAACGAACGGAAGGAATTACGAAAGCATGAGAAGATTTTTTTCCAGCGAGAGCGTGACGGAAGGACATCCCGACAAGGTGTGCGACCGCATCGCCGACACCATTTTGGATGAACTCATCAAAGGAGACAGCGAAACGCGCGCGGCAGTGGAATGCTGCGCCGCCTACAATACGCTCTTCATCACGGGCGAAGTGACGAGCAGAGCAAGTGTGGACTATTCCGCAATTGCCCGCAAAGTCATCCGCGAGATCGACTACACGACGGGCGATTTCGCCTTCGACAAGTGCAATATCATCGAACTCGTCCACGGGCAGTCGCCCGACATTGCGCTCGGCGTCGATTCGTCCCTCGAAGACAAGACGGGGGGAGAAGCAGCCGACCGCCTCGGCGCAGGCGATCAGGGCATGATGTTCGGCTATGCCTGCCGCGAAACGGAGGAACTGATGCCGCTTCCCATCATGCTTGCGCACAAACTTGCAAAGAAGCTTACCGAGCTTCGGAAGGACGGCACGCTTCCCTATCTCCGCCCGGACGGAAAAACGCAGGTCACCGTGGAATACGACGGCAAGACGCCCGTCCGTGTGGATACGGTGGTGCTTTCCACCCAGCACGACGCCGAAGTCTCGCAGGAGCGCATCGCGGCAGACATGAAGCAATATGTCATCGGCGCGGTCATCCCCGAACAATTCCTCGATGCAAACACGAAGTATCTCATCAACCCCACGGGCAGATTCGAGATCGGCGGACCGGAAGGGGACTCGGGGCTCACGGGCAGGAAGATCGTCGTCGATACCTACGGCGGCAGATGCCCGCACGGCGGCGGAGCGTTCTCGGGCAAAGACCCCACAAAGGTGGACCGCAGCGCAACATATATGGCGCGCTACATCTGCAAAAATGTAGTGGCATCCGGTCTTGCCGATGAGATGGAGCTGCAAGTCGCCTATGCGATCGGCGTTGCCCGCCCCGTCTCGGTGTTCGTCGATACCTTCGGCACGGGCAAAGTGGATGACGAGACGCTCGCCGAGATCGTCAAAAAGGAGTTCGATCTCCGTCCTGCGGCCATCATCGAAGCGCTCGGTCTGCGTAAACCCATCTACGCGGAAACTTCCGCATACGGGCACTTCGGCAGGAACTTCCCCTGGGAGCGCACCGACCGCGCCGAGAGCTTAAAAAAATACATCCGATAGACATTTGAGGGAGCGCGAAATGCGCTCCTTTTTCTCTTCTCAGCGTATCAAATTTGATACGCTCGAAACATTTCTTCCCCGCCTCCTTGACGAAACAAGTCGATTGTGATAAAATATAATCAAATTATAGTGTGCCGATCATCGTGTCCGGCCGCAAGACTCAAAGGGGAGGATGCCGCGTTGTGTTCAATGTTCTATTTTGGATCGTATGGCTGTTGATCGGCCTGCTGCTTGCGGCGCTCTTCTCGGCGATCGTGCTACCGCGTCTGCTGCTGGAAATGAAAGCTTCTCTGCATCCGATCGCCGACCGCGGGATCGGAAAGTTCAACTTGAAAAACGGCATTTCTGTTTTATATGAGCCTTCGCGTTCCGAGCGGGAATACCTGCGCTGCTATCAGCTCAGCCGCCGCGGCGACCGTTCCGTCTCTTTTATGGGATACTGGAACAGAGCCGTCTTTACCGCACGCTATACGCTCCTGTGCTTCAACTCGCTCGGAAGGCCGATCGCCTTTTACCGCGTCTGTGAATGTTTCATCGACGGCAGATATTATACGCGCACCGTCACGCTTCCCCATGCGACCGCCTTCGTCAGTCTTTCCCTCGAACGCATCGACGGAAAAAAGTTCAAGCGCGCCTTTTCGCCTTCCCCGTTTTATTTGATCTGGCTTGCACTCTTTCTTGTGAGCCTGGCGGGACTCATCGGCTTTTTATTTTTTCTTGCCGTTCATTTCTCCGAGGGGGCCTTTCAAACCGCATCCGCTCTTCCGATCGGGAGCATTCTGACAGCGCTCTCCTTCGGCATCGTCTTCTTGCCGCTCGCCGTCGTGGGGGCGCGTATGCTCATCCTTCTGATCAAAGACCGCCCGCCGTTTCAAAGCGACCTTTGCGCAAAACCTGTCTTCCGAAGGGCAAAAGAGAAAATGCAAGGCCTGATTTCTCCCGTTCGTGCCATGTTCGGCGGCGCATATGACCTTTGCCGAAAGGCAATTTATCGCTGCATGAACGCATGGTCTCTTGTGAAACAGACATTCGGCCGTGTTCCGCGCGGTTCGAAAAAAGTGAGGAGGGGAGCGCGATGAACGATCTTCCGAACACCGCCAGTCCACAAAACGCATCGTACATCGAGGTGCTTGCCTGCAATACAGGCATCGGGGATCAAAACGGAAACGCATCCGTCACGCTGCGGAATTGTTCTCCGTACACCGTTACGGGCATGACGATAGAACTTTCCGGGATGGACGCGAATAAGACTGCTTCTATGATCCCGCCCATCGAGGCGATCTCACCGCCCGTTCCCCCCGGCGCAGAGTTCTGCGTTTTTATCCGCATTCCGGATCGATGGAGATCGTTTCGGGCAGAGGTCAGCGCCTTTCGCTCGGGAGATCTTGTCTTCACGCAAGACGATGCGGCAAACATCCGCAAGCGGTTCGACGCATTGCAGCCCGAATATACAAGGATCATCCCGTCGGGGAAGGACGAGCGCGAAACAGCGCTGCTCCCGCGCTGGCGAAGTGCAGCCGTCTGGCTGACATTGGCGGGTGCCGCGCTCATCACGCTTCTGACTTGCTTCCTCTGAAAATAATATGCTCCTATGACATTTCCCACCGCGAAAAACATCATGAACGAATATCAGACGATTTTAGACAGACTCGACCGCCGCCAGAAGATCGCTCTTCTGACCGATCCAGAAAGCCTTTCCGACCCCAAGATCAACCGATCGGGCGTTCCCGCCGTGCGCATGACTGCCCTCGATGAGCTCAACCGCGAACGGGGGCTCTTTCCTGCCTACCGCGAACTTGCGGCTTCCTGGGATGAAAGCCTCATTGCATCGGTGACGCAGGAGCTTGCCGTCCATGCCCGCGGAAGAGGCCTCAATCTGCTGGCGACGCCCGACCTCAAGTGCGCGGCACAGCCTGCGGCAGACGGGCTCTCCGAAGATGGGGCACTCAATGCCGCGTTGGGAACAGCCATGGCTCGGGCGGCACACTGCTCCGGCTGCGCGTGCGCCCTTTCCCGCCTCGCAGTCTCCGAACAAGACATTTCCCCGTTGGACGTACAGGCAGATCCCCGCGCAGTACACGAGCTCTTTTTGAAACCTTTTTCGGAGGTGATGGAAGAGGAGCCGTGTGAGGCGGTCATTTCCTCTCTGAAACGGGAGGGCGGCGGATATGCCGACTGTAATACAAATCTGTTCGGCGCGGCGGCGGGAGGCATCGGGACATGGAACACCTTTCCCATTGCCGACGGCATTTCGTCCGACGTCGATTACCACGGGATGCTCGCCCACGGGCTCTGTCTGAAGGGCGCAGCCGTCTTTGTCGACCGCGCCTCGGGAAGGTATGAACGGCTTTCCCATTCCCTCGAGGCGGGCAGCATCAGCGAAAGAGAACTGCGCGGCGCCACGGAAGACGGCACGGCGATCGATCCCGCTCTGATCGATGCCGCAGCCGATCGAACGATCGCATTCGCATACCGCGTCGCGGCAAAAAAGGCGGAACCGCCCCGAGCGGAGGATACGGGCGCGCTTGCGCGCCGTGCCGCCGAAGAGAGCTTTGTCCTGCTCAAAAACGAAGGGCTGCTCCCGCTTGCCCAAACGGCGAAACTCGCCGTCATCGGGGAAGCGTATGATCTATTCCCTGCGGAGAACGCCTTCCCCGTCGTCACGCGGGCGGAGATGCCCGGAAAGGACGGGGGAGAAGAAACCGTTCCTTCTATCATCCATGACGCGTCGAAAGCCGACGTCATCCTCATGTTCCTAAAGCGGGATGAAGGTCAGAACGGCCTCGCGCTTCCTGCGGAGCAGCTTGCATTGGCGAATGCGTTAAGAGCCGTCAAGCGGCCCATGATCGCCGTCGTGAAGGGCTCCGTTCCGCCGGATGCGGGCTTCTTCCGTCTCTTTTCCGCCGTACTGCTCGCTCCTTCTTTCGGGAAATACTGCTCCGATGCGCTGACCGGGCTTCTTAAGGGAAACCTCTCTCCCTCCGGAAGACTGACGCGGTCGTGCTATGAAAATTCGGAAGCATATTTTCATACGCTCGAAAAGGACAAGCGTTCGGGCCGCACCAAAGTAGGCTCATTCGTCGGATACCGATATTACGACACTGCGGGCATCAAGGTCAAATATCCCTTCGGCTACGGACTGACCTATACGAAATTTTGCTACTCTTCGTTGTCTTTGGAAGGCGATACGATCAGCTTTACCGTCAAAAATACGGGAAAATACAAGGGATGCGAAGTCGTGCAAGTGTATGTCGGGACTTTGCCCGCGGCGTTCCCGCAGCCCAAAAAGCGCCTCGCCGCTTTTGAACGGGTCGAACTTTCCCCCGGAGAATCGCGGCGCGTCACGTTGACCATACCCGAAAAGAAATATGCTTCCTTCTGCGAACGCACGCTCGGCGAACGCATCATCAAGGGGAGCTACCCCGTCTATGTGGGAGCGTCCGTCTCGGATATCCGCCTGCGCGGCATCCGCAAATTGGACGGGGAAATACCCGAAGCGCCCTCGTCGCGGCCCTGCGATTATTTCCGTGACCTGAGCAACATCGGCGAAAAATATCATGCAGGCTTCGGAGAAGCCATGAGCCGCCCGAGAAAAAACTTTCTCCTCAGGGGCATCGCCTTCTTCGTCCTCTTTGCCGCGCTGGCGATCGCTGTCATCATGGGGTGCGCTTTCTTTTCCGATCGGCATTTTTCCGTTTCGGAGATCGTCTGGCTCTCGATCATGGGCGCGTTTGCGCTCGGGGCAGCCGTCACGCTCGGGATCGAAAATTATATCCGCCAGGATAAACTGCTCTCCGAACGGAGCGCGCGGAAGGCGCTTGTCTTTCAGGACGCAATACAGACCGTCCCCGATGCAGCCGCCGTATTCGAAGCGGATCTTGCATCGCCGCAGCCGGAGGCATATTCGGCGCCGGAAACGGATGAACCCAAGCATTTCGACGCTTCTCTCACCTTCGACAGGATGGACCGCGAACTCACGCTCTTTTTGAACGAGCGGGGGATCGGCGTCTCGCGGCAGGAGATCGCAGACCTGATCGCCGCGCTTTCCACGACCCATCTCATCTTTCTTCCGGGCGTCGGAGAGAGCGAAGCAAACGCATTCTGCAAAGGCATAAGCGATTACTTCGGAACACAGCTCTATGCCGATAACTCCGCGAGCGAGGATTTTTTCCTGCGCTTGACCGACCGTGGATGGGAGCGCACGTCGCTCTATGAAGCGATGCAGGACGCACGCGCAAACTTGCCGCTCGTTCACATTGCGCTCCTCCGCGGCGTCGAAGAGAGTGCTCTTTCGGGGCTCTCCTTTGCCCGCAGGGCGGGCAGGACGGGCGCCTCCCGCGACGTACAGGAACCTTCTTCCTTCCCGCCCAACCTTTGGATCTTTGTCCTGCCGCAGGACGGGGCTTGTTCCGTTCCCGAAGAGATCGCCGAGATCGCCTCCTTCCTGCCGCTCTCGCTCACGCAAGGGCGCGCCGCCGAAACGCCGACGGATGTCTCGCCCTTCGGATATTATCAGCTTGCCAATCTGTGCGCAAGGGTGCGGGAGGGGTTCCCGCTGCGCGAACAGGCTTGGAAGCGCTTTGACAGCTTAGAATCCCGGCTTGGAAGCGAGTCTCAGCCATACCGCTTGGGCAACAGGACGTGGATCAAGCTGGAAATGCACGTTTCCGTCTGCCTTGCCTGCGGGAAGAGCGAAGCGGAAGCGGTCGATTCGGCGATCGCCTCCGAACTTCTGACCGAGATCGCCCCGTCTCTTTCGGCGGGAGAAGGCAGCGGGCTCGCGCTCCTGGAAGAGCTCTTCGGCAGTGAAGAGCTCGCCTGCTGCCGCAAACTTGCAGAAAAGACCAAACTGTTCCGTCATTCGAAAACCGTGTGGGAGGGAAGTACAAATGCCTAAATTTTGGGAGACCATAACACATCCTGCCTTCATCATCATCTATGTCGTGATCATCATCGCGATCGTGGTATTTGTCGTCATCTCCATGATGATCAACGAAAAACGCTTCTCGGCGGCAGCCAAACGGCTGAACCGCACGGCACGTGAGCTCGAAGAAGAACACATCGAAGAACAATCCGAAGCAAACGCCGTATCGCGCTTTTCCATGCTCAAACTGTATGATGAAAAACGCGGATCGCTGCCGCAGGAGACCTTCGAAGAAAACATTACCCTGTCGCAGTTCTGCGAAGAATTCCGCATCTTTGCCGCCGCACGGTTAGGGCTCTATTACGATATTTCCGTCATCCGCGAATTTATTGCGGGGCTTGCCGTTTCGCGCATCCTCATCTTACAGGGGATGTCGGGAACGGGCAAAACTTCGCTCGCCTATGCTTTCGGTGAATTTTTGGAAAATCCCTCCGTCATCATCCCCGTGCAGCCGATGTGGAAGGAGCGCACCGATCTCCTCGGCTATTTCAACGAATTTACCAAACACTTCAACGAGACGCTGCTTTTGCAGAAGATGTACGAAGCAAACAGCAGGGAAGATATATACATTACCATCCTCGACGAGCTCAACATCGCGCGCGTCGAATACTATTTTGCCGAATTTCTCTCCCTGTTGGAGATCCCCGACCCCGAGGCGCGCTATCTTGAAGTCGTCTCCGACCAATGGGAGAGCGACCCCGAAGCGCTCAAAGAGGGGCGCATCAAGCTGCCCGAAAATATGTGGTTCATCGGTACGGCAAACAACGACGATTCGACGTTCGCCATCTCCGACAAAGTGTACGACCGCGCCATGGTGCTCAACCTCGACCGAAAATCCGCTCCCTTTCAGGCTTCGGGAAGCCGCACCGTCCGTTTGAGCGCCAAGCGCTTCACGGAACTTGCTGCAGAGGCCGTCAAAATGCACTCCGTAGACAGGGAAAAACTCGATCGTCTGCAAAAACTCGACGCCTATCTCATCGAAAAATTCCAGATCACTTTCGGCAACCGCATCATGCGGCAGATCATGACCTATCTTCCCATCTATGTAGTCTGCGGCGGAGAGGAGCTCGACGCACTCGACGACATCATCGCGAAGAAGGTGCTCCGCAAGCTCGAAACGCAGAATGCGGCATACGTCCGCAGCGAAGCGGAAGATCTTTGCAACTTCATCGACGCCACCTTCGGGGAAGAAAGGATGTTGCGTTGCAAGGAGTATGTGCGCCGCATCGCAAGAAGCATTTAAGCAGGAGGAAGTTCATGTCACGCTTAGACCGCTTTTACCGCGCATTCGGGGAATACCGCAAGTCGATCGCCCAAGAGCGGGAGATCTCTGCCTTACGCGCGGCCGTCGCGGAAGCCGACCGGCAGGATCGCATCCGCGCGATCCGTTCTTCCTGTACGATCGAGAACGATTGGGTGGAGGAGATCGAGCGCGGGCTCGTTTTTATTGAAAAAGCCATCAACGAAGAACGGCAGTTCATCCGCTCCGAAGGCGAAGTCGCGCCCATCGAAAAGATCAAGCACGTCTCGCGGGAATCGGTGGAACATTTGGCGCGCCACAGCAATCTGCTCACGCAGGAAAGCAAGGACGGCGACCTCATGCCCGAAAAGCTCTATACGGTAGAGCGGCTCAACAATTATGCCGTCTATGAGAACCGATTCCTCTACATGGTGCTTCTTCACCTTGCCGACTTCGTCTCCGTGCGGTACGATCGGATCGTCAAGCTGACAAACACCTACCGCGGCGAATCGCTCATGCAGAAAAAAGTGACCTACGGCAAGGCCACGCTCGAATACGAGATAAATCTCAAGGAAGTAAGGGAAGACGATCCCTACCTTCGGGAGCACAACGGGCAGCGCGAAAAGCTCGAACGGCTCGAGCGCATCCAGCGCAGCATCTACTATTATCTGCATACGCCTCTCATGATCGAGGTCGCCAAAGCCGACAAACTCAAGCCGCCCGTCACCAAGACCAACGTCCTCCGCATGGATAAAAACTTCAAAGAGGTCGTCGCTCTCTACGATTATATCTCGGCGTACGACCGCGACGGATTTTCTGTGGAGGAAGAGGAGCGGCAGGTAAACTGTTCCAAAAAGGAGCTTGCAGAACAATTTACGGATCCCGTTTTGCTGCTCTCCTTCCTTACCTATGAACACGGGCTCGGCATCGAAGAGGAACTGAAGGAAGCCTTCAAGCAGGAAGAGCTCCGCCGCAGGGAAGAGGAACGCCGCCTCTTGCAGGAAGAGCTCGAAAATATGCGCAGGCGGATCGCCGAAGGCGGCGGCTCCCCTGAAGAATACATCCGTCTCCTCGAACGATACAACAGGGAACTCGAAAAAGAGAAGGCGCAGCTGCTCCTGATCAAGGAAAAAGCCGAGCAGACCGAACAGGAAAATCGCTCCCTGAAAGAAACGATCGTCCGGTATCAGGCCGAGATCGAAGCCCTCGAAAAGCAGCACGCAAAGGAGAAAGACGAGCTGAAAGCTAACTGCGAGGAACTCTCCCGTCAAATGGCGGAAGAGGCCGCCGCGCACAGCGAAGAGATCCTCCGCATCAACTGCGAGAAAGAGGAGGAGATCGCACGCAGCCTGTCTCTTATACACATCTGACGCTGCCG
>ENA-OZFX01001182-OZFX01001182.1-human-gut-metagenome-genome-assembly--contig:-NODE-1182-length-11903-cov-3.972316_pt1 | contig 11903 bp, 9 predicted proteins | sample MGYA00244651_ERZ653648 | MGnify/ENA primary metagenome ERZ653648 (study PRJEB26926, sample SAMN06164910) | human gut metagenome | biome: ENVO:00009003; feature: ENVO:2100002; material: ENVO:00002003...
GAGATTTCTGCCTGTCTCGTGGGCTCGGAGATGTGTATAAGAGACAGACTATATGTGTCCATAAAGTAAGGCATCATCTGTTCAAAAACCTCCGGCTTAACTGCTGTCGTTGCAGCATTGTCTAAATATATTAATGAGTCCATAATTCGCACTCCTTTTCATATAATTTTGATAGGATATACTTATTATAACAACTTTGATTTTGTTGTCAAGTTTCCTTTCTTAATCTCGTCCACATATAAAACCTTTTCCTTTACATGGAAAATAATATCAAACCCGGAAAACTCCATACCATATTTTCTCGTCTCATCTTCATGATAAGCCGGTCTTGGATCCTGGCTCAATACCTCTTCTAATGCTCCTCTTTTATCCTCTGGTATTTTCCCCCATAATTCATCAGAACATACTACCTCAAGCACATCCATTAAATGCTCACCGGCAAAGCCTAAAGATGCCTCCGGGATACTGTCCGCATACGGTAAATAAGGCTTAATATCATAAATCGGCGTTCCATTCATTAAGTCTACGCCGGCAACCTGAAGCACCGCTCCCTTATTTTTTGTCTGCTCCACACCAATGAGTCGAACGGCAGTTAGTCCAATCGGATTCGGGCGAAATGGTGAGCGGGTGGCAAACACGCCTACTCGCTTATTTCCTCCCAGTCTCGGAGGTCTGACAGTAGGCGACCATTTTTTCGATACATTTTCTGAAAACTGCCACAAAAGCCACAAATGAGAATATTTCTCAATACCACGCAGTGCCTCTTCCATGCGGTATTCCGGTTCAAATACGATAATTCCTTCGGACTCATGAGCCAACGCTCCTTGCCTTGGGATTCCAAATTTTTCAGAAAAATCTGTATAAATGGTTGCAACTACCTTCATTTTCATTCCCCTTTATTTTTCCAAAACAAAGAGGGCTGCCCACTGACAGCCCCCTCTCATTCACCTTACAGTGAAATTATTTGTGCCATTTCCAATCGCGAATTTCAGGAAGATCCTGACCATATTCCGCAATATACTGTTTATGCTCAACCAATTTGTCGTTCATCTGCTGGATAAGGTAAGAACCTTTGTTTCCAAGCTGTGGAAGGTGCATAATTGCATCTTTAACAAGATTGAAGCGGTCAATCTCGTTCTGAACACGCATATCAAATGGAGTAGTAATTGTACCCTCTTCCTGATAACCATGTACAGAAACATTTTTATTATGACGCTCATAAGTCAACTCATGAATGAGTGTTGGATATCCGTGGAATGCAAAGATAACCGGTGTATCCTTTGTAAACAGAGCATCATACTCACGGTCAGAAAGACCATGTGGATGTTTACTGTCAGACTCAAGTTTAAACAAGTCTACTACGTTAATTACACGAATCTTCAATTCAGGCATTGCATCACGAAGAATTGTTGTAGCAGCAAGAGTCTCAAGTGTTGGTGTATCACCACAACATGCCATAACAAGATCCGGCTCAGCATTCTGGTCGTTACTAGCCCATTCCCAAACACTGATACCCTGTGTACAGTGTTTAACAGCCTGCTCCATTGTCAGCCACTGTTTGCTTGGATGTTTGGATGCAACAATTGCATTAACATAGTTCTTGCTCTTTACACAATGATCAAAGCAGGAAAGCAAGCAATTTGCATCTGGTGGAAGGTACATACGTACAACGTCTGCCTTCTTGTTAGCCAAATGATCTAAGAAACCTGGATCCTGATGTGTAAATCCATTATGATCCTGCTGCCATACATTCGATGTCAAAATGAAGTTCAAGGATGCAATTGGCTGTCTCCAGGAAAGCTGGTTTGTTACTTTCAACCATTTTGCATGCTGTGCTGCCATCGAATCTACAACACGGATAAATGCTTCGTAAGAAGCAAAGAAACCATGACGTCCGGTAAGAAGATAAGCTTCCAGCCATGCTTCACACATATGCTCAGAAAGCATACCATCCATGATACGTCCGTCCAGTGCAAGGTTGTCATCATCACTGTACATATTTGCATTCCAAGGACGATTCTCAACTTCGAATGCATGATACAGACGGTTAGACATAGATTCGTCCGGTCCGAAAATACGGAAGTTTTTATTTTCTTTATTCAATGTGAAGATGTCACGCACATAAGCACCAAGCTCGATCATATCCTGTGCCTGAGTCTCACCAGGAACAACATCTTTTACACCATACTCACGGAAATCCGGGAGACGAAGATCTTTCAAAAGAAGACCACCGTTTGCATGTGGGTTAGCACCCATACGAGCATTTCCCTTAGGAGCCATATCAACGATCTCCTGTTTAACGCTTCCGTCTTCATTGAAGAGTTCTTCTGGTTTGTAGCTAAGCAGCCACTCTCTCAACTGATCCAAATGCTCTGGTTTTTCCATTGACATAGGAACCTGATGTGCACGGAAAGAACCTTCGATTTTCTGTCCGTCTACTACTCGTGGACCTGTCCATCCCTTCGGAGTACGAAGTACGATCATCGGCCAAGCAACTCTCTTTGCATCGTTATTTTCACGAGCATGTTTCTGAATTGCTTTAATTTTCTCGATACAGCTGTCCATAGCCTCGCACATAGCCTTGTGCATAGCGATATGATCTTCCGGATCGATACCATCGTTCATTTCATCTTTTGCTTCTACAAAGATCGGATCCCATCCGCATCCCTTGAAGAAATTCTCTACTTCTTCATGAGACATACGTGCAAATACAGTAGGATTGCTAATCTTGTATCCATTCATATGAAGGATTGGAAGAACCGCACCATCTGTGATCGGATTTAAGAATTTATTGGACTGCCAGGAAGTTGCCAGTGGGCCTGTCTCAGATTCACCGTCACCAACTACTGGAACTGCAATCAAATCCGGGTTATCAAATACGGCACCAAACGCATGAGCGACTGAATAACCAAGTTCTCCACCTTCATTAATTGAACCTGGAGTCTCCGGTGCACAGTGACTTGGTACTCCACATGGGAATGAGAACTGTTTGAACATCTTCTGCATACCCTCAACATCCTGAGAAATATTAGGATAGATTTCACTGTATGTGCCATCAATGTAGGTATTTGCAATCTGGAAGTTTCCGCCGTGTCCAGGACCGGAAATGTAAATCATATCCAAATCATACCGTTTGATAACACGGTTACAGTGAGTCCAGACAAAGTTCTGTCCCGGTACTGTTCCCCAGTGACCTACAATTTTCTTTTTAACATGATCCATAGTAAGTGGTTTGCGAAGCAGCGGGTTATCCAACAGATACAACTGACCAGCGGACAAATAGTTTGCTGCACGCCAATATGTGTCCATCTTCTGCAGCATCTCATCACACAGAGGCTGCTTCTCAAGACAAGTATTTTCGCTCATAATGAACTCCTTTCGAAATTTTCTTTTTAACTAAACTTTTCAACATTTCCCATTATATAGGCAATCGACAAATTCTTCAACCTTTTTTATCGATTTTTTGAGGTTTTTGTCACTTTGTCAAAAAAATAACAATATTACATGCTTTTTTGTGCATATTTTCTACAATCAATCCAAATAGGTCGGATGACGAAGAGAACCTTTCTTAAATTCTCCCTCTGATGTTACAAACGGGTACTGTAATTCCGATTCGTAATACCATGGATCCTCCTCGTGTGCCGGATTTGTGAGCAGATGGAACTGTTTTGCGGGCTTTCCTCCCTTTCCTAGTAAAAATGCCTTCTCGCCATTTTCATTGACACACACATCAACAACCACTGCCGCATCACCGGTCGCCACATCCAAAAACAAATCACCGGTCTGCAATTTATCTTTTTTAATCTTTTTCGTCTCTTTTTCCAATGTTGAAACCGATGTATAAGTCAAAACACAGTGCAGATACGCTTCCAAATTTTTCCTCGTTTTATCCAGTTCACCACCATTGACCCAAATTGCGCCGGTCGCATCTTTGCGGATGCGGAATCCTTCTCTCCACTTTTGATACTGTGCTGCAAAGCCATCGGAAAACTGAAAAGAGATTTTGTCATACATTTGATTTTCCCACAAATACTCGGTATATAATCGAATCACGGAACCGCCGGCCCACTGAAGATTCTCCTTTGCTAACGGAAGTTTGAAAACCGCCGGCGTGTTGGTGATGTCCTTTGCCTTTTTTCCATCCCATGTTTTTACTACACCTGTAGATTTTTTTAAGGAATAATTTCGTAAAAACTCCGCAAGGCTTCCCTTTTCTGCCTCTTCTCTTGTATATCCTTTCGGCGTGTTGATACGCTCTGCAAGCGTCATCCCTTCCTCATTTACGATAGGAAGCTGTTTTTGCTCTTCTTTCGTTTCTTTTTTTTCTTCTTTTTTTGTTGCCTGACCGGATACAGCCACCGGTTCTGAAAACGATGCCGGTGCACGCCAGATCATCGGTCCCCAAAGTGGAGAAAACAACAGCAATAACACACCGCCTAATAATCCTGCCAAAATAATCGCATCCTTTTGATGCATTCTTCGTCTGCTCATAACCATCTTTCCTCTCCTGCATTTGTCCTTATTATATCCAATCCCTCTGTAATTGTCTATTCTATTTTTCACCCCTCTTCTGTGAAAAATAGCATCAAAAGAAGGACAAATTGGCATATAAGGTTTTACAAATTGCCTTTTTAATTGTATAATAAAGAATACTTTACGAAAAATGGAGGACTTTTATGCAAAAAAAAGAACGGAAACAGCGGGTTCGCAAGACACCGCCGTTACTGCCCCGTTTGGTAATACTATTCTTTCTTTTGATGGTTCTGCTCTTTATGAACATCGATATGTGCAGCCGTATACTTAACTACGGAAGCTATGAAAAAACTACCGCCACCATTGTTGCAAAAAAGACGGACGGTTTTCTTCTCCTGATTCCGATGGCAGAACTTTCTTATCAATATGAAGGAACAGAGTATAAGGAAGATAAATTTTTTATCCTGCCACATCTCTTTGGCATATCCAATGAGGCCGGACAACAGATTACAATTTATGTAAATAAAACATCACCAAATTACTGTTTGATACAGCAGCCATTTTATAAAAATGTGGTAAACTGGATTCTTCTCCTATTATTGGGGGTCTGGATCCATAATATCATTAAGCTGCATAAAAAGAAGAAGGAGGCAACACATGAAAGCCAAATGGAACGAATGGAAAAATAGCATCAAACAAATGCGTGTTGACAAACGTTGGTTTGACATCACCTGCAAGATTATTTCCTTCCCTTTTGTCCTGCTCTACCATATTTTGAATTTCTGCCTGACATTTTCAAAAGTAATTCTGAATGTAATTTTACTGGTTTTAATTATTGGTGGAATTGCCGGTGGAATTTTGTATGCCAAAATACTTCCAATGTATCAGGATTCCTGTGAGCAGGCATACGACAAACTGTCAAACCTGAACGAAAACAGTTTTCATATGTTTTCCAACACCGTCATCTACGACAAAGATGGGAAGAAAATTGGCGAAATCGACAGTGGTTCTTATAAATATGTAAAAATCAATAAAATTTCGGAATATATCCAATACGGATACATAGCAACCGAAGACAAAAAATTTATGGAACACCGCGGCATTGATTTACAGTCGATTACACGTGCGGGCATTTCCCTCATTACAAATAAAGGAGAAATCACTCAGGGTGGAAGTACCATTACCCAGCAGGTCATCAAAAATAATCTGCTGTCGCAAAAGCAGTCTTTCGGCAGAAAATTAACCGAAGTTTTACTTGCACCGGCACTGGAACAAAAATACAACAAAGCTGATATTATGGAGTTCTACTGCAATAGTAACTTCTATGGCAACCGGTGTTATGGCGTAGAAACCGCAAGCAAATTTTACTTTGGCTGCTCTGCCAAAGATGTAACACTTGGTCAGGCTGCCATGCTCTGTGGTATTTCCAACAGCCCAAATAATTATAATCCAATTGCGAGCATGAAACTTGCGAAAGAAAAACAGCTTCAAGTTCTTAATAACATGTTAGAACAGGGTTATATCACGAAAAAACAGTTTAATAAGGCAAAAAATGAAGAAATAACCATTGTCGGTCTGGATACCAGTTCCTCCTCGGAGAATTACATGATGAGTTATGCCATTGACCGGGCAGCCATCCAATTGATGAAGGAACATGGTTTTAAATTCCAGTACAACTTTTCTTCCAAAAAAGAGCAGGATACTTATAACAAAAAATACTCCACGGAATACAGCAAACGTTCAGCAGAGATTCGTGCAGGTGGTTATAAAATATACACTTCGCTGAATCCAAAGATTCAAAAGCGCCTGCAAAAATCCGTATCAAAAACCTTATCGACTTTTACGGAGAAAAGTAAAAAAACGAAAAAATATGCGTTACAGAGTGCCGCCATGTGTATTGACAATGAAACTCAATATGTAGTTGCCGTGGTGGGTGGCAGAACGCAGAACGACCAGTATAACCGTGCCTTTCTTTCAAAGCGGCAGCCCGGTTCTACCATCAAACCACTTTTGGATTACGCACCGGCTATTGACAATGGCGTTATTAATGGCTCAACCGTTATCAATGATCACAAGGTCTATTGGGATAACACCAACAAAAAAAGCTACAGTCCAAGTAACAGTGGCGGCGGCTATCACGGAAATGTCACCGTCCGCGAAGGACTAGCGCGAAGTTTAAATACCGTTGCTTTCCAGATTTTCAAAGAAGTCGGTACGGAAACTGCAATGAACTATTTAGATAAACTGCAGTTTTCTTCCCTCTCCTATGCCGATAATCTGGCTCCGGCAGTTTCTTTAGGCGGATTCACTTATGGTGTTACGATTAACGATATGTGCCGAGGTTATGCTACACTGGAAAATAATGGTAAAATGAGTTCCCGTACCTGTCTTGTCAAGATTGAACACGAAACAAACGGAACCGTCTACGAAGCACCGGAAATTGAGGACAGTGAAACGGAAGTTTACTCCGCAGACACATCTTTCATTATGAAGGATATGATGCAGGGTACATTTAATGAAGCTTACGGAACCGGTCATGCAGGATATAACAGCAATCAAATCTACGCCGGCAAAACCGGTACAACCAGCAGCAACAAGGATGCTTGGTTCTGCGGCTTCTCAAGTTATTACACAACGGCAGTCTGGATCGGTTACGATACGCCTCGAAAAATGCCCGGTATGTACGGAAGCACCTATCCTCTCCGTATCTGGTCAAGTTTTATGAACGGACTTCATAAAAACAAAAAACAGGCAAATTTTGATCTACCGGAAACCATTGAACTGCGAAGAATATCCGGTGGAAACTTATCTTCCTCGACAAAGGAAATCAGTTATAATCCGTTAAAACGCTATTACAGCCAGCGTCCTGGCGGCTATGACTATTATTCGCAGCAAAACAATGACAGAAAATCAAACTGGGAGAAAGAATACAAAATATCTGCTTCAAAAAGAGAAGCAGAAAAAGCTGTTTCCGCATTTGAAAAATATAAAATTAAGGATGTCAGAACTGCTTCTGCATTTGAAGATGAATATGACAAGGTAAATGCAATTATTGCAAAAATCCCAGACGAATATGCACAAGGTCCTTATAAAGAGCGAGTTGCTACCAAATATAACTCACTAAAAGATATTGTTAAAAACAAATGGGAAAAGGCTATTAAAGAAGCAAAAGCCGATGAGGCAGATAAAATACAGAAACAGCAAAAGATTGATGCAGAAAACGCAGCAACTGAGGCAAACAATACGTTAAAGGCAAACCGTTTAAAAAAGGCAAAATGGTATATTGACACTTTGAAAAAGAGAACATATTATAATGCAACAACAAAAGCCCTGATTAAAGATGGAAACGCTGCTATCAAACGACTGAAAGGATACAGTGAATATGATTCCTATAAAGCCTCCTTTGACAGCGCCGTAAAACGTGCCAAAACACTTCCGACAAAACAGGAAACACCGGACATTGGCGGTACACCATCCGATAACACACCAGCAAATCCGGATAATTACACGGATGCAACTGCTGTACCTACCGAGACACCGGTACCGGCAGCTCCGTAATTATTAGCAATTGCCTATCGAAAAAGGACTACAATCCATCGCTTATGATTCGTAGTCCTTTATATCTGTTTTATCTGTTCTGACCAGATTTCAACAAGCCGCTCCAAAGAATAGGCTGCGTTTGCCGGACTCGTCGAGGGAAGTCCAATTGCTTTTATTCCAACCTTCTTTTCCTGATACTTCGAAAAAAGTTTTTCCGCCAGTTTTCCATTTGCATAGATTTTCCTTATTTTCGAGAGTTCTACTATAGTCGTAATATCTGCCGGCACCACATCTTTAATGCTGCTGTCACTCGAACCGATAATCTTACACTGCCAAATCACGTCATATACTGCGATGTGATTTCTTAACAACATTTCCTTTTTCTCTTCAATGGAATCCGGTATCTTCTCCTGTACAATGGCAGCTAACACCTTCCAAAAACGGTTCTGTGGATGCCCATAATAAAAGCCCTGTTCTCTCGACTTCACGGAAGGAAAACTTCCCAGAATTAAAATTTCAGAATTTTTATCATATACCGGCTCAAATTCATGACGTACCAATTGCTCTTTTTTCACAAATCGTCCTCCTTTACCGCTTTAATTTCCGCTCCCGAAACTCACTCCATCTCTCTTTCAACTGAAGTTTTTTAATCGTCTTATCATACGCATAAATCTTTAACTTCGGAAATGCCCCAAAAAAGCGCAGTTCTCTTTTCTGCAAAAGGACTGATACCCTGCGGATTTTTACCCGTATACCGTTTTCATCGCTAATGAGCGACTCCGGGATTTTCTCTGAGAAATTTTCCATAATTTGATTTGCGGAACCATTCAGGTAGGCATGAATAGTTGCCAAGTGCTTGTTTAACTGCTTCCAGTTTGCTATCGTTAAAAGCAAATCAGTAATAAACAACACAAAAAAAACTACGCTCACCACGAATAAGCCCCGGGGTTCCATATAGGAAAATAAACGAAACAGTGCCGGCTGCACAAAAAACCTCACGGAAAAGCACCCAATTCCAAATGCCAGCGCACCGTACAGACAAATCCGCCCATTTAAATGAAATGGGAAATCACTATAATCCCACCACCTTGTGTGAAACATCTTTTCCATCATATACGAGACAAGATATTCCAATGCACAGCACAAAAGAGTGGACAAAACGAATACAGCTGCCGGATTCTGCACGTGATACAGTGCAAAATAACAGCACAATGCCCCTGCACCGTAAATCGGGCATAACGGCCCCACCAAAAATCCCCGGTTAATCAACTGTTTCTCATTATACAAAGAACAAACTGTCGACTCCCACAGCCATCCCAAAAAACTATACACAAAAAAACTTAAAACAATTGTACAGCTCCATATTATCATCTGCTTTTTCTCCGTTTTCTTTTTCGTATCCCTTTTATTGTTTCCTCGCCGGCACATATTTTATCTGCTAAGCAGACAATCCATGCCTCCTTTGTCTGTGGTGGTACAATCGTTAATGGAAACATATGCTTTACGATAATATCAGCTTCCCGTTTTGTAATCGAATAATCCCTTTTCGCATTTTTTAGTGATGTATAAGGATGAGAAAACCCATGCAGCCGATGACCGTTGTCCGGATTATGCCAGTCATACAAAAAGTAATCATGCAGCAATGCACCGCGGATCAGTGCCCGCTCGTTTACGCGCAGGTGCAGCGTTTCCGCCAAGACGCAGGCGGTATCCGCCACGCTGACGCAGTGGGCATACACGCTGACCTTGCCGTGCTGGATGCACCGCCGGGTTGCCGTGTAGCGGCCCTCTTTTTCCAGCCGGGCGGCTGCGGCTGCCACGCGGGCTTCGATTGCCCTGCGGCGTTCCCCGCTCAACTGAAGGTCACCACATCATCACGCGGGGCCGCGGCAGGCTCCACGTTGATGGCCGTCAGCACCGGGCCGACAGAATCCGGGGTCTGGCCCTTGTAAATCGGGTGGTATTTCAGGTTCACCTTTGCCGTTACCGTGATCCAGTCACGCTGCTTCAGGTTCTTGTACTCCGTGTACTTGCAGGGGAAGCCCACAAACTGGATATCCTGCACGCAGCAAGTCATGGCAAAGCGGCCGGGCACAAAGCTGTCCTTGCCGGCGCGGTTGGTCTGGCACACCTGAGCCAGGAATTTCACCGTTTTGCCGTCGTACTTCTGCATCTCATCCATGCAGTCCATATACCACACACCAAAGAACTCTTCGGGAATCTCGATCACCGGGGCGTTTACATCGAACGGCAGCGGGTCCGGGATATCGTCATAGGCAACGCTGCCATCCTTGAACTCATAGGCGATATCGCAGCGGCGGCTGGCCTGGCGCACCAGCTTGTGGATCAGCTGGTGGCTTTCGTCATCGTTTACCGCCTCGGCACGGTTCACCACCAGCAGCTCGCTGCCGCGCAGCTTGTCCAGCAGCAGGCCGCGCATGGCATTGTCGTTGGCATAGGTCTTGATGGTAGTGCCGTCTGCGGTGGCCAGGCACTGGTAAATCAGCCAGTTATCCGGCAGGGCATCGTACAGCTCCTGCACCAGCCACATGCCGTTGTATTCAATGATCACACGCCCACAGTCAGACTTTTCAGCCAGCTGCTGCAGGTGTTCGCGGTTCAGTTCCGCTTTGTCCTCAATGGTGGCAACGGTCACGCCGCCAAAGGCAAATCGCTCGGAATCATATTCCTCTTCGCCTTCCTCACAGATCAACAGCAGCGTTTTGTCGCCGGAATCAAACTGCGGGTCCTCCATTGTTTCCTGAATAAACTTGGTTTTGCCGCTTTCCAGCATACCCACAAAGAGGTAACAGGGAATCTCTTTCTGCGCCATGTTTTACTCCTTTACAAATCAGGCGTGGAACAGCTCTTCCACCTCATGTTCCTTCAGCTGGGAACCGATCACGCACACCTTGCCGGTAACATCGGGGCCGCAGGTGCGGATCTCATGCTCACCGGGCACCATGTCGAACTCGTACCAGGTGTCGCCGCCGTCCACAATGCCCTTGGCACGCAGCACAGCGCCGTACTCGCCGGAATCCAGCGCGGTCAGGATGCTCTCCAGCTCGTCATGGCTGTACTTGTGGGCAGTCTCATGGCCCCAGCTGGTGAACACTTCGTCTGCATCGTGGTCATGATGATGGTGATGATGGCCGCAGCAGCACTCGCCGTCATGGTGGTGATGATGGTGTTCATGCTCGTCCTCGTCATCGTCGTCATCATGGTCGTGGTGGTGATGGCAGCATTCGTGGCCGTGGTCATCATCCTCGTCATGATGGTGGTGATGCTCGTGCTCATCCTCATCATCGTCGTCATCATCATGGTCGTGGTGATGGTGGCAGCACTCGTGGCCGTCCTCATCATGGTCATGGTGGTGATGATGCTCTTCCTCATCCTCGTCCGCATGGGCAGCATTGGAAGCCTGTGCTTCGCTCAGAAGCTCGGCAACCAGGTCGCGCTTACCATCCATAACGGAAACGATCTGTGCACCGGTCAGTTCGTTCCAATCGGTGGTCACAATGGTGGCGGTGGGGTTCTTTTCCTGGATCAGGGCAACGGCTGCGGCAACCTTCTTCTCGTCTGCGCTGCCGGTGCGGCTCAGGATGATGCAGGATGCGTGGCTGATCTGGTCATCATAGAACTCGCCAAAGTTCTTCATATACATTTTGACCTTGTTCACATCGGCCACAGTCACAAAGCTGTTCAGGCTGACCGGCAGGGTCTCGCCCACACCCTCAACAGCGCGGGTCACATCACTCAGTTTGCCAACGCCGGAAGGCTCGATCAGGATGCGGTCAGGATGATAAGTCTCCACGACCTTTTTCAGTGCCTCGCGGAAGTCGCCCACCAGGGAGCAGCAGATGCAGCCCGAGGACATTTCGGAGATCTGG
>ENA-OZFX01001192-OZFX01001192.1-human-gut-metagenome-genome-assembly--contig:-NODE-1192-length-11803-cov-5.258086_pt1 | contig 11803 bp, 11 predicted proteins | sample MGYA00244651_ERZ653648 | MGnify/ENA primary metagenome ERZ653648 (study PRJEB26926, sample SAMN06164910) | human gut metagenome | biome: ENVO:00009003; feature: ENVO:2100002; material: ENVO:00002003...
GAGATTTCTGCCTGTCTCGTGGGCTCGGAGATGTGTATAAGAGACAGGTTCAGGGGGCGCTGTCATTGCGGTTCAGGGAATGCTGCGGGGATCAGTCTGCAGACAGATAGTGCATGGCCTTGCGCAGGCGTGCCTCATTTTCTGCGGTGGGCTCCATGAAGGGGCTGTGGAACAGATCCTGGAACAGGTTCTCCATCTTGGGGGAGTTCGGGTCGATGCCGATGTCCTCCAGGGTCAGGGGCATGTTCATGCTGCGCATGAAATCACGGAAGGGTGCCACCTGCTCCGGATGGCCGTTGAAAGCCAGCTGCAGGCAGTCGCCGATGGCCACGATCTCACCGTGCAGGTAGGGCTTTGCCTCCTGGGTGAAGTGGGTGCGCACCAGCTCGTAGGTCTCGTGGCCCAGAGCGGTCTGGCCAAAGCCCTTGCTCACGCCGCTGACGATGCCGGCCACGGCAACGTTCAGGTAAGCGATATCCTCCACGGCCTTGGTCAGCTTGCCCTCGGCAATGTCATGGCAGGCCTGATGGGCCTCCTTCTCGTAAACATGGTAAGCCATCTCGGCGATGGTGTAAGCGGTGAACAGACCGATGCTCACATCGTCCAGCAGGATCTCGCTGCGGCCGTTCTGGATCTCGATCATCTTGGCCATGCCGTCCATGATGCCGCTGGCTGCGTAGCGCGGGGGCTCCTTGCAGATCACGTCCATGTCCATGACGATGGCGTTGACCTCGTGGTCATAGCGCAGGCTGCCCAGGGAGGCACCCTCGGCAGTGTACATGACGCTCAGCGGGGCAAATGCCGCGCAGGTGGCAATGGAGGTAGGCACCTCCACGATGGGCAGGTCGCCTGCAAAGTGTGCCGTAGCCTTGGCCTGGTCCATGATGCGGCCGCCGCCGATGCCCACAATGACCTGGCAGCCGGTGGTCAGGGCCTGCAGGGCGTGCTCCTTGGCGCGCTCGTAGGTGTTCTGATCCGGGTACAGGGAGAGTTCAAACTCCACACCGGCATCCTTCAGGCTCTTTTCTGCCTTGCCTTCGGTGGCTGCCCAAGCGCGGGGGCCGGCAATGACCAGGGCCTTTTTGCCCAGACGTGCCACCTCACCGCCCAGCAGGTTCAGGGCCCCTGCTTCCTGCAGGTAACGGCCAGCGCCGAACTTGTAAGCGTTATCCAGTTTGATATCGGCCAGACTTCTTGCTTCTGCCATAGTTTTTACACTCCTTACTCCATGTAAGCACCCTTCATGGCACTGACTGCGTGCTGGCTATACAGCTTCAGCAGGCCATGGGTGTATTTGCTTGTAAAACCTTTCCAGTTTGCTTTGCGTTCTGCCAGAATGGCGTCCATTTCTTCGGGGGTCTTGTGCTCGCCCTTCACACCGGTGATCTCCAGGCGGCGGGCCTCCACGTCCAGTTCAATGATATCGCCCTCTTCCACCAGTGCGATGGGGCCGCCCACCGCAGCCTCCGGGCTGACATGGCCGATGACCGGGCCGCGGCTTGCGCCGGAGAAGCGGCCATCGGTAATCAGAGCTACGCTGGAAGCCAGCTTCGGGTCGGCGCAGATGGCTTCGCCGGTGTAGAACATCTCGGGCATACCGCTGCCGCGGGGGCCTTCGTAGCGGATGAAGATGGCGTCACCGGGCTTCACCTCACCGTGCAGCACAGCGGAGATGCACGCCTCCTCACTGTCGTAGGGCTTGGCGCGCAGGGTGGCTTCAAACATATTCTTGGGGCAGGCGGTGTGCTTGATGACGCAGCCTTCCGGGGCAAGGTTGCCCTTCAGGATGGCGATGCTGCCGTCGGTGCCCTTGGCGTTATCAAAGCTGTGGATGATGTCCTCGCGGCTGACCGGGCGGGCAAAACCGGCGGTCTTTTCCGCCAGAATGGCATCGCAGTGCTGGTAGAAGCCGTTCTTCTTCAGCTCCTCCAGATTCTCGCCCAGCGTCTTGCCGGTGACGGTCATTACGTCCAGATGCAGCATGGACTTAATCTCCTCCATCACGCGGGGCACGCCGCCTGCGTAGTAGAAGTACTGTGCGGGCCAATCGCCGGAGGGACGGATGTTCAGCAGGTAGTGTGCGCCGCGGTGCATCCGGTCGAAGGTGTCGGCGTCGATCTCGATACCGAACTCGTGGGCGATGGCGGGCAGGTGCATGGTGGCGTTGGTGGAGCCGGAGATGGCGGCGTGCACCATGATGGCGTTCTCAAAGCTCTTCTTGGTCACGATATCCTTGGCGGTGATGCCCTTCTTGACCAGCTCCATCAGTTGCTTGCCGGCATCGTAGGCGGCTTGCTTCAGCTCCGGGGCGGTGGCGGGCATCAGGGCGGTGCCCGGAAGCATCAGACCCAGTGCCTCGGCCATGATCTGCATGGTGGAAGCAGTGCCCATAAAGGAGCAGGCACCGCAGCTGGGGCAGGCGTTGTGCTTGTAGTAATCCAGCTGGCTGTTGGGGATGACGCCGGTCTTTTCCCATGCGTCGAACTTGCCGATCTGCTCCAGCGTCAGCAGCTCGTTGATGGCGCAGGCGGGGTCGTTGACCACATACTCCTTGGGCAGGGTGTGGGCTTCCATGACGCCGCCGGTGACCACGATGGCGCTCATGTCCTTCAAACGGCCGATGCTCATGAGCATGGCGGGCACGGACTTGTCGCAGCTGGCGATGAACACACCGCCGTCATAGACGCTGGCGTTGGCCTGTGCTTCCACCAGATTCACAATGGCGTCACGGTGGGGCAGCGAGTAGTTGATGCCGTCATGACCCTGTGCGATGCCATCGCACATATCGGTGGCAAAGTAGCGGGCAGCCTTGCCGCCGTTGTCGTTGACCGCCTGCACAGCCTCCTTGACGAACTGATCCAGATGGGCGCTGCCGGGGTGGCTGTCGCCGAAGGTGCTCTCCACCATGATCTGGGGCTTGGAAAGGTCCTCGACCTTCCAGCCCATACCCATTTTCAGGGGGTCGTTCTCGGGTGCTAAAGTGCGGACTTCCTGTGAACGCAACTCCATATTCATTACCTCCAAATACTGCTTGCTTCCGTCCTTTTTCTGCGGGACCTTTTTGTGGCTTTATTGTAAATCCGCAGACGTCTCTTTGCAAGTTGTCACGGGCATGTCCTACTTTTTGTGCAAAAACTCTGGGATACATCATGCACACTGCCCAAATCTGGGCGAATTTTGCCCAAAATCAGCCGTCAAAGCGGCTTTTGAGAAAAAAGAGAAGAAAAAGTCATCTGACGATTTTGGAAAGAACCCTCTCAGTCAAAGCCTTTCCGGCAGCGCCGCGCTTTCGTAGAAAGCGGCGCTGCAGCTGCCGCTTCCCTTCACGACCCCACCCGTGAAAATGCAATGCCGGAGCGTCCGCAGACGCTCCGGCATTGCTCTATAAAAAATATTTTTCCGCTGATTATGCGCAGAGCAAAGCGGAGCGCATTTTCAATCAGTTTTGTGTATCAATTGACATACGCCGCCATGCCGATGGTGCCGTCATCCGGGTCCTCGCCGTCGTAGACCTTTTTGATGTAGCTGCGGTTGAAGTTCAGGTGCATCACCATGGCAGCCTTTGCACCGATGGGGTCGTGGTTGGCAATGGCTTCGGTAATCATGCGGTGGGTCATGATGGTCTCGTCGATGAGTTTTTTGTGGGTGACGTTCACGAACATCATCACCGCTGTATCGATGACCGGAATCAGCTGCCCCACCACCAGATTTTTGCTGCTTTCGGCGATGCAGGTGTGAAAAGCGATGTCATCCTCGATGTAGCGGTCGCCCTCGTGGATCTTGGTCTCCACCCGCTCGCAGAGCCGCCGCAGTCGCTCAATATCCTCCGGGGTGGCGTTCTGCGCCGCCATCTCCGCAATGCCCGGCTCCAGCAGCAGACGGACGTTTACCAGATCAAAAGCCAGCGCATTCTTGTCCTGCACGCTGCGCAGGTTCAGCGGGTCGGAAAGGCCCTTGACCGTGGTCACCACATAGGTGCCGGAGCCCTGCCGCACCTCCACGATGCCCTTACTGGACAGCAGCTTGACCGCCTCGCGGATGGTGCTGCGCCCCACCCGAAACTTTTCGCCCAGCGCAAACTCGTTGGGCAGCTTTGCGCCCGGCTCCAGCGCTTCGTCCAGAATATAATGGTAGATCTGGTCCTCCACCTGCTCGGCCAGCAGCTTGTTTTTCAGGTGTGAAAATTCACTCATGGCAGCTCCCTCCGCGCCCTCGCGCATCTGATGGTTTGGTTACCCGCACACACTGCCGTCCGGGGCAAAGAACTGAACGTGCTTTTGCCACTGGGTGGGGCTGATGGTGCGGCGGTAGCAGTCGGCCAGTGCCTCTACCACAGCCTCTGGGGCAAGGGAGGCGCAGCCCGGGCAGTCCAGCACCAGAATGCGGAACCATGCGTCAAAAAGATGCTCGGTGTAGTGGGTATCCCATGCGCCGCAGCGGGCGTAGAAGCCCAGACGCCGCACAGCCATAGCGGCGTCCTCAGCCTTTTCCGGCATTTCGGCTTCAATAAGGATCGCTTCGGCATCGCCCTCCTGGGCGGGCAGCTGTGCCAGCAGCTGTGCCCCGATGCCGTGGGCGCGGTAGGCAGGCACTACGGCAAAATAATCCAGCTGGCTCACCCGGCAGCCCTCCGGCCGCACCATCAAAAGATAAGCCGCCAGCGTGTCGCCGTCAAACACGCCCCAAGTGTGGGCGGTGCCCTCCGCTTCGCTGGTCAGGATCATGCTCAGGGGCTTCAGCTCCCCGGCGGGGAAATCCCGGCGCATCTCGTTCAGATACACCTCGGTCAGCTCGGGGCCGGTGAGCAGCCGCCATGTGAAGGTTTTGGTACACATACGATAAAGATCCCTTTCCGATGCTCCTTTGCGCAGCATCACATTTTTTGTCCTGTCCCATATAGCATAACGGATGTTCTGCCGAAAGTCAATCTGTGCACCCTTTCGGGCGGCAGCGCCGCCGGTTTTGCCGAGGGGCTTGCATCCGGGCGCAGAATCGGGTACTATACAGGTGACAGAATTTTTTTCCTCCGGCGCTGCCGGAAGGGCAAGGATAAAAAGGAGACTTGTACTATGGAATGGACCGATATCCGCCTGACCGTGGCCAAGGCTGATGCCGAAAACGCCGAAGCCGTTGCCACCCTGATCGCCGAGGGCGGCATCTACATCGAGGATTACAGCGACATCGAGCAGCAGGTGGCCGAGATCGCCCATGTGGATCTGATCGAGCAGGAGCTGCTGGACAAGCCCCGGGATACCGTGATCATCCATCTGTATCTGGAGCCGGGCGCTTCTCAGGTGGAGACGCTGGCGCTCATCGCCGCCCGCATGGAAGCCGCCGGCATCCCCTACACCGTGGAGACCGAGGGCGTGGAGCAGGAGGACTGGCAGAACGGCTGGCGCAAATACTACCACCCCATGGAGATCGGCAGCCGTCTGGCTGTGGTGCCCTCGTGGCAGCAGTACGACACCGACCGGGTAAAGCTGATCCTTGACCCTGGCCTTGCCTTCGGCACCGGCGGTCACGAGACCACCAGCCTTTGCCTTGAAGCGCTGGACGAGCAGGTGCGCGGCGGCGAGCGGGTGCTGGATATCGGCACAGGCAGCGGCATCCTTGCCATTGCCGCCCTCAAGCTGGGCGCTGCCAGCGCCGAGGGCGTGGACATCGACCCTGTGGCGGTGCGCACCGCCGGGGAGAACGCAGCCCTGAACGGCGTGCAGGATAAGCTCACCGTGCTGGTGGGCGACCTGTCCGATAAGGCCAGCGGCACCTATGATATCATCACCGCCAACATCGTGGCCAACGCCATCCTCAGCCTTGCGCCCGCTGTGCCCGGCCTGATGGCCGAGGGCGCTACCTTTATTGCCAGCGGCATCATCGACAGCCGCAAGGACGAGGTGATCGCTGGGCTGGAAAAAGCCGGTCTGTCCGTCGTGGAAGTCAAGGAAAAGCGCGGCTGGGAGTGCATCGTCTGCAAAAAGGCCTGAGATTCAAATATTGTAAGAAGGAGCGCACAGTATGCCGCACCGCTACTTTACCACCGAGATCTCCGACGGTACCGCCACCCTGCGGGGTGCGGACGCCCATCACCTTGCCCGGGTGATGCGGGCAAAGCCGGGAGATACCGTCATCCTCTGCGACGGCAACGCCGTAGAGTACACCGCCACCATCACCGGCTTTGGGGAGGACAGGGTAGACTTTGCCGTAGAGCCGGGCTACCCCAGCGCCGCCGAGCCCACCGTGGAGGTGACGTTGCTGGCGGGCTACCCCAAGCAGGACAAGCTGGAACAGATCATCAAGCACGGGGTGGAGCTGGGCGCTGCCCACATCGTACCCTTCTTCAGCCGCTACTGCGTGGCTGCACCCAAAAAGGAGGAGCAGAAGAACGAGCGCTACAACCGCATTGCGCTGGAAGCCGCCAAGCAGTGCGGCCGGGGCGTTCTGCCGGACGTAGCCCTGCCGCTGCCGAACTTCGGGGCGGTGTGCCGCAGCTTTGACCAGTACGATCTGGTGCTGTTCTGCTACGAGTGCGGCGGCGCACCCCTGCGTCAGCTGCTGGCGGAGGCAAAGCCCGCCGATGGACAGAAGCTGCGCCTTGCCATCGTGACCGGCGCAGAGGGCGGCTTTGCCGCCGAGGAGGCCGAAATGGCCGCGAGCGCCGGGGCAAAAACGGTGGGCCTTGGCCCCCGCATCCTCCGCTGCGAGACCGCCCCGCTGGCGGTGCTCTCCGCCGTCATGACCCTGACGGGGAATCTGGAGTAAGACGCTTGACGATTTAAATGGTCTCCGCTTTGCTCTGACCATCTTCAGCGGAATAATTATTTAAAATTGGCACCCCGGGAAAATCTGCGGATTTTCCCGGGGTGCTTTTTCACGGAAGGGGGTCGTAAAGAAAAACGACAGCTATAACAAAAAAGAGTGAAAGAGGCTGCTGCACAGGATTTCGTGCAACAGCCTCTTATTATTTTGCGTTATATTACGTCTTGTAAAGCATTTTCAGACATTTTCCCCTGCATCCGGGTGGGCATCGGTGTCCAGCAGGGCTCGCTTTACCTTGAGCAGGTTCTGGGGGCTTACCGAGAAGCTGCGCAGACCGAGGTGCAGGTACTGCGCCGTGTTGGCGGGGTTGCCCACGGCAAGGCCGCAGATAGTCACCGGGACGTGGTGTGCGCTGGCGGCATCCATCACCATGGTGATCAGCTTTTTCATGGCCGGGCTGGCGGGGCGGTAGTAGTGCTCTGCGCTGGCAAGCTCCCGGTCGGCGGCGTGGGTGTACTGGGTCAGGTCGTTGGTGCCGATGACCAGAAAATCGCAGCCGTGGGCTATAAAGTCCTCCACGGTCAGGCAGGCGGCGGGGATGCTCAGCATCACGCCGAACTGGGTGTTCTCGTTAAAGGGCACGCCCCGCTCCCGCAGGCTCTGGCGGCAGTGCTCCACGATGCTCATGGCGGCGTCCCAGTCCTCCACATCGGTCACCATGGGGAACATCACCCGCAGCGGCCCCCGGGCGGCGGCGCGCAGCAAGGCGCAGATCTGGGTCTGGAACTGCTGGGGCTGGCGCAGGCTGTTGCGGATGCCGCGCAGGCCAAGCTTGGAGGACTGCGGCCCCTGATTGGCATCGGCCACGGTGCGGTCGGAGCCAAAGTCGAAGGTGCGCACGGTCACCGGGCAGCCGTTTGCCGCTGCCAGACAGGAGCAGTAAAAGAAATACTGCTCCTGCTCGTCCAGAATGCGCCCGGGCAGCATCATATAGCCGCTGCGCAGCAGCCCCACGCCCTTGGCACCGGACTGCATGGCGGTGTCGATATCCTCCGGGCCGAAGCAGTTGGCCAGCAGCTCAAAGGGTTCGCCGTCTCGCGTTTCATCCGGCAGGCTGTGCAGCTGCTTCATCTCCGCGTCCTCGCGCTGAAGCTGGCAGATGCTGGCCTCCGCTTGCTGGCGGGCGACGGCATCCGGGTCCAGGATGCAGTTGCCGTTGGTTGCGTCCAGAATGACGGTGCGGCCGTCGCAGTCGTCCAGAAAATCCTTGCCCACCTGCACGATGCCCGGGATGTTCATTGCCCGGGCAATGATGGCGGCATGGCTCTGGCCGCTGCCCTCGGCGGTGATGACGCCCAAGATCATGCCCGAGGGCACACTGAACAGGTCGGTGGGCATCAGCCGGTCGGCGGCAAGGATCACCGGATGATCCAGCGCCAGCCACACCCGGGGGCGGTTGGTCAGGATATTGATCACCCGGCGGGTGGCGTCCAGAATATCCACGCTGCGCAACTGCATATAGGGGTTATCCTTCATGTTGGCAAGCTGGTCGGCGTAGCGCTGTCCCACCTGATGCATCGCCGCCGAGGCGCTGATGCCCGCATTGATGCAAAAGCGCACCTCGTTCATCATGCCCTCGTCGTCCAGCATCATGCTTTGGAACAAAAAGATGGCCTGCTCGGTGGGGGCGGCGCGCTCCGCCATGGAGTCCAGTTCATTCTGCGCCGTGTGCACGGCGTTTGCCAGCAGCCGCAGTTCCCGCTCCGGGTTGAAAGGGCCGTGGCTGAAGGTCTCCACATGGTGCTCCAGACGGCTCACCTGACCCAGCACCAGCCCAGGGGATGCGGATACGCCTTTATAAACCTTCATCTTTTGTCACCTCCGGCAAAGCCGGTGCGGTCAAAGTGCGCCACACCAGCGCCTGTAAGAATGTATTGGGCAGCAAAGCGGCCAGCGCTGCCTGCCCGGCGGTGCTGCTGCCCGTAAACAGCGGGGTAAAGCTTTCCATACGCTCTTTGTCGCACGCGGCCAGAAACGCCTCGGCCAGCGTCCGGGTGGTGTAGAAATGGGTGGGGTCTACCCCGGCGTCCTCAGCGGCGGCTTCCAGCGGGGCAAGCTGCGCGTCCTTCATCCGTGCCAGCAGCAAAGCGGCGTCGGCGGTCAGGGTGACCGGGTACTTCTCCCGCACCTCCTTCTGTACTGCGTCAAAGGCTGCGCGGAAGGCTTCGGCATCGGCGCTGCTGTCCGCACCGCTGTCCACCGCGTAGGCGCAGCCCCGGATGCGTCCAAAGGCGCGCAGGGTGTCGTAATAACCCAGCTCCATGTTGCGCTTTGCGGTGTCGGGGTCGAAGTGCAGGATATCGCCCAGCTCCCAGTAGCTGCGGATCATGGTGGTGGGCAGGCCGGTCAGGTTCGGGCGGGTGATGCCCACGCCCTCAAGATCCACACAGACCAGTTCCTCTGCGCCCATGGTCTTGGCAAGGCCGGTGGGCATATTATCGCTGTACCCGCCGTCCAGAAACTTTACCCCGTCGATCTGCCGCGCCCGCAATGCGGGGAAACAGGCCGCCGAAGCCATCAGGTAGTCCCGCACCTGCCCGGCAGGGATATCCTCCAGCGTCAGCTCCCGGGGGCGCAGCCCGCGCTGCTCCACCGTCACGATGCCGAACCGGATGGGCGCTGCCCGCAGCGCGTCCTCGTCCAGCACACGCTCCACGATCTCCTCCAGCGGGGTCACATCCATGCCGCCTTCCTTTACCACCCGGCGCAGAAACTGGTGCAGGGCGGAAAGGTCGGCGTTTTCCTCCGGCAGCTCCATCACATCCCGACTGCGGATGGTCAGCCACATATCCCGGGCAGTCTCGTACAGGTCCAGCACGAACATGGCACCGTTCAGCCCGCCCACGCTGGTGCCGGTGATGATCTGCGGGTGCCAATCCAGTTCCATCAAGGCCCGCCAGACGCCTACCTGATAGCTGCCGCGCGCACCGCCGCCTGCCAGCACCAGCGCCTTTTGCGTGGGTTCTCTGCGTTCCATATCAAGCCCTCCCGTGCACGTTCCCGGTATTTTCTAAAATTGTTATAATTATACCATACTTTCAGGTAAAATTCTCCCGAATTTTCAGAGATCATGCCTTTTTCCTGTGAAAGTTTCGTGCTATACTAACCGGAGATGAGTATAAAGGCGGCCCGGAGGGCGCACAACAGGAGGAACGTATGCACTGCAAACAATGGATCTTTGATATGGACGGCACCCTGACCGACAGCATGGTGGTGGTATGGGAGGGCGCCCCGGAGGCGCTGCTGGCACGCTTTGGCCGCACCCCGAAGGCAGACCTGCACGAGACCCTGCTGACCATGGGCATGGAGGACGGCGCACAGTACCTCATCCGGGAGTATGCGCTGCCGCTGGACAGGAACGGCTATCTGGACGTGATGCGCGAGGTGATCGCCCAATTGTACGAGAAGGTGGAACTGAAGCCCGGCGTGCGGGACACCCTTGCCCGGCTGCGGGCCGAGGGCGCACGGATGTGCGTGTGCTCCAACACATGGAGCAGCCAGTGCCGCACCGTGCTGACCCGCCTTGGCATCGACGAATACTTTGATTTCTACATCGAGGCGCGGGGCACCATGAGCAAGAGCAGCCCCGCCCCCTTTATGGAGGCGCTGCACCGTCTTGGCGGCACGGAGCCCGCCGGGTGCGCCGTGTGCGAGGACGCGCTCTACGCTGCCCAGACCGCCCATGACGCCGGCTTCTATCTGGTGGGCATTCAGGACACCACCAGCGCCGCCGACGCCCCCGCTTTGCGCCGCATCTGCGACCAGTTCCTGCCGGACTGGACCGCACTGGACTGGACAAAGATCTGAGAAATTTTTCCGCAAAAAACACGCCGGTGTTCCCGCTGTGGGAGCACCGGCGTGCTGTTATTTCAGGCTGTATTTCTGCTGCTGCACCCATTGCTGGAAGGCGTCCCGCACGGCACCCTCCCGCCCGCGGGGGATGGAGATGCGGGCCCCGCTGCGCATGCGCAGCTCCCCGGCAGAAAGCAGGTCCGCCTCGGCCAGATTGACCACATAGGAGCGGTGGGGCTGCAAAAAGCGCCCATCCGCCAGCAGAGGCTGTGCCACCGCAGAAAACGGCACCCGCAGCGACAGGGTGGGCACGTCCTCCCCGCTGGTGAGGTGGAAGTGCACGATGTGGTGGGTGCACTCCAGATATTCGATGCCCGCATAGGGCAGCGCCCGCAGGCCCTCGGCGGTGTTTACCGTGACGGACGGGCCGTATTCCGGCTCGGTGGCGCGGGCCAGCAGGGCCGAAAGCTCCCGCTGGCGCACCGGCAGCAGCAAATATTGCAGCGCATCCACCTTGTAGGCGCTGTAAGCGTGGGCCGTGGTGCGGGCCACAAAGGCCAGCGGGGCCCGGCGGCCCCGGCGGCGCAGCTCCCCGGCAGCCGCCAGCCCCACCGGCGTAGCCGAGCCGGAAAGCTCCAGCAGGTACAGGTCGTACCGCACGCCCTCCCCGTCCTTCCGCAGCAGGGCGTCGGTGTCCGGCAGGTGTTCCACGATGCAGGCGTCCGCCCGCCGGGCAAAAAATTCCATGCACTGGCGTTCCAGCCCGCTGCGCAGGCCCGCGTCCGGGCTGCACACCGCAATGTGAAAGATCACAGGATCCCTCCTCTTCAAACCCGCCCTTGCATTTTGCGCGGTGCGGGGGTATAGTAATCAAAAAACAACAAAGGAGACGCCGCCATGTCAAAGCCCCTTGTCAGCATCATTCTGCCCGTGTACAACGCCCAGAACCACATCGCCCGCTGTCTGGAGAGCATCTGCGCCCAGAGCTGGCAGAACATCGAGGTCATCGTGCTGAACGATGGCTCCAAGGATCAGAGCCTGCCCGTGTGCGAAGCGTTCCGCGCAAAGGACAAGCGCATCGTGCTGGTGGACAAGGCCAACTCCGGCGTGTCCGACACCCGCAACCTGGGCCTGAAGCTGGCCAGCGGCAAGTATGTGCAGCTGTCTCTTATACACATCTGACGCTGCCGACGAC
>ENA-OZFX01001197-OZFX01001197.1-human-gut-metagenome-genome-assembly--contig:-NODE-1197-length-11769-cov-6.776507_pt1 | contig 11769 bp, 17 predicted proteins | sample MGYA00244651_ERZ653648 | MGnify/ENA primary metagenome ERZ653648 (study PRJEB26926, sample SAMN06164910) | human gut metagenome | biome: ENVO:00009003; feature: ENVO:2100002; material: ENVO:00002003...
ATCCAAATAATCTAACAATATTACCATTCCTTTCTACTCTGTAACAAAGATTTTGCAGTTTCTACTGTTCAATTTCTTCTGAATTACTCTGAACCCAAGTCTTTTATTTATCTGCTTGCTGAATACAATATTTGACATTGGCTGCATTGCATTGTCTGCACAAAAAACCTGATACCGTTTATATACATCAGCGGTTGGTTCATTTTCGATCATGTCAACCCCGGTGTCATTGATAAATGCAAGGATAGGGTTGTTTTCTTCTTCATATTCATCCAACTGATTCTGAACCTTGTCTGACTTTGTAAACCCGTTATTTATGATGACCCTTTTCAGACCTTCCACACCTAATCTGATGAAGTATTCAATAGGTTCTTCCTGTGTCAGCTTATATTTGATGAATGGTTCATAATCCGGGTCATCTTTGCTGAATGTGGCATTGAATGGAATAATAACCAAACGCCTAAGCACCGCCCCGGTCTTGTCCTTCATCCTTGGTATGTCATTTGCAGAAAACAGTAACTTGATGAACGGGTTGAACTCAAAAGGGTCTTGTCCCTTGCGTTCTGCCTTGATGCGGTTACCTGTGACAATCTTCTTAAACACACTGACCTGTGACCCTTGAAGGAAATCATCACCAATATCATCACCAATGTTTGCCAATTTGCCGAACATCATTGAAGTGTTAAATCTGTCCCCCAGTTCTTTCAGGTCAAGTGCTGATATGTTCCGATCACCAAGAATTGCTTTGACACAATCCAAAAATGTACTTTTACCGTTTGACTTGTCACCTGTCAGGATGAACGCCTTACCTAATTCATTTCTTCTGTAAAAGCAGTAACCAATACATTCTTCCAACAATGCCCTGATCGCTGCATCACCACACGCTAACTTGTTCAGTGTACTGTCTGCCAGTTCAGAATAGGCATCCGGCTTGTAGTCCCAAGGAATCTTGTTAGTAATAACAATGTCCGTGCTGAATGGTTTCAGTTCCCCGGTCACAAGGTCATATACACCGTTGTTGAAAGCAATCAGGTTTGCATCTGACTGTTCTTTTTCATCAACAATCAATTCCATGTAATCAAGGACTTCCCGGCGTTGCATCTTTTTCAGGTTTGGGATGTGCTGAATCATGTTTGATTCAATTTCTTTGTACCCATTGGAATACACACCGTCTTTGTATATATGCAACTGCCCGTTAATTTTGATAACGTGTGCCGTGTTCTTCATAAATACTGCGAACTTGTCAAACAGGAATGTGCTGCCAAGGAAAAAAACAGGTTTTTGAAAAGCATCATCACGCAAGATCACTTCTAGTTCATCATCTGACAGCGGTTGTTTCAGAACAAACTTGTTCAGGATACGGATGCACTCACGGGTTTCTTCAACCGTAAAATCATTTGCAGTCAGAGTCAGGATGTAATTGAAAAGTGCCTGATTCCTTCCATCTCCGGCATCCATATCAACAAAGTCTGCGGTTGTCTTGACCGGGAACAACCACTTGGGAACTTCCTGATACTTTCCACCTTCTTCAATGTCCCATTCACAAAATCTTTCTTCACCGTCAATCTTGATAACCTCATAGGATAACTTACTGCCGACTTTTATATCAGCAGTAAGACCAACTGCCAACTGAACGTGTGTCCTGTTCCTTGCAATAGTATGATTCTTGAAAAGAAAATGTTTCCCCCTACTGGTACAAAGGACTTTACAGTCAAGTTGCAGTTCTTCCACAATGTTCATCAGAATTTCAGATTGGTCAGAATCATCAATGTCAATAAGGATGATGTCATCAGCCAAAACCCCGCCGAACCCGTTCAGGTTCTTCACTTCATCATAGGTTTTCCATGTGGTTCTGTTTTTCAGTTTTTCAATGCTTGCCTTGCCCTTGGTTTCAACATAACCTTTGTAAAGCATCTTTTATCACCTACCTTATGTGATGTTTTCTAACACCTTTTTATAAAAATCCTTATTCCTGATGTTACGGTCAAAAGACTGCTGCCTTGATCGCAACAAAAATTTCAACTCTTTCAGTTCTTTCTTCTGTTCCTTCAATGTGTTTCTTGGTTCTTTCAGGCGTTCCCTGTACTTTTTTACATCAGCATTGCGATCCTTCCAAACCTTTGTGTTCTTCCTGTGTGAATCCCGGAGAAGCTGCGAGTTTTTAACACCCGTCTGAATCTGTGAAATACGGTGCTTTGTCTGTCTGATCTGCTGTTCTGCATACTTGACTTTTTGTGTGTACCCTTCAATATAGATACTGTGTTCCTTCTGAACCTGTTCAAACTGTTCAGTCTGTTCCTGAATAAATTCTTTCATCTGCTGTTCACATTCAGGTGTGAAACTGCTTCTGATAACTTTCAGCAGTTTCCTGACCTTGGCAATTCTGCGTTCTGAAAAAAATTCTTCAAGATGAACTGTCATTGAACCATTTTCATATCTGATTTCTAAATCCACGAAAACCTTCCTTCCCGGTGTTACGCTACAACACCAAATTGTTTCAAGCGTTTCTTTGCTAAATCTATGTACCACTGCCTATCAAGTTCAGGCGGTGTCTTTACCCCAACAACTGAATCATTAAATATGAAACAGTGGTCAGGGGTATTTCCAAACTTTTCACCCTTGGCTTTCATCTGTTTACGTTTCAGCAGTCTGCCATGCTGCTGATTGTTGGATGCAAAAACACGGTATGACTTATAAGTGTATCTGTCCTTGTCCGGGTATTCATATACTGTCTTGATGACCCTTTTGCCTATATGACTGATAACCGGGTTGCAATGCTCATGTTCCACCCAATCATACTTGTCTGATAACTTGACAATCTTCTGAAACATAATCAGGTCATCACACTGATTGATGGTCTGTTCAACCGGGGTTTTCTTGACCATGTAGTCAACCAGTGCTTTATTCAGGATTGGCAGATCATTGTCAACCGCTGAAAGTTCCTTCACATAAGCACCGATTCTTTCAACACCACCGTCAATACCAACCCAAAGGTAATTGTTCACATCCTTCTGATAGATTTCACTGATGTTATCCAGTTCAAGAAGAATTGAACACTGATCTGTGGAACAACGCTGTTCCCACTCCCAACAAATATCATCTACCATTTCAAAGGCTTCATCTGTGTCAGGAATCCAAATAATAAGACCATCCGTGTTGGACTGAATCAGTTCAAATCCCGGTACAACTTCAAGGTGTTCAATCAGGTCAAGCAACATCAACTGACCATTGATGCACATACAGTTATTGTTTCTTGGGTCATACGCTGCATTGGTTTCATCCTTCATTGCACCTGACAAGGCGTTCAGCATCTTCTTATATGGCAACTGTGCTTTCTTCCACCGCTTGACTTTTTTCTTGTTTCCGGCGTTTTTTGCAGCAATCTGTTTTTCCTTCATGGCTTTTCGTGTGTTATACACCAACGGGTAATTGTCATTAGTTGCTGCCCTTGTAACCAGTCCCCAAGCAATCAGCATTGAAGGATAGTAATTATTTACGTCAACGTGCAGCAGTTGCCCGGTCTTGTGAATTGGTGTGGCTGTTGCCCCGTGAACACCGCCAAAACCGAATGAATGAGGAATACCCGCAACCACGGTTTCAAGACCCTGTTCCTTATACCATGTACGTTTTGAGTATTTATCCATGTGTGCCAAGTCCATTGACAAGGCTTCCTGTCTTTTCTGTTCAAACCAATCCTGAACATATTTGTATTTTTTCAGTTGCAAGCACGGCAAGAAGTAGAAATCAAATTCATCTTCAAATGATCTGCGTGAACACCCAAGCACCTTTGCGGTGATTCTTGCTTCACTGTCCCCTATATCAGACAGTTTTACAATGTCAGGGAAAGCCTGAATGATACCGTGCATTGCATTAAATTCATCTATTTTTTCAAGGAATACTTTGATGGTTTCTTCCACATCATGCCGACAGTAAAAAACCGTCATTTCAATTTCTTCCTTGGTCAATTTCCTGTTTATTCTAAAATCAACATCCGTTTCCTTGATATTGCTGCCAAGAAAACCTTCCAGTGTTTTCAAACCAACCGGGGGGTTCGGCATAACATCATAGTTAATCATTGGAACTTTGTTGAACGCTGATGAAAATTGCCACCCTTCCTTTTTTTCAACAATTATCCAGTCATTGATTCTTTTTGGGTTCATTCCCAACAGAATCCCCTTAAATATGTACTGGTCATAGTGGCGGTTGTTATAACCTACCCATATATCCTTGCTATTCGCTTCATATAAGGCTTTTAATTCATCAGGGTTATTGATTATCACATATTCTTTTTTCTTGGTCACATCAATGAAAACGGCAAGCCAATCTTCCTTGAAAACCTCAAAATCATAAAAAATCACTACATTCACCCTTTCTGAAAATAGCGGTGGAAGGTGTGACACCGCCACCGCCTGATAATTCCATTTTGTAGATATTTTATCTACTTTTCAAGTAAATTTTTTTAGCAGTCAAAAACTTCCTTGATTGTGATAGGGTTGAAAGCATCTGCCTTATAATCAACCTCAACTTCAATCGCACCCTGAATAGACTGGAACACATCAAGAATCTGGTCTGCAAAATCCTGATAATTGATAAACTCAACAGGTGTTTCATCTTTACCAAGCAATGCATTGACCCATGTGCAGACAGATTTGATTGCCCTTCCATCATTCCAATTTTCGCTGACCTTGTTACCACTGATAACACGGTTGAAGAAGATCATGCGGTTCTGCTGTTCACCTTCCTTGATTTTTGCCTGAACCGCAAACATCAGCTTGTCCTGTGCCTTTGTCAGCTTAATTTCCATCTTCTCAATACCAATGATATATGTACCGTCCGGCACATCAGCAAAATCATTGTCAGGTGCGTTCTGCACCTCGTTCTGTAACTCCTGTAAGTCAATCTTGTCATCAAATGCACTGAAATCAATAGCCATAATATTTCACCTTTTTAACCTTTCTTATTTGCTTAATACTAACTTTAATAACTCAAACGCCTGAACTTCATTGAATCCGGCTGCAACATAGGAATCATAGATTTTCTTTGCAGCCTTTGCACCATCTTCCGGCGGTGTGTTCTGTTTAGGTGCTGCCGGGGTAACATTCGGCTTTGCGTTCTTCATGTTTGTTACAACTGCACCTGTAAATGCTGATTCAAGGATTGCATTGAATACTGCATCAGGTAAACCAAAAGGATTGTTCATAATTCTTTTACCTCACTTTCTTAACGTGTTTTTCTTACTCTGCGGGTTCTGCCAGTCGGCTGTTCATCTACTGCCGGGGTTTCATCCGCTGTTGTATTTGCATTATCAGGCTGTGCCTGTGCCTGTGCTGCACTTCTTCTTGTGCGTCTGCCCTTCTCCGGCGGGTTCATTGCCCCGTCAATAGGATTTTCCGGCTTAGGGTTGTCTGCCTGTGATAAACGCTTCACACCTTCACCAAATTCTTCCTTGCTGATGACCTTCATAACCTCAACACCGTCAACAATCAGGTCAACCTTGTCACCCTTATGCTTCATCACATAATTGTCATCAGCCGGAACATAGAAGTAAGTGTCTGCATCCAGTACAACACTTTCAGAATCAGTGTTTGTTGTACCGTCCTGAACAGGTTCAGACTGTTCAGCAGACTTTCTTTCCTTGCGGGTTCTTCTTGGTGGTGTTTCAAGTTCCGGCTGCGGTACAGAATCCGCTGCTGCACACGCTTCATCAAACGGGATTTCTTCACGCCCATCAGCAACCGCATCAATAGCCTTGTCACGCTCTGCCATATAATCAGTCATTTTCTGATTATTTTCAGCCACCACTTCATCATGTGTCTTGCGGGCGGTTCTGCCCGTCTTTGGTGCTGCATCTTCTGTTGTAGTAGGTGGTGTTGCTGTGGATGCAGTCTTTTTTCCACCCCTTGCCCGTCTGCCGTTTGCATCCGGCTTTTCAAGATCGGATGCAGCCTGTGTATCAGCCTGACCCATTTCTGCATCTGTCTTATACTCACCAACTTCATAGAAGTTGCGGATTTTATCAGCAACATAATTCAGATCATTGTCAATGGCATACGCCGGGAACATTCCCATAGGTGACTTCACGGTGTCCTTGCCGTTGTTCTGTGTGCAGAAGTAATAATTTCCTTCACTGACCATTGTTCTAAGAACGATTGTGAAAAGTCCTTCAATGGTGATCTTCTCACGAAGTAACTTTCCGATCAGCTTAATAGTAGTAACACCATTTTCAAGTGTTTCTGTGTGGGTCATATAAGCAACTACCACATCATCAGGAAGTTCCTTGCATACCTCAATGATTTCAAAGTAGTTTGCACCAAAATCATTCCACTTGTCCCAACCGTTTTCTTTGATACGATTCATGTAAGGGACTGAAAGAATATACTGGAAGTCATCAACCACCAGTAACTTCTTCCCGGATGCTGCCTGTTCCTTCATAAACTTGCAGATTTTGCGTGATTCAACCTCACTGTTCAGCATTGTGAACTTACCCTTGAACGGTAACGGCTTACCAACCGGGTTCACAACGGCAGTTGTTGCCGGATTGCAATTTCTCATACTGGTACTTTTTCCTGTACCTGATTCACCCATAATCAAAAGCATTTGTGCCATATTATTTCACCTGTTCCTTTCTGATTTTTTCAAAGTTTCCCGCCATGTTAGCAGAAACATGATGCTGACCAAACTGTTTCTGAACTCCCGCACGAATTACTGAACGTAATAACTTTCTGTTATATACCGGGCGGGGATTGTAAACCTTTCCCTGTCTTTCATTTACCATTGTTCTATTCCTCACTTTCATAAATTTTCAAAGTATGGTCAATCTTAATAGGTTGACCGCCAATGAATTTCTGCTTCATTGTGTTATCTTCAATGCTGATAATTAACACACAATTATTCAACTGAAAGACAACTTCATCACCTTCTTCAAGTTTGGCATCTTCACCAAATTTTTCTTTGAAGGCTGTAATCGCAAGTTCTATTGCCTTTGAAATATCTTCCATTATTCATCACCACCTTCATCAGTGCTACCTTCTGTGATACGGCTTGACCATAAATCAGCATAGTGCAGAATCAAGTACAGTGCTGTTTCATGCCCTTTGACACCATAGTTTGCTGATTCATACAGACCATCATGGTATCTGATAGCAAATTCTTCTTCTTCCGTCAGGTCAATGAAAAGGGTTGCTAACTTGATGCTGCGGGTTGCGTGGTCAAGTGGAAGAAGTGCCGGGTTACGCTTAAACGGTTTAGCTTCTGATGCCTTACCTAATTTCAGGATGTTAGGCACATACATCTGCTTGCCAAAGTCCCCACACTTACCAAGATCATGTAATGCTGCTGCAATGATGACTGAATCACGGATTTCTTCATACTTGACCTTGCCAAGAAGTGCATAACCAATGTTTTCTGCTGCCATCATTACATTTCTGCTGTGATGAACAAGACCGAACTGACAAGCAAGGTGATTTCCACCACTGCAAGGTGCTTCAAAGAATCCGATCTGTTCCATGTAATCAATCAGATCTTCCATTCCTTCACGCTTGGTTGAAAGTAAGTGGTCAACCACAAACTTCTTGTTGTCAAGTTCCTTCTTGTTGTCCTCTGTCATCTGTTCAACTGTGTCCTGAACCTGTTCAGTTGTTTCCTGTGTTACTTCTGCGGTATTCTCAACCGCTGCATCTGCTTTCTTTTTTGCTGCCATGCTCTTTCACTCCTTATTTTGATAATTTTATTTCCCAACGCTTCTGATCTTCAATGTTGGAAAGATACCAAGCGTTAAGTTCTGATTTTTTTGCAATGAACATTTTGAACTGTTCAAAATCCTTGGGGTACAACAAAATTCCATACCCGCCTGATTCTCTGATTTTTTTGAGGTTGACCAACTGCAATAGTGACGGTTCACCGTTTGGTGCTTTGACTTCAATGCCAAGGAAACGCCCGTCTGAACAAACCAACAGGTCAGGAATACCGCTTTTTGTATAAGCAGCACCGCCCCAGTATTTCAGCAGCCACGCCCCAGTGTCCTTCAGGAACGCTTTGACCTTATTTTCAAAATTCTTTTCTGCTGCCATCAATCCACCATGTACTGATATGTTCTGTATAATCTCTGAACTGCCAGTTTTTCCCTTTCTGTCAATCGGTCAGATTCACGCAATTCTTTCAAAATCTGTGAATCTTCAAAAGTAAATCTGTCATCTTCTGTCAATGGTTTTTCTTCACGGTATGCACTCACTTCTTATTCACTCCCTTCCAACTGTTCATTGAACTGTGTCTGATAGTTCAATATTTTTTCTGTATAGTCGGTTGAATAGATGCCCTTTTCCCATAACCGGGCAGCACCATCTTCACCCATGTTGTACGCCATCAAGACCATGTTGGTATCTTGATACCGTTCAAACAGTTTTCTAAGTACGAACACACCCGCCCTGATGTTCTGATACGGGTCTGTAAAATCCGTAACACCAAGGGTATCTGCCAACCACTGGTGATTGATCTGATTGATCTGCATATAACCGTAATCATTGGTTTTGCTGATGACCGCCGGGTCAAAACTGCTTTCATTCTGAATCAGTGCCATGACAAGGGTAAAATCAATGTTGTACCCGGTACAAAGGTAATATGTAAATTCCTGTTGTTCTTCCGGCATCTTACAGTCAAGCGGTGTGAAATCTAAGTCACCCGCACCCCAGTCAAGGGAAATTTCCTGTGTGAATGTTCTGTCATCATACGCCCCATATACAAGGGTTTCTGTGTTATCCCGTTCAAGTGTGCGTTCTATTGATTTCTCTTTGTCCTTGGCAGTTATATGAGTTTTCAGGGCATATACAGACACACCCCCAACAGCTAACCCAACACCAAAGGCAACACCAAGCAAAATCAAGACCCGCTTTGCCATTGCGGACTTTCTAAGGTTCTTTGAATAGTTCATGTTTCATCACCCCTTTCCGTGATTTTCAAATAAATGATTCCGGGAATCATCAGAATCGCACCAATGATATATTCTTTCAGGTGTGCGGTAAGTGGTTCATATATTCCCATTTCAACCGCATAGTCAGATGCACCGACTGCACCAATTATCAGGAATACACCGATAAATGCCATGATTCCAAATATCCAGTTAAGTATTTTTGAATAATTCATCTGTCAGTTCCTTTCCTTCCTTCAATGCTGCAAGGTTCTTTTCTTCAACCGTACCCTTCACCAGTAAGTAATAGTAAAAGCACGGTTTGGCTTGTCCTATGCGGTGAATACGCTTTTTTGACTGTTCCCACATATCACATGACCCTTTGCCAAGTGGCAAGGTGAAATAAATAATCTTGTTTGCTTTCTGATAGTTACCACCCATTGCCCCGGCTTGGTACTGTATGAATGTGATTGAATCATCTGCCTGATCGTATGCGGTCAAGTCCTTCTTTGACCCATTCACAACTGAATAGGGTCTGTTTAGATCAGCAAGTTTTTTCTGCATTGCTTCAAGTTCTGCGGTAAAGTTGTAGAATATAATCAGCCTATCTTCTGTTGATTCAACCAAGTCCCGCAAACCTTCCAGTTTTTCCTTGTGCCACTGCCCGCACAACTGCCGGGCATATAGCATCTTTGTCAGGCTGTTGTCACCGACCAGTTCAACCCGTGGTGTCACATCCGTGCCGTAATAATCTGAATCATCTTTGAACTTGCACATATTCAGGGTATCAAGCATGATGTAACTGTTTTTGATAAAATACTTGTATGCCTGTGTCACCTTAAAGAATATCTTCTGTTCAGTCTGTTCCGGCAGTTCAATCACATCAGCGGTTTTCATAAAGATACAACCGTGATCTGCAAGTTTCTTTTTCAGGTGTCCCGTGTGCTTGTACCCGGTTATCACTTCATTCTTGTACCCATCACCGTTTTCAACCCATTCAGTCTGAACGTATGATGACCAAAATGCCTTTTTTGTAATGTTCCACCCAAGCAACTGAACCTGTGACCACAACCTTTCATACTTTCCGGCTGTTGGTGTTCCTGATAATAAAATCACGCTTTCCGGCTGCATTTTCAGAATGAACTTTGACCGTTGTGCTGTTTCATTGGTTATCAGTGAACTTTCATCAAGCATCAGTGTGAACCCTTTGAGTTTCAGCAACCAATCCCGCCGGAAAGCAGTTTCATAGTTGATAACGCCTATAATCTGAACATCCTTGTTATATAATTCTTTGGTATCAACAAGTGTCCTGAAATTGATTGCTTCACTTTTCTTGGTCAGGTTCATCACACGGTCACTTGGGTAATATTCTTTGAAGTGCTGAACCCAGTCATCTATCTTGGATTTCTGACAGATGACCACATTCACCGAATTGTTCAGCAAATACATTTTTTCAGCACCCACAAAGGTCTTACCCAGTCCCATATCAAGATAATAAGCACAACGGTTAAACTGTTCAGTTCTGTTCAGTGCATCTTCCTGATGTGGCATGAAATTCAAAGTTTTCATTCTTCATCAGCGTCCTTTGGTGCTTCACCTGAAAGGTCAATCTGTAACTTTGCAACTTCAACTGCTGCTCTGTAAACTAAGGCATCCTTTTCAACCCACACTTCAACGTAGTTCGGTTGACCGTCCCACTTATTCAGCAGATAACTGTATCTTGCAGATGCGATCACATCAGCCGGATTGTCCCAATGACCATTTCTTCTAAGGTTGCGGGTTCTGTCTGTGATGCTATGCCAGTCAATCAACCCGGCAAGTCTACCGTCATTGATAAGATTTCCAATGTTCTTATAACTGCGTTCATTGTTGGGGATGTACCCACGGGCAACTAACTGATAATATGCCTGTCTAAGTGTCAGTTCATATCCCTGTGCCTGATATTCTTCAACCACCTGATTCACAAGTTTTATCAGTTCAAGACTTTTCTGCTGAAACTTAATGCTTTTATACTCAATCTTTGGCATCAGATCACCCCTTCAATTTCTGCAAAACGCTTTGCATTGATGAAATATGACCAACGGTGTTCACTGGTATGAATCGCATACCCCCAAGGAAAAACGCCCTGTTGTAACCCAAGTGCTATTGTGTTGGTGCGCTTGTGCATCAACTTAGCAACTTCATGTAATGTTAAGGTTTGGATGCCATCTTCACACTTTGACGGTTTGAAGATCACCGGGTTTTCTTCTTGTTCAAAATAATCAGGTGCAAGTCCAAGTGACACTGCAATATCACTCTGAACCTGTTCTGACGGAACTGTTTTGTCATTCAGGTACATACTGATTGACCCTTTACTTTTCCCAGTCATTCCAACCACCTGTGCCTGATTGACACCTAACTGCTGCATAGCCTGTTTCAACTTTTCGCTGAATTTCATAATTTATCACCTATCCTTTCTTGTAGTAGATATTTTATCTACTTTTTAGGCAAAAAAAATCTTAGTTGCATCATCATCTGTTAAATTTAACAGGTCTTTCAGTGCCTTGATTTCACTTGCCTTGAACTCTGTTTCATTGTTGACCTTCTTCATAAGTCCAAAGTAAGTCAACCTGCACTTTTCAGCCACAAACTGCAATTTATAGCCGGATGCATTGATTTTTTCCCTTAATAACTCTGTGTTTGTCATCTTACTTTTCACCTTCCTTTTCATCATCAGGAAAAACATTGTTATTGTACTGCTTTCTGATTGTTATTCTTACAACCCCTGATTCCAACTGTTCAAAGGATGTTTCCTTGAACTTCTGCGGTTTTCCTTTTTTCAGGCTTTCTATGTATGCACTGTCTCTTATACACATCTGACGCTGCCG
>ENA-OZFX01001207-OZFX01001207.1-human-gut-metagenome-genome-assembly--contig:-NODE-1207-length-11719-cov-8.365912_pt1 | contig 11719 bp, 10 predicted proteins | sample MGYA00244651_ERZ653648 | MGnify/ENA primary metagenome ERZ653648 (study PRJEB26926, sample SAMN06164910) | human gut metagenome | biome: ENVO:00009003; feature: ENVO:2100002; material: ENVO:00002003...
ACTTAGATTTTCTTATTTTCGTACAACGGAACAAAATAGACTCGGCTTTGTGCAAGTTGCCAATCAAAAAACTGGAAACCGCCTTTTGACACCCGAATCGTATTACGAAATAATCCCTAAAACAGTTTTCGTATATATTTCTTATATCGTTCAAATGCAGATGGAACCGGATAATTCTGAATGCAGTCCTCTGCCTCTAAAAACAGCAATCCCGAATCGTCCTCCTCTAGCTGTGCAACCTTGATCACATAACCGGCCATCTGCCATTCAATATGTGAAAAAATATGTTTTGCCTCCTCTAACTCCTGTATCCGCATCGGAAGCAGTCCCATTTCTTTTACATATTCTAATGCCTCTTCTTCACTCAGATGCCCCTCCACATTTGGAAATTCATAGAGTCCGGCTAAAAGTCCCTTCTCCGGACGTTTATTCAGGATTACACGGCTGCCGTCCCGGATTACAAAAACCGTTTTTTTCTCAATCCGTCTTTGTTTTGCTTTGGACTTCACCGGATATGCCATCTGGCTCCCTTCTTTTTTAGCCATACAGATATTTTGTACAGGGCAGTTGTCACAGTCCGGCTCCCCATTCGGGACACAGACCGTTGCTCCTAATTCCATCAATGCCTGATTGTAAGCACTCGCCGCTTCTTTTGGCATGGATTCTTTCAACTGCTGCTCCATTTGTGTACGAAACGCCTGCTTCATAATATCTGTGTCATCGGCTGTGATCCTCGTGATGACCCGCAGTACATTGCCATCCACCGCCGGAACCGGTATCCCATAAGCGATCGAAGCAATTGCACCTGCCGTATAATGACCGATTCCTTTTAACGTCAGTAGTTTTTCATAATCTGCCGGAAGTTCTCCTTGATACTCCTCCATCACTGTTTTTGCTGCGATCTGCATATTCCGCACACGATTGTAGTACCCCAGTCCTTCCCACAGCTTTAAAAGACGTTCCTCGTCACATTCTGCAAGATGACGGAGATCCGGCAGCTCCTTCGTAAAACGTTCAAAATATGGCTTTACTGCCTCTACTCGGGTCTGCTGTAACATAATTTCCGACACCCATACGCGGTAGGGTGTCGGATTCTCTCTCCATGGAAGAACTCTTTTATGAGTCTCAAACCATGACAGTAACGGTTCATTTATTTTTTCTAACTGGATTTCTGATAACATTCGCTTCCTCATTCCATTTTTTCTACGATTTTTATGTATACAGTATAACATATTTAGAAAGGGCAGAAAAGTACAGGAAAGGATTGACAATTTTTTGTCAAAGTTATAGAATGAACTTACATAGTAATGTACACAAAGACATTTTATTTAGGAGGTTTTTCATGAACAATTTAAAACTTGAAGTTGCAGACGAAATTGCCGTTCTTACTATCTCTAGACCGGCTGCATTAAATGCTTTAAACAGCGAAACACTGGATGAATTAAACGAAGCATTAACAGAAATCGAAGCAAGAGATGATGTTAAGGTTGTTATCTTAACAGGTGGTCCTGACAAGAAGGGCAACGAGTTCAAATCTTTTGTTGCAGGAGCTGACATCTCTGAGATGGTTAACTTCTCTGCTGCAGAGGCAAGAGCATTTGGTATGAAAGCATCTGTTCCTTTCTTCAAATTAATGAACATGCGTCAGGTTACTATCGCTGCTGTAAACGGATTCGCTCTTGGCGGTGGATGTGAGATTTCTATGGCATGTGATATCCGCATCGCTTCTGACAATGCATCTTTCGCACAGCCTGAGACAGGTCTTGGAATCATCCCTGGATTTGGTGGAACACAGAGACTTGCTCGTTTAGTTGGTATGGGAAGAGCAAAAGAATTAATCTTCACATGTGACAACATCAATGCTGAAGAAGCATACAGAATCGGTCTTGTAAACAAAGTAGTAGCTAAAGAAGAATTAATGAGCACTGCAAAAGACATGGCTAAGAAGATCATCTCTAAAGGAAGCTATGCTGTATCTATCGCAAAAGCTGCAATCAACAATGGTTATGACATGGATATCCAGAACGCAGTTGAGATGGAAGCAAACTTATTCGGTATTACCTGCTCTACACATGACAAGAAAGAAGGAATGACTGCTTTCTTAGAGAGAAGAGCTGCTGATTTAACAGACTTCTAAGAATTTGATTCTTACATAGACATAGAAAATGGAGCTGTCACACTTTATGTGGACAGCCCCATTTTTTATATATCACACCTTATTCCCGAAACCGATATTTTCCTTTCCCCTGTCCCTTTACATTTTCGACAAGTCCTCTTTCTACCAACAGTTTTAACAGTTCCGATGCTCTCGTTGACCTCAAACCGGTCGTGCTCTCTACACCGGTTCTGCCAAAGACCTCTTCTGTTCCATATTTCTCAAATAAGATCTCGATATGCCCTACGGTCTTATCAGATATATCCGGTAACATATCTACCCGCCATTTATCAATCTCTGCTTTTTCGGTCCCAATGTCCGCTTTTTCTGCTTCAATGTCCGCTTTTCCAAATCCAATATTCGTTTCTTCCGCTACGAAGAACTTACCATTGATATGCATCGTTCGATTCCGAAGCTCATTTTTTTCACCCAGTAACAGATTCCACAAAAACAACTCTAAGTATTCCGTCATCTCATGGACACCTTTAGTTAGATTATTATAACTTGCCCGCACAAGTGCATTTCTAAAGTACCATGCATTTTCAGCAAAAATCTCGTTCGTTGCATCGAATCCCAGTGTCCTTAGATATTTTATTAAAAAAACGGCTGTTGTCCTTGTATTCCCCTCTATGTTTCAATTGCCGTATCCAGCAAATATTGGGATGGCTGTAACCCATCTACCGCCTGAAGTCCAATCGCAGTATGCCACGCATAGCCCTTATCACGCTTCCCCGGTTCTGACTGTTTCACATATTCTTTAAATGGGTCCTTATTCACTACGCAAACCTCCGTCCATAGGCATAAGTAGAAAAGTAAATCACCGATGCGATCAACACGATCATCGGACCTGTCGCAACATTTGTATAGTACGACACCAGAAGTCCCAGCACTCCGGAAAAAATGGAAAATACCACAGAAAAGAAATGATATTCCCTCATATTCTGCGAAATATTCCGGCCGGATGCTGCCGGCAGGATCAACAGTGCATTGATCAAAAGAATCCCGATCCATTTGATGGAAAGCATAACGATAAGTGCAATCAATATGGAAAACAGATTCTCTATGACTTTTACCGGAATCCCCTTGCTCTTTGCAAGCGTCACATTGACACTCTCGGCACACAGTTTGTTAAATGCCAGCACCCAGAAGACTAATGTTACTGCAAAAATAGCTACTAAATAGAGAATTTCCCGTCTGGTAATGCTCAAAATATCTCCAACCAGCAATGCTGAATATTTACTGAAATTGCCTCCCTTTGACAAAATAGCAAGTCCAAGTGCCATACTTGCCGAAGAAAAAACAGAGATCAGCGTATCGGTAGATGCGGTACTCTTTTCCGCGATCTTATTTAAAAGCAGCGCAAATACGATTGCAAAAAGAATCATAGAAAGTGTCGTATCCTTCATTCCAAGCACGGCTCCGATCGCAATTCCGGTCAATGCGGAATGTCCTAATGAATCTGAGAAAAATGCCATTTTTTTATTTACGATCATCGTTCCAAGAATTCCAAATAACGGAGTAATGATCAGAACTGCCAGCAGTGCATTTTTCATAAAACCGTATTCTAACCATTCGGTAAAAACAGCCTGCATCACGCTCTTCCCTCCATTCCAAAGATACGTCCGAACTCCTCGCTCGCATAGACTTCTTTCGGTGTTCCCTGCTTTAGGATCTTTTTATCTAACAACAGGACTTTGTCTGCATATTTTGCCACATAGTCCAGATCATGGGAGATCAGGATAATTGCCAGATCAAAATTTTTCTTTAAATAATCCATCGTCCGATAGAATAATTCCATACCGTTCTGGTCAATACCGGACACCGGTTCATCTAATAATAAAAGATTCGGTTCATCCATAATTGCCATCGACAACAGCACCCTTTGAAGCTGACCGCCGGAAAGATTGCACACCTGTCTGTCAATCAGGTTTTCTACCTCAAAAATACGCAGGGCTTCCTGAATTTCTTCATAGAGCCGCTTTTTCTTATATAAAAATACCGGTGCCTTTCCCTGATAAGATGCCATCAGATCATAGACACTGAGTGGTGTCCTTTTTTCAATATTTAAAGACTGTGGCACATAACCGATCTTCATGCGCCGCATATGACCGTTTTCCGTATCACGAAAATCAATACTTCCCTCATGCGGGATATCATTTAAAATTGCCCGGATCAGGGTGGTCTTACCGGCACCGTTGCGTCCGATCACTGCATTCAGTGTCCCACAGTGAATGTGCATATTGACATCTTCTAAAATAGTCTGATTTCCAATCGTTACACCTAAGTGGTTCATCTTGATACAGTGCAGCCCACAGGGTTCGATAATTTTTTTCATCACTGCAATGCCTCCTTTAACGCCTCTAAATTGCTGCGCATCGCTTTTAAATAGGCATCCTTTTCATATTTTCCCCGTACACAGGTGTCTAAATAGACTACCGGAACATTGGTCTCTTTTTTTACACTTTCTGCTAATTCTTCGCCGTAAGTCCGTTCCGCTAAAATCATCTTTGCACCGTCTTTTTGAATCGCTGACAACACATCGGCAACTTCGCCAGCACTGACCTGACGTTCCTCGTCAAGATTCAGTGTATAGACATCATTCATATTCCACTCATTTGCCGCATATTCTAATCCCTCATGGAAAAGAACTACTTTCTGACCGTTGCCATTACAGGTATCACGATATTCTTCTGTCAGATCAGCTATCTGTTCACAATAGGCATCTGCATTTTTCTGATAGATTTTTTTATTTGTCTCATCCACTTCTGACAGACCTTTGGCAATGTTTTGCACCTGCTTTTGATATTTCTCTGTATCCATCCACAGATGTGCATTTTCACCGGACATTTCGATACCTTCTCCTGCCTCGATGATCGTCAGGTTTGGATAACGCGAAGCAACCTCCGATAAAAAGTTTTCAATACCTCCACCATTGATGATAAATACATCTGCTTTTGAAAGCAACACCATATCTTCCGGTGTCAGCTGATAATCGTGTAAACATCCGGTCTGTGGTTCACTCAGATTTTCCAAAATGACTGACTTACAGCCGCCTGTGACATTCATCGCAGCAACATACATCGGATAAAAAGAGGTTACCACCCGAAGCTGTTCTGTCGTTTCTTTTTTCTCTTCGTGGTTAACATAAATCGAAACCGTACCAAGGGAGATCATTGCGATCACGACCAACAGGCAGAATACAAATCCATACTTTTTTCTATTCATCTTCATTCTCCGAAACTTCACTCTCTAAAATGGAATCCATCAGATTCCAGATTTCTTCTCTTCCCTGCTTGCTGGTTGCAGAAAACGGAATGACGATACTCTCTTTTTTCAATCCAAGTCCTTCTCTGACTAACTTTACATGTTTCGAGATCTGGCTTCTTTTGAGCTTATCCATCTTCGTTGCAATGATGATCGGCTCGTATCCCTGATAGACGATCCAGTCATACATCATCTTATCATTCGCAGAAGGCGCATGACGGATATCAATCAATAAAAATACTGCCCGAAGCTGCTTTGAGTTATGCAGATAATTCTCGATCATCTGTCCCCACTTCTGTTTCTCTGATTCTGCCACCTTCGCATAACCATATCCCGGAAGGTCTACTAAATACATCACATCATTGATATTATAAAAATTAATGGTCTGTGTCTTTCCCGGTTGTGCAGATGTCCTTGCTAACGACTTTCTGTTCATCAACGCATTGATCAGAGATGATTTTCCGACATTTGATTTTCCTGCAAACGCAATTTCCGGTTTTTGGTTGTCCGGCAGTTTACTTGTATAACCGCAGACAGTCTCTAAATTTACCTCTTTGATAATCATGATTTCTCCTGCTTTCCATATCCTGATGTTTCTATGCTGTAAAAGCCTGCTCTAAAACCTCATCCATGCTTTCCACATAGACGATTTCAAGTCCTTTGGTAATCTCTGCTGAAACCTCTTCTACATCTTTTTCGTTTTTCTTCGGAACACATACGGTTTTAATTCCCGCATTTTTCGCTGCTAATAGTTTTTCTTTTAAACCTCCGATCGGAAGCACTCTTCCACGCAGTGTGATCTCTCCTGTCATTGCAATGTCAGCCCGTACTTTTTTACCTGTCGCCGCTGAAAGCATTGCTGTTGCCATCGTGATTCCGGCAGACGGTCCGTCTTTTGGCACAGCCCCTTCCGGAACATGGATGTGTATATCGTTTTCTTTAAAAAATTCTTTGTCAATGCCCCATTTTTTACTGATGGCACGGATATAACTAAGTCCGATCTGAGCGGACTCCTTCATCACATCGCCAAGCTGCCCGGTCAATTTAATATCGCCCTTGCCCGGCATAACATTGACCTCTATCTGCAGGGTATCTCCACCGACGCTTGTCCATGCCAGTCCACGCACAATACCAATCTCATCCTGTTCATTCGCCTTGTCAAAGCTGTATTTTTCTTTTCCAAGATATTTTTCTAAATTACTCTCGGTGATCTTGATCTTTGTCTTATCTCCCTGATAGATCTCTCTGGCTGCCTTCCGGCAGATTTCTCCGATCTTACGCTCTAAATTACGCACTCCGGCTTCTCTGGTATATCCGGAGATCATGCGGCGCAGTGCGGAACTGCTGATCGTAATCTCCCCGTCTTTGAGACCGTTTTTCTTCATCTGTTTCTGGATCAGATGCTCTTTGGCAATATGCTCTTTTTCATTTTCCGTATAACTGCTGACTTCGATCAGCTCCATACGGTCTAGCAGCGGTCTTGGGATATCCTGTACGGAATTTGCCGTTGCTATGAAAAGCACCTCCGATAGATCAATAGGAATCTCTACATAGTGGTCACGGAACTTGTTATTCTGTTCGGAGTCCAGCACCTCTAACAGTGCGGAAGCCGTATCTCCTTTGTAGTCACTGCTGATCTTGTCGATCTCATCTAATAAGATCAGCGGATTCTTCACGCCTGCACTGCGCAATCCGTTCACTAAACGTCCCGGCATTGCTCCGACATAAGTCTTTCTATGTCCACGGATCTCTGCTTCATCACGGACACCGCCTAAGCAGATACGGACATATTTTTTATCCAAAGCCTTGGCTACTGAACGTGCAATACTGGTTTTTCCTGTTCCCGGAGGTCCTACTAAACAGATGATCGGGCTGTCTCCCTTGCTCGTCAGGTTACGGACTGCTAAAAATTCTAACATTCGCTCCTTGACCTTCTCTAAGCCATAGTGGTCCTCATCAAGAATACGCTCTGCATTCTTTAAATCCTTATTGTCTTTTGATGCCTTATTCCACGGCAGTTCTAACAATGTCTCGATATAGCCGCGTGTTACCGCACTCTCCGAAGAACTCGAAGAAATATTCTTAAAACGGTCAATCTCTTTTTGGATCCGTTCCTTTACTTCTTTCGGTGCCTTTAACTTCTTTAAGGACTCTTCGTATTGTTCTGCATCGCTCTGGGTATTGTCTTCCCCTAATTCCTCACGGATGACTTTTAACTGTTCCCTTAAAATATATTCTCTCTGATTCTTCTCTACCTTACTCTTAATCTTCATCGCAAGGTCATTACGGATCGTTGCAATGTCAATTTCCCGTAAGAGAATTGCCATCAGAACTTCATAACGCTCGGTAATGGTAACTGCTTCTAATATCCTCTGTTTCTCCTCATAGCCGATTGGAATGCTGTTTGCGATCGTATCGATCAGACGGTCTAATTCATGGATCTCCTGGATCGGTTTTGCCGCCTCTTTGCCATTCTTGGAATTGTAAGTACAAAACTGTTCATATTTTTCTTCTAAGCAGCGGATCATTGCCTCTCTGGCATTTTCAGGGATATCCTCTAAGCCATCCTCTGTAAAACGGATCACTTCCGCTAAAAGATATTCTTCCGTCTCCGTAAAACAATTCAGCTCTGCACGCTCGATGCCCTCGACTAATACACGCACAAGATCATTCGGCATTTTAATGACCTGTTTGATCTCTGCCACTAATCCGATGCTGTACAGATTTTCTGCTGTTGGCTCTTCCTCTTCCGGATTTTTCTGAGTCAGAAGAAAAATCTCCTGCTCATCCATCATTGCCTCTTCTACTGCCTTTATTGATTTTTCCCTGCTAACGTCAAAATGGGCTACCATGCCTGGCAGTATGGTTAGCCCTCTTAACGCAACAGTTGGTAATTGTTTTATAATACTACTCATCAAATATCAACCCCTGTTTATGCGATATTTTTTTCAATCATTGGTTCCTTTTCTTCTTCTACAGAATCTTTTGTGATCGTACATGCGATTACCGATTCATCGGACGGCACACGATACATCAGATCGAGCAGAATGCCTTCGACGATCGCACGAAGTCCTCTGGCTCCGGTTTTTCTCTCGATTGCTTTTTTCGCAATTGCCTCTAATGCTTCTTCTTCAAAGTTCAGACGCACTCCGTCTAATTCAAAGAGTTTCTGATACTGTTTTACCAGTGCATTCTTTGGCTCTTTCAAAATGCGGATCATTGCCTCTTCATCTAATTCATTCAAGGATACGGTAACCGGCACACGTCCGATAAACTCCGGTATCAAGCCAAACTTAATGAAATCTTCCGGTATTGCTTTCTGGAATGCTTCGCTGATCTTCTGGTGGTTCTTATCTGCAATTTCTGCATTGAATCCCATCGAACCCTGCTCTGTTCTGGCATCCACAATTTTTTCTAATCCGTCAAACGCACCTCCGCAGATGAACAGGATATTTGTGGTGTCGATCTGGATCAGCTCCTGATGCGGATGCTTTCTTCCACCCTGTGGTGGTACACTTGCCATTGTTCCTTCTAAAATCTTTAAAAGCGCCTGCTGTACACCCTCACCGGAAACATCTCTTGTAATCGACACATTTTCGGATTTTTTCGTAATCTTATCAATTTCGTCAATATAGATGATACCGTACTGTGCACGTTCCACATCATAGTCTGCTGCCTGAATGATCTTAAGCAGGATATTTTCCACATCCTCACCTACATATCCGGCTTCTGTCAGTGTGGTTGCATCTGCAATTGCAAACGGTACATTTAAAATACGTGCTAACGTCTGTGCTAACAGTGTCTTACCGGAACCGGTCGGTCCTAACATCAGAATATTACTTTTCTGAAGCTCCACATCTAAATCCAATGGAGCAGTAATTCTCTTATAATGATTGTAAACTGCCACAGACAGCACTTTTTTTGCTTCGTCCTGTCCGATAACATATTCATCTAAAAATGCTTTCAGCTCTTCCGGCTTATAGAGATGAATCTCCTCTGCCATGCCTTCCGGCTGCACATTTTCCTCTTCTTCAAATTCTTCCTCGATAATTTCTGTGCATACCTCTACACATTCATCGCAGATAAATGCACCATTTGGTCCCGCAATCATCTTACGGACCTGTTCCTGTGACTTTCCGCAAAAAGAACATCTGATCTTGTCTTCTATATTACGTCCTGCCATATACTCTCCCTTCAATCTACAACGAGGACATCCCAAAATTGTCAAATCTTCATTTTGAGCTGCCCTCACTTTTTACTCACAATTATCTGTTTGTAATGATACTGTCAATGATACCGTATTCTTTTGCTTCTTTGGCACTCATGTAATAATCACGCTCGGTATCCTGTGCCACCTGCTCGATCGGTTTTCCTGTGTTCGCAGCGATAATCTCATTTAATTTTTTCTTTGTCTTTAAAATGTTCTCTGCTGCGATCTGGATCTCCGTTGCCTGTCCTTTTGCTCCGCCGGACGGCTGATGGATCATGATCTCAGCATTCGGCAATGCCATTCTCTTGCCCTTTGTACCACCGGCTAACAGGAATGCTCCCATACTCGCAGCCATACCGATACAAATGGTAGAAACATCACACTTAATATACTGCATTGTATCATAAATTGCAAATCCACAGGGTACAATGCCTCCCGGTGAATTAATATAGAAATTAATATCCTTCCCCGGATCTTCTGACTCTAAGAATAACATCTGTGCCACAATACTGCTTGCAGTCACTTCGTTTACTTCTTCTCCGAGAAATATAATTCTGTCTTTTAATAATCTTGAATAGATGTCGTAAGAACGTTCTCCACGGCTGTTCTGTTCAATGACATAAGGAATATAACTCATGATATAACCTCCAATTTATAAAAACTTTATAAAATAGTGCTTAAAATCTACTACAGACCGGTCCTGTGATAGAACCAGTCTGCAATTCAACGCTTACTATTTTTCTTCTTTATCTGTATCCTTGTCTTCTTCTTTTGCTTTCTTCTTTGGTTTTGCTCTCTCTTTTACGTTTTCCATAATGAGATCTGCTGCTTTCTGAAGTGCAAGGTCATCTTTAATTGCCTGAATCTCACTCTCAGCGGCATATTCTTTTAAGCTCTCTACATCTGTTCTGTAAGCTGTTGCCAGTCTCTCGAACTCTTTATCTAATTCTTCATCAGATACTTCGATGTTTTCTGCTTTTGCAATCTCCTCTAATACAAGAGAACTCTGGATACGCTCAATTGCATCCGGACGTACCTGCTCTTTTAAGCTGTCAATCGTTGCTCCTGAGAACTGCATGTACTGCTCCATGCTAAGTCCCTGCTGGGAAATTCTGGTTGCAAAATCGTTGATGATGTTCTGAACCTGCATCTCGATCATTGGTTCAGGCAGCTCCATTTTAGATTTATCAATGATCTTACGGATTGCCTCATCCTCTTTATCACGTTTTGCAGCAGCTTCTTTCTGCTCCTGAAGTTTTTTCTTAACATCCTCTTTGTATTCTGCAAGAGTATCAAACTCTGAAATATCCTGCGCAAAGTCATCATCTAATTCAGGAAGTTCTTTTCCTTTGATCTCGTTGATCTTTACTTTAAATACTGCAGGTTTTCCGGCTAAATCTTCTGCCTGATACTCTTCCGGGAAAGTAACGTTTACTTCTACTTCCTCACCTGAGTTCTTGCCGATCAGCTGATCTTCAAATGTATCAATGAAAGAATGGGAACCGATCACTAACGGATAATTCTCTCCCTTACCGCCTTCAAATGCCTCTCCATCTACGAATCCTTCAAAGTCGATGACTGTTGTATCTCCATCAGCAACCGGTCTGTCTTCGATGGTAATGCTGCGGGCATTGTTTTCTCTCTGTCTTTCTACTTCTGCATCTACTTCTTCGTCTGTAACAGTCGTATCAATCTTAGTAACTGTTACGCCCATGTACTTGCCAAGTGTTACTTCCGGTTTTACGGCAACTTCTGCTGTAAAAATGAATGGTTTTCCTTTTTCTAACTGAACGATGTCAATCTCCGGCTGGGAAACAACATCTTCACCGCTCTCTTTTACTGCTGCTCCGTATTCTTTCTGGATTAAAAGATTTGCTGCATCTTCATAAAAGATTTCCGGTCCATACATTTTCTCTACCATGTTTCTTGGCACTTTACCTTTACGGAATCCAGGAAGACTGATTCTGTTTTTCTGTCTGTTGTATGCTTCCTGTAAAGCTTCCTCTAATTTCTCGGCAGAAACTTCGATGGTAAGTTTTGCCATGCTCTTTTCGAGATTCTCTACCTGCTGTCTCTTATACACATCTCCG
>ENA-OZFX01001214-OZFX01001214.1-human-gut-metagenome-genome-assembly--contig:-NODE-1214-length-11670-cov-8.494877_pt1 | contig 11670 bp, 9 predicted proteins | sample MGYA00244651_ERZ653648 | MGnify/ENA primary metagenome ERZ653648 (study PRJEB26926, sample SAMN06164910) | human gut metagenome | biome: ENVO:00009003; feature: ENVO:2100002; material: ENVO:00002003...
TCTACACGTAAGGAGTCGTCGGCAGCGTCAGATGTGTATAAGAGACAGGGGAATGGAGTGTGGCTGACTTCAGACAGAAGAAGCGTATAGGGGATATGCTTCTCGAAGCAGGTATTATTACGCAGGAGCAGTTAGAAGATGCATTGGAGAAGAATAAGACTGCTCACAAAAAAATAGGCGAGATGCTTGTGGATCTTGGTTATGCGACAGAGGAAGCAATTGGGGAAGGGCTTGCAACACAGTTAAATATCCCATTTATTTCTCTGCATGGAATGAAAATAGAGGATGATATCATCAAGTTAGCAGATGGTAAGCTGCTTCGAAAGCATCTGATGATACCGTTTGAGTATAAAGAAGGAAACGTAAATATTATCCGTGTTGCAATGGCAGATCCGATGGATATGCGGGGAATAGATGATTTTTCTATTATCACGAATCTACAGGTAGAGCCTGTGATTGCAACGACACAGGATATCTTAGTGACACTGGACAAATACTACGGTGACAGCGAAGCACAAAGAGTGGCAGAGCAGTATGCCAAAGAACGTGAGAGCCGGAAAACAAAGGAGGAGCAGGCAGAAGATGAGGATGTAGCCAATTCTCCGATTGTACAGCTTGTAAAATCCATGATTGAACAGGCGGCGAGGCAACGTGCGTCCGATATTCACATTGAGCCGATGGAAGATAAAGTGCGTGTCCGTTATCGTATTGATGGTGTGCTTTATGAAAAATCGACCTATCACATCAATTTGTTAAGTGCGATCATTACTCGTGTAAAGATTATCGGAAATATGGATATTTCCGAAAAGCGAAGACCACAGGATGGAAGAATTACCATGATGATTGACCGGAAAGAATACGATATCCGTGCGTCCATTCTTCCGACGGTTTATGGTGAAAAATGCGTAATGCGTCTGGCACAGAAAAAAGCCTTGACAAGAGATAAAAAGAGTCTTGGATTTACCGAACAGCAGTTGCAGTTATTTGATGATATGCTGAATCATCCGAATGGGATTATACTGGTAACAGGACCTACCGGTAGTGGTAAGTCTACGACCTTATATACGGCGGTGAACGAAAGAAACCACGAAAATATTAATATCATTACCGTAGAAGATCCGGTAGAGGCAAATGTAGACGGAGTGAGTCAGGTACAGGTCAATGCAAAAGCGGATCTGACCTTTGCTTCGGCACTTCGTTCCATATTGAGACAGGACCCGGACGTTATCATGATAGGTGAGATTCGAGACAGGGAAACAGCATCTATCGCAGTGCAGGCATCCATTACGGGACATTTAGTGTTGAGTACCTTGCATACGAATGATGCACCGGGAACCATGACGCGATTAATGGATATGGGCGTAGAAAGTTATCTGTTAGCAGATGCCATGAGAGGCGTCATTGCACAGCGGCTGGTGCGAAGACTTTGTCCGCATTGTAAGAGAAAACGGAAAGCCCTTGGAGAAGAAAAGGGCATGATGGGCATTAACCCAATGGAAGAGGTTGAGATTTATGAGCCGGTAGGCTGTGAACACTGCAATGACACCGGATTTTACGGAAGAACCGGTATTTATGAGATGATGCCGGTCACATCGACTCTGCGCAATGCAATTGCGGCACGGATGTCTACGGATGAGATTCGTGAAGTGGCAGTGAAAGAAGGAATGAAAACGTTACACAGTGAAGCGGTCAGACTCGTTTTAGAAGGAGAAACATCCTACCATGAGATGATCCGTATCTCACTTGGAGAATAGAGGAAAAACAGGTTATGGGTAAAATAGAAGATATTTTAATCGACGGAAATCAAAGAAACGCTTCAGATATTCATCTTTGTCCCGGCAGTCCGGTCATGTTCCGTATCGACGGAGATCTGATACCGATGTCGGAGGAAAAGATTAAGCCATATGAAATAGAAGAAATGATCAAGCCAATGCTGACAACCGAGCAGTTAGAAGTGTTAGAGCGGGAAGGTGAACTGGATTTTGCACATTCTATCGCAGGATTTAACCGGGTGCGTGTCAATGTGTTCCGTCAAAGAGGAACGTATGCGATGGCACTTCGTATCCTTTCATTTGAGATTCCGTCACCGAAGGATTTAGGCGTTCCAGAGGCAGTTGTAAATCTGACTTCAAAAAAGAGAGGTATGGTGTTAGTAACAGGAGCAACCGGAAGTGGTAAATCCACAACGTTAGCTTCTTTGATCGGAGTGATTTCCAAGAATTACAAAAAGACGATCATTACCTTAGAAGATCCGATCGAATATCTGCATGGACATGGAAAAGGAATGGTACTGCAAAGAGAAATCGGTTATGATTCGATGTCCTATGCAAATGCGGTCAGGGCGGCCCTAAGACAGGACCCTGATGTGATCTTAGTCGGTGAGATGCGTGATTTAGAGACGATTTCCATTGCCATTACGGCAGCGGAGACAGGACATCTGGTATTTTCCACGCTTCATACGAATAGTGCGGCTTCGGCAGTAGACCGTATGATCGATGTCTTTCCACCGTTTCAGCAGCAGCAGATTCGTGTGCAGTTAGCAGGTGTTTTAGAGGGTGTGGTGGCACAACAGCTTCTGCCAAGGCAGGAAGGCGGAAGAGTGGCAGCATATGAGGTCATGCTTGCGGTTCCGGCGATACGGAATCTGATCCGTGAGGAAAAAAGCTTTCAGATTCCATCGATTATCCAGACCAACAAGAAAATGGGGATGCAGACGATGGATGATGCAATTTATGATCTGTATATGAAAAGCTATATTACTGCAGAGACGGCAATCAGTTTTGCACATGATGCGGCGGGAATGTCACAGAAGATTAATCTGTTTTAAGAGATAGAGGAGAGGAAAATGGCGGATTATTCTTATATTGCAATTGAAAAAAGCGGAAAAGAAATAAAAGGAAGTATGGAATCGGACAGCAGGGAAAAAGTCGAACAGAAACTGCGTTCGCAGGGGTGTATTCCATTAGAGATCAAAGAGCAGAATGCCTTACAAAAAGATATTAAGATCGGCGTGGGAAAAAAAGTCAAGACAAGAGATCTAAGCGTGTTCTGCCGTCAGTTTGTAAGTATGCTCCGTGCCGGAGTCAGTATAGTGGAAGCATTAGATATGCTGTCGATACAGACCGAAAATAAGACACTTTCACAGGCAATTCGAGAGGTAAGAACGGAGATTGGAAAGGGAAGTACCCTGTCAGAGGCGATGGAGAAGCAGAACAAAGTATTTCCACCGATGTTAGTCAACATGGTAGAAGCCGGAGAAACCAGTGGAAGTATTGACAAGTCCTTAGAGCGTATGGCAATCCAGTTTGAAAAAGAAGCCAAGTTAAAGGGCATGATGAAACGCTCCATGATGTATCCGATGGTATTAGGAGTCGTGGCACTGGTGATTTTAGTCGTTATGCTGACATATGTTATCCCAAATTATATGGAAATGTTTGATGGATATGATTTTGAAATGCCGGCACTGACATTGGCGATTATGCACATGGGAGATTTTGTAAAAAATCATGCCATCCTCTTAGTTGCAATCATTGTAGCAATCGTTATAGGAATAAAAAGCTGGAAAAAAACAGAGTCAGGGCAGGAGTTTTTTGGTACGAGAGCGATCAAGATCCCGGTATTTAAGAATCTGAACATCAAGACCTACTCTTCCGTATTTGCAAGAACACTCAGCACATTGATGCAGGCGGGAATCCCGATGATCGATGCAGTAGACAGTGTGGCAAATACAATGACAAATATTTTATATAAGAGAGAATTGTTAAAAGCAAAAGAAGAAATCGCAAAGGGAGTTCCTCTTTCCGAACCGTTGAAAAACGGCGGACTCTTCCCACCGATGGTAGTACATATGATGGCGATTGGAGAAGAGACCGGAGAGATTGAGGAAATGTTAGATAAATTAGCAGATTACTATGATGAAGAGGTGGAGGTCACAACCCAGACCGTTTTAGCACTCTTAGAGCCTATGATCATTGTATTCATGGCAATTATCGTAGTAATTCTGATAGCGGCAATCATGGGACCAATGCTTTCGTTATACAACGGCGTTGGAAATATGTAGAACCGCAGGGGTATTCATTGTATCTAATTTCCGGGGGATAGGGCTTCGGACTTGAGATAATCTATAAAAAATAAAAAAGGAGAGATTCATTATGAAAAGGACAAAGCGTAACAACAAAGGATTCTCGTTAGTAGAATTAATCATCGTAATTGCAATCATGGCAATCTTAGCAGGAGTTTTAGCACCACAGTTCGTTAAGTATATTGGAAGATCCAGAATTTCTACCGATATCCAGAATGCACAGCAGATTGCAACTGCAATCAGTGCAGAGTTCGCTGATACAGCGAGAACAACAGCAGTTGCTGAGCAGACAATCACTGATGGTAAAGCAAAATGGGATGGCGATACAGATGCTGCTAGTACAGCAAGAACTCAGAAAGAGGTTTTTGGTGGAGTACCAAAAGTAAAAGCAGCAAGTGGTAACTTCAAATATTCCGTTAGCGCAGATGGTGAAGTAACCGTTAAAGTTGGTGATACTCAGTTATATCCGGAAGCAGAAGGTGACTGGGCTAAGTAATTTTTGCAGTTTGAAAGGAACGGACTAACGCATGGATACCATACTGATATTCGCAGAAATTCTCATATTTTTATTTGGAATCGTCATAGGAAGTTTTTTGAATGTGTGTATTTACCGCATTCCGAAGGGAGAGGACATTGTCAAAGTGAACTCCCACTGTATGACCTGCGGATATCAGTTGAAATGGTATGACTTAATCCCTATCTTTAGTTATATCTTTCTTAGAGGTAAGTGCAGAAAGTGTAAAACAAAGCTTTCCTGCCAGTATCCGATTGTCGAGGCAGTCAATGGATTCATGTATGTTCTGATTTTTGCAGTCAATGGACTGAATGTAGAGAGTGGGATATACTCTCTGATGGCATCCGCATTGCTGGTGCTTAGTGTGATCGATTTTCGCACATATGAGATTCCTTTTGGGATCAACGTATTTATATTTATCCTTGCCTGCATACATATGCTGCTGGATTTAGCACGGTGGAAAGACTATGTCATAGGTTTTTTCGCAGTCAGTGCTTTTTTATATCTGCTGTATCTGTTATCTAAGGGCAGAGCCATTGGAGGCGGAGACATTAAGCTGATGGCGGCAGCGGGCATGATGTTAGGTTGGAAAGCAATTATAATAGCATTTGTAATGGGCTGTATTCTTGGTTCGGTCATCCATCTGCTGCGCATGAAACTGACAAATGAGGATCATGTGTTAGCAATGGGACCGTACTTAGCAGCCGGTATTTTATTAGCGGCACTCTGGGGTGACAGCCTGTTACAGATGTATATGCGTCTTTGGTAGGCGTTTGTTTCGACAAAAGGTACAGGGAAGGTCTTTTTGTGGGAACAGACAGTGAAAAATGATAGCAAGGGAATGAGAAGATGGCAAATAGAGTATTATGTATTGAGATTGGAAACCGTATGACTCACGTTGTAGAGACGGATTTCAAAGTAAAAGAACCGAAAATCTATAAGAGTTTCAGTTTCCAGACACCGGATAATCTCTTTAAAGAAGAGACACTTGCGGACGTTCTTCCGTTTAAAGAGCGTCTGGATGCAGGGCTTGAAGAACATAAGATTAAGACAAGAAAGGCAGTGTTTGTATTAGCATCCAGCAGGATCGCCAGCAGGGATGTTGTCATTCCGCATGTAAAAGAGAACCGTATCCGGACATTGTTGTATGCAAACTCTGCGGAGTATTTTCCGGTAGACCTTGAAAAATATCAGTTGAGTTACCGGCTGTTAGATGAAGTAGAGGAAGAGGGCGAACAGAAATATAAGCTGATGGTACTTGCCGTACCAAACGAAATGATCGATGCTTATAAATCGTTAGCAAAAGTCTGCTTATTGACACTGGTAGATTTAGACTACATAGGCAATGCCGCAACACAGCTTTTAGAAAAAAATATCAAAAATGACTTATACGCGGCGGTAAGATTAGAAGAAGACACTACGATGATCACAATCGTCCGTGAGAACAAGATTGAGTTACAGAGAACCTTCCCTTATGGAATCGCAGACGTTATACAGGCGGTTCAAAAATCCGGACATTTTGGTGAAGATATTGATTTCTATGAGACACTCGAAAAGATGCGGAAAGAAAATGTCCTGAGCTTAGAAGAGGAAGAGATTCAAGAGGATATCACAGAAGGTTTCCGTGCCATTACAGGAAACGTTTCGCGTGTGATGAATTTTTACAGTTCCAATCATGCCGGTGCGGAGATGGAGAATATCGTTCTCTATGGTACCGGTGCAGATATCTGTGGAATGGAGCAGTATCTGTCCGATGAGCTGAGTATTCCTGTTTCAGGCGAATCGTTAAGGGAAGCACTCCCGCAGGAAAAAGGCAACACGGGAGATTATTATCCGCTCATGTATCTGACCTGTGTCGGAGCCGCAGTCAATCCGATGAAATTCCGTTTAGAAGATGAAAAGGAAGTTGCGGAGAAGAAAAAAGAGCATAAGCAGATTCATATTGAGCCAAAGAATTTTTTTGGTATCTGCGTTGTAGTATCACTGGTACTTCTCTTAGCGGTCGTTCCATACTATGGTTATTTGAAGATGGGTGTTCATAAACTGCAAAAAGAGAGAAGCGAAAAACAGTATCTTGCGGATGAGTATAAAGAATACAATCAGGCAAAGACAGAATATGAAAAGATTGAAAATCTCTATCAAGAGACTACGACAACATCAGAAGGAATCGGTGATTTCATTGATGAACTGGAAAAGAATATGCCAAGTGATATTTTAGTACGTTCCATTACGTCAAATTCAGAGAGTGTGACAATGGATATACGGGTAAGTTCTAAACGTGAGGCAGCAAAAGTTGTGGATGAACTTTCTGATTTTGAGAGTATCAGTGATGTTCAGGTGGAATCTTTAGAGGAGACGAAAAGTGAAACAAATCAGTCCTATGTGGATTTCATGGTTGTCTGTACCTATGTAGGAGGAACAGCAGACGGAGATGCTCAAAATGAAACAACAATGAGCGAGGACGTAGAAGCACTAGAAACAAAGCAGCAGGATCAGACCGCAGGAGAATAGAAGTACGGAGGGGGTAATCCGATGAAAAAAGATAGAAAAATAAAGAGTGCCGGTATGAGTGACCGGGATAAAAATCTCTTATTTATAGTTGGAGGAATTCTTTTAGTCGTACTAGTCATCCAGTTTGGTTTCCGCAACTTCTTAGCAGAGAACAAAGAACAGAAGGCAACTAAGGCGGCATTAGAAGCAGAATTAAAAGAGCTAGATGTTATTCAGAAAAACGAGAAGGAATATACCGCTCAGACGGAAGAATGGAAGAAAAAAACAAAAGAATATTATAAAGAATTTCCGGCTATGGTAAAAGCGAGAGACCAGATTCTCTATGCTTCCGATATGGAAAAGCGTTATGACAGTCTGCATATTTCTAAAGTCAGCATGGAAGCAGGAGAACTCGTGGCAGAGAATCAGGAAGCCGGTCTTTCGGTTTATGGCGTACCGGAAATACTGGAGTTTACGGTGTCCTATTCCCAGTTAAAGGACTGGCTTCATCGGATACCAAAAGAAGAAGAAAGAAAATCCATAAATGAAATGGTGCTGACACTGGATGAGGCAAGCGGAAATCTGGTAGGAGACATTCGCATGAAGCAGTACTATATGTTAGGAACAGGAGAAGAGTATCAGCCAGCAGAGATTAATGATGTTCAAAAGGGAACAGATAATATTTTCGGTGGAGCATCCGGTATAGTACCGGAAGATGTACAGCAGACAAAGGCTTCACAGCAGGCAGGAGAGACACAGGCAACGGAGACTCCGGAGCAGTAAGCAGGAATGTAGCAGTAGATTTTAAGATGGAATGAAAGGAGGAACACGGATGAAACAGGATGATCGCGGTGTGTCTTTAGTGGAAATATTGATTGCCACAGCGATACTGGTGATCTGCGTGGTTCCTCTTTTTAAATCCATGATCCTTACCGTTCAGACTAATGCAAGATCCAGAGTGTTGTTAGCTGCAACTTCGGCAGGAGAGGCAGTGTTAGAGGATTTAAAAGCGGACGGTATGGAAGCCTTTATTCAGGATAAGGACAGTAAATCAATCTCAGATGTAGGTTATATTGAGGAAGATGGAAAAAAGACAGGATACAAATTTACCTATCCCGAATATGAGTCGGATGGAAAAAAATTTGCGGTTACCGTAGAGGTACGTCCGTATCAGAACACGGAGAATGCTGACGCAGACTACAATAAGAAAGAAGTTGTAGATTTAAAAAGGATCGATCTTTCCAAAGACGGAGTCTATGTACAGGATGATAAGATCATCGAAGAAGATTTTATCAAGGCAGTTTCAGAAAACAAGGTACAGGCAGACCAGAAGGATACAGTACTGAAAAATTTAGATATCCGGTGGAATTATGTAGTAGCGGCAGATAAGAATCAACAGAACATCTGGCAGAACGTCTCTTATTATTATAATGGGATTCTTTTAGGAGAGCATCCGATGCTTTTATATGACAGCAGACAGGCGGGCGGAACTCTTGAAAATCTTTATATCTGTTTTGAACCAAATGCAAAAAATACAATTACAGTCCAGAATAAAGACGATTATCCACTGAACCTGTTTTTAATCAAACAAGGAGATCAGGCAGCCAAAGTAGAGGTACATCTGGTTGGAACGAAAGAAAAGGAACACTTTGGGGAAGAGCAGGACCCGGACTTTACAAAGGGGATCCGGATACGGGCAAACTTTACGGATGCTGACACACCGCTATTCTATTATAAAGGAAGTGGAAGTGAAACATCGTTGAACCAGTCACAGTTAGAAAAATATTTCGGACTGAGCGGGCTTGATGGCAAACGTGTACATACGCGTCTTTATGATGTTACGGTCAAAGTAAATCGGGAAAACAAAGAAATCACAACACTGACGGGAACAGTCACCAGGTAGGGATAGATATGAAAAAGTTAAAAAAAGACAACAGGGGTGTTTCACTGGTCATGGTCATCGCGGCAATTGCACTGGTAACTGTTTTAGTAACCGTTGCATTGACGATGGGACTGTGGAATTATCAGATGAAGGCGACCAACCGTATATCAAAAAATAATTTTTATGATGCAGAGCGTGTATTAGATGAGATCCGTCTGGGACTGCAGAGCGATGTATCCGATGCCATGTCACAGGCATATGTAGAGACGATGGCAGATTATACCGGAAAAAGTACGGCGAAACGGACGAAGCATTTTAATGAGACATATATCAAAGTGTTAAGAAGTAAGCTGGCACAGTCATCGGACGAGAATCATTACAACGTGGACTATCTGCTGAACTTTTTAGATCAAAAGGTCAAAGAGCGGACCAGCCTTACAACGGTAGAAGGAAAGGCACCGCAGCTGAGTGTCAGTGAAAGCGGTCTGACCTTGAAAAATCTTTTTTTGACCTATACCAATGGGCAGGATTATGAGACAAGGGTACAGACCGATATCCAGATCCTGTTTCCACAGATGAATTTTACGGAGAGCGGTTCATTTCCAAATGTTTTAAAATATGCACTGATTGCACAGAAAGGAGCGTCTTTAGAAAAAACATCAAACGTTACCGTGGATGGAAGTATTTATGGTGGTGGCGATGATGCCAGTCTTTCTGTTGGAAATGGTGTGAATCTGCTTGTGGAAAAGGGAAACGATGTGATCTTAAAAAACAAGCTCTGCTTAGAACAGGGTTCAGAGTTTTCGGGCGAGACAAAGGTAACACTATGGTCAAATGATATTGAAGCAGCGAATGCATCGAAGCTGTCCTTAAAAGGAACAACCTATACCGCCAATGATCTGACATTGTTTGGAAGTGCAGATGTCCAAATCGGGGGAGAGTATTATGGTTTTGGTAATCCAAAAGCGGCGTTAAAGGCAGATTCTAACCAGAGTGCGAAAGTTAAGCAGGAGATTGAGAAGAACCCTTCGGATTACAGTAGTGCGATTATTGTCAATGCTATAGGCAGCAGTGTGAACGGAAGCAGTGCAAAGGCGAGATTAAATTTAGGACAGTCTACCTCGTTAATGCTTGCTGGAAATGCATACATTGGAAACAGTAAGGTATTCATGGGTGAATCCTTAACGGTAAAGAGCAATCAGATTGCATATTTAGTGCCGGAGTCCTGCATGGACGGTATGGCAAATCCTATGACAGAGCAGATGCATGCACAGGCATTAATCAACACCGGAGGAGATACACCGACAAATCAGGCGGTACTTTTAAAGAGTCATATTTTAAACCGTGTACAGGCATTGACTCCGGGAGTGAGCGGAATAGAGGAGATGACACAGGGAAATCTCTACTATTACTATATGAGATTTGAAAGTGCCAAAGCAGCAAGTGATTATTTTACATCATATTACGGTTCCGCGGCATCGGCTAAGATTAAAAATTATCTGGATCTGTATGTGGATCAGAAAGCTGTCCAGATCAACCGTAATGCAAAAAAGGACTTGAATGGAAATATTTTAGTATATGATGCAACGGGAATTACCTCGATTGGTGATACCATTACGGAGGGCAGCGATTTGTCTGATTCTAAACAGATGAGTGACCAGCTTGTCAGCTATCAGGATATGTTCCATTCGAATAACATCAATCTGACAATGAATTATGAGGCATTAAGTGGTGTACAGAAGTCGAGAACAGTCTTTGAAAATTTAGTAAAAGATAAATTGTTTGATGTGGTAGGAATTTCCGGCTGGTTCACTTACAAAGAAGGCGGGACTTCCTATGCCGCATATGTGACAGATAATACCTCGCAAAAATTGGTTATGGATGATACTTTTTTAGGAAAAGCACCATCGGGAGCAAAGATCAGAATGGTCATTGCAACCGGCGATGTTGAGGTACAAACGGATTTTGAGGGAACGATCCTGAGTAAAGGTAAAGTAACCGTTTCTCCGGCAAAAGCAAACATCACGCTTTGCAAAAACCAGAACCAGCTTGCAAAACTGATCGCAGGCGGTACCTGTCAAAAGAGTGGAAAAGATTATCTGTTAAAAGATTATCTGACAGATTCTGAAAAATATCTTGGAAGAGAAGTCGAAATGGTATCATCTGATAACAGAATACGGTTAGAGCAGCTTGTAGTATACACAAACTGGTCGAAAAAGTAGTGGAGTAGAACATGTATAAGAATAAAAACGGTGGTTTCTCATTATTGGAATTGATCGTGGTGATCGCGATCATGGCAGTGCTTGGAGGCATCGTGATCGGGAATTCCAATTACAGCAAGAGCGCACAGGTAAAAAAGTATACAGAACTGACAGACGGGTTTATGCGTAAGGCAAGAACGGAGATCATGTCTAAGAATACCGTAAGCGGAGTCTGCCTCTATGAAAAAGAGGGATGCTATTATATAGAATCCTATAAAGAAAAAGAAAACGGCGGAACTGTTACATTTGAAACCGTGAAGCGGGAAAAATTAGGAAAACCACACGGAGTTGAGATATCCGCAGCAAAACAGGATGGCACAGGGGAAAAGACTTTAAGGGACAATGCAGGAGATTCCCTTAGTACTTTTATCCGGATCGGGTATGACAGATCTACCGGTGCCGTTTCAAAGTTCTGTGTCAATACAGAGGATACATCAGATTT
>ENA-OZFX01001226-OZFX01001226.1-human-gut-metagenome-genome-assembly--contig:-NODE-1226-length-11590-cov-16.553879_pt1 | contig 11590 bp, 8 predicted proteins | sample MGYA00244651_ERZ653648 | MGnify/ENA primary metagenome ERZ653648 (study PRJEB26926, sample SAMN06164910) | human gut metagenome | biome: ENVO:00009003; feature: ENVO:2100002; material: ENVO:00002003...
AGATTATATAAAATAAACAAAAAAATCCAGCGTTTATTTACGGAAAATTAATACATTTTACCATAAAAACTTTGGTTGGAAGATATATGCGTATTGACAGAAACTTTGAATTAGAGTATTATTTTTAACAGAAATGTAACATTTTGTCATGAATTTTAATAAAAAGGTACGAAAAGATGAGAATTAGAAGAAATAATCGTTTTTCCCATGTGGGAAGAGGTTTGTTTAGTTATAGATACATAAAACGTAATCTGCTTGTGACAGCAGCTACGATTGTTACAGCAGCGGGAATTGGACTTGTTGTAAAGTATGGAGAGGCGTTGGATCACAGCCCGGCATATCTGAACAGCCAGACTGCTCAGACTGCATCTGTTGAGACAACTACTGAGGAGGCTGTTGATGTGGCTGCACTTCAGACCAGCACGACAAAGAAGGCTGCTCAGAAGAAGACTGTAGTGGCAAAAGCAGAGGAGAAATCCGAATTTGATGGTAAGTTTATCGCAAAGATCAATGATACATTAAATATCAGAGAAGAAGCTACGACAGATTCCAACATCGTAGGTAAGCTGTTTGACGGTAATGTAGGTGATGTATTAGAGACATCCGGTGAATGGACAAAGATTTCATCGGGAGATGTAATCGGGTATGTAAACAGTGATTATATTCTGACCGGCAAGGATGCTGAGACATATGCAGAAGATTATAAGAAAGTCCTTGGAACAGTAACAGATGATACGGTTCGTGTACGTGCAGATAAGTCTACACAGTCAGATATCCTTGGACTTGTAGCGAAGGATACCGTTCTTTCTGTTAAGACACAGGATAAGGATTGGATAGAAGTTACAATGGATGACGGAACAGATGGTTATATAGCTGCGGATTATATCACAGTAGAAGAAACTTATGAGTATGCAATGTCGATTGATGACTACACAGCTATGGTAGAAGCTGAACAGCAGAAAGCATATGAAGTGGTATCAACTGATGACAGTGCAGATATAATGACGGCAGATGAAGAAACAACCGAGACGGCAACAACTGAGACTCCGACAACTGAGGAAGCAACAGAAGCGGATACAGAAGTGTCTACAACAGAAGCAACAACAGAGGAGAAGTCGGATGATAGTTCTAAGATTGATGCATCCCAGTATGATGATGCTTATCTGTTGGCATGTCTGGTCAGCATGGAAGCAGGATATGAATCCTATGAAGGACAGTTGGCAGTAGCAAATGTCGTTTTGAATCGTGTAAGAAGTGGTAAATGGGGAAGTTCTGTTTCATCAGTTATTTATGCACCGAATCAGTTCCCTTGTGCAACGGGAAGCGTAATGCAGGGATACTTGCAGAATGGTCCGTTATCAACAGCACAGCAGGCAGCAAATGATGCCTTGGCCGGTAACAACAACATTGGAAGTTTTATGAGCTTCTTAAATAAGAAATATATTGATACAGATTCTTTATCTGATTATCAGATTATTGGAAATCATTGTTTCTACTAAAGTGTTTTTGAAAGATGGATTTAAGCTTATGAAGATAAATGAAAATATTCATGGGGAGCGGGAACTCGATACAGATCCGGTTACTTCAACGATAACGATAAACAATGACAGATTTAACAGAAGATACATACGCAGTTGCGGGATGTATCTTTTGTTGTTTCTGATATGTATTGGATTTTACATGATAAATATGGCTGTAGAACATGTATATCCGTTTGGCAGCAGAAGCTTTCTGTATCAGGATGCATGTGATCAATATCCCGGTATACTGAAAATTTTCCTTGAATGGCTGCATTCAGGGGATAAAGGTTCATTTATATGGGAACGGGGACTTGGAATCGATATTGTTCTGAACATGTTCTATTACTGCATGAGCCCGTTTAATATTATAGCCATAGTACTTGGTCCGGATCGTGTTGAATTATCTATGACATTGATGATCGTACTCAAAGCATCATGCCTGGCTCCGGCAGGACTGTTCTTTTTCAGGCATTCAAAGATTCGCAGATTTGCGGAAAAGGGATTGTCAGAGAAATATATAACTGTAATTTCCATGATGTTCGGACTCCTGTATGCGTTAAACAGTTATGTGGTGGTATATAATCATAATGTGCTCTGGCTGGACGGACTGATTCTGTTTCCGTTTATTGCGATTGCAGTTGAGCATCTGGCGGAAGGCAAATGGCAGCTCCGTTATACGTTGTTATTAGCCTGTGCATTTTTGTTTAATTATTATTTTGCATTTTATATTTGCCTGTTTATAGTCTGCTATTTTTTTATGCAGGATTGGAAGAATGTTAAGAATTTATGGTCCGGTGTATGTCGTTTCTTCGGATGGTCGGTTATGGCGGTATCGATTGCGGGAATGGTTGTTCTTCCGTCTCTTTATGCCATTATGAATCTGTCATCCTGTGGAAACGGGGACTATAGTCTTCCATGGTATAGAATCAGTAATCTAGGAATGTTTGTTAATTCATTTTATCCATTGCGACAGATATCGACGGGATATTTGTTCAGTCACAATAATTATTGCGGTATTCTGGTGATTATGTTCTTCCTGCTTTTCTTATTCGGAGCGGGAATCAAATGTAGTTTTAAGCTTCGATATACGGCCGTTATTTTATTCCTGACTATTGGATTGAACATGGTCGGATTAAATTATGTCCTGCATGGCTTTACGATTACGCATGGACTCGGAAATCGTTTTGCATTTATCCTTGTCTTTTTCATTTTGATGGCAGGTTATATCGGAATGCTCAGATTACAGCAGGTAAAGGTATGGCAGATAATCAGTATGTCAGGTATCGGTATTACTATATTCCTTTTGGAGCTGTTCTTAAATAAGGAAGATGCGAATTCCTATTCCTATGCGGCTGTATTGCTCTTTGGTATATCATATCTGATCTTATTGATCTTGTATGTCAGAAAGAGTATTCGTTATACGACCTGCTATGTGTGGATGATAGTATTATTGTGTATAGAGATCTTTGCAAATGCATGGATTCAGATGCCGCAGAAGTATAATGATGAGCGGCTTCAGAGCGAGATATCTGCTTCGGACTGGTTAACAGATTATGAGCAGTTGCAGCTTGCAGAAGGGGAGAGAAAGACTGCATTGGTGTCACAGAACTATATGCCGTATTCAGACGTAAACTGGTATTCATCTGTGGCAAATGGCAGTATAGTAGATGTGTTTACCAGCCTTGGAATATCAAGATATCAGAATATTGAATATACCTATAGAGGGGTAACTCCGATCAGTCGCCAGCTCTTTAATGTACGGTATGTTGTGACTGATGAAACAGGGGTTGCAGGTGGGTATCGTCTGATCGACCGGAAAAATGAGAAGATTGATTTCTACGAAGCGGATAATCTGGCAGGCATGGGATTTTTGATGAGTAAAGATGTTCTTGACTGGAGCGGAACAGCGAAAACGGAAGATACATCGGATGTATTCGAGAAAGGCAGCATGGCAGAGAATCAGAATGAACTGGTAAAGCTTGTGACCGGACATAAGATCACGCAGAATGCCTTTACAAGAATTGATATACCGGAGGATGCAGTAACAAGTGCCGGTATGGATATTACCGGACAGAAGAACGGTGAGTATTCCTATATCAGTACCAATGATGTTTTTTCAGCAATCACGGTGAATCTTACTGCGGAAAAAGACGAAGATCTGTATCTGGAATGTGCGGACACGAAGCCTCAGTGTATCGAAGTAAAGGTGAATGATGAAGTAACAGTGTCTACGAATTACACGGATTCAGCGGATTTTTATCATGTAGGTCAGGTAAAAGAAGGGGATGCTGTACAGATTCGAATGTATGCGATAAGAATTCGTCTTTATACAACGGCAGTTAAAGATCAGGAGGGAACGAAAGCATTTGCGCTGTATTCCTTAGATCAGAATGTAGTGAAAGCATTTGAAGAATATACAGAGTCACATCAAATGACATTTGACGGATGGGCCGATAATACTTTAAATGGTCACATAACGACAGAAGAATCCGGTATTTTATATCTGGCGGTTCCGTACAATAAGGGATTTTCGGCAGTTGTTAATGGCAAAAAAGTAGCTCCTGTAAAGATCGGAACCGGCCTGATGGGCGTTCCTGTAGAAGCAGGGGAACATGTGATTACACTGACCTACAATACACCATATCTGATGGCGGGCATATGCCTGTCTGTGATTGGAATATTAATATTGGCAGGATATGTGATGATCAGCAGAAAAAAATCGTCCAATAAATAACGGACACAAATTATCAGCTTATAAGAATGCAGATATTGAAAAACAGATCATAATAAATTCTTATAATAAAAACAGGCAACCTGAGTGCGATCGCGCAGGTCAAGCTTCATAAGGATATTACTGAGATAATTGCGGACGGTTCCTTCCGAGAGAAAGAGCTGCTCCGCAATTTCTTTGTTGTTCAGACCATCTGCAACCAGTCGGATCAGTTCAAATTCCTTTTCCGTAAGATTGTAGGACAGGTAATCAAAACGATCATCAGCCTGTAACAGGGTAGGGATCTTGTTCATGATTTCATTCCCGAAGACGGTTTGACCGTTGTGTACGGCAGTGATCGCAGATGCAACTGTCTCAAAATCCTGTTTTAAGATGTATCCCTTTGCGCCGGTCCGGATGGCTTTGATGATATAGTCATCGTCGGCAAAGGTAGTAAGTAACAGAATCTTTGCGTCAGGGTGTCCGGTGATGATCTCTTTCGCTGCGGTCAGACCATCCATGCCTTCCATACGGATATCCATTAACAGAACATCGGGGCTGTATGTATCGTACAGGGAGATGGCATCGTGGCCATTTGCTCCGGTTGCAAGTACGGTAATGTCTGAGCAGGATTCTAATATGATCTTTAAAGATGCACTGACAAATGCATCATCATCAACAATTATAATATTCATGCAGTTCTATCTCCTTTTTGTGTATATTTTGGAATACTGACAAACAGGCGGAATCCGGATTCGGTTGATATCTGTAAAGTACCGGATAAGGATTGGACTCGTTCTTGGATGTTGGTAAGTCCGATGCCGGGGGAGGTTGTAAGGTGAATGCCTGTTCCGTTGTCACGGATCGTCAACTGATAGAAGCCCGGATGTTCCCGGATCAGAATCGAGAGTTGATCGCCGTTGCTGTGCTTTACGGCATTGGTGATCGCTTCTTTGGCAATGCTGATAAGACAGTATTTGATATCCTTCGGAACAATGTTGCCCATATCATATTCAAATGAAGTATGAAAGCCTGTTATATCATTCAACATATCCTGAATGGCAGCTTTCGTATCAATGGATTCATCGTGAAGGTCGTGGACACTTGATCGTATACTGTTCATGGCGGTATCCAGCGTAGCGCGGAGATCGGAAAGCGGATTTGTAAGGATCGGTTCTTTGTTGATCGTCTGGATCGCACCAACCTGAAGAATGGATCTGGTAAGCATGTGACCGACATTATCATGGATCTCTCTGGCGATACGATTTCTCTCTTTCAGGGTTGCAGTATAAATCCTGTTATCCTGTTCCTTCCGGATCATACGGATTCGTTCCTTTGCCAGAAGTTCGTTTGTCTCCGATGTATCTGTAAGGTGCTTCATCTGTTGATGAAGGGTGGTAAGCGCTGTAGTCAGATATCCGTATAATATGCTGCACAGACAGAGGACACCTATCAGAAGTAAAGTATCCATCGGAAGTTTTGCAGATGCCAGAATGATGGAAAGAACTCCGATGGGTGCAGTAAAACAAACCGGTCGTTTGCTCAGATAGAAGCAGAAAAGCGGAAGAAATACAACAAGTTCAGGAATCATGCAGCACAGAATAAATATGCCTGCATGGATAAGAGTCAGAGCTGCAGGTGAGAGTCTGTCGGCAATCAGTATTGTGCCAAAGGCAAGGATGATCGCAAGCAGAATATATATTACGCTACGCGTGCATATAGAAAAAGTGTGAATACACATAATACAGCATATTGCAAATATAAGCAGTCGAGTCAGGATTTGCTTCATAATTTCTCCTTGTATGTAGACAGGTCACGCGGGTGTCAGGTAATTGCGTGAACCGGCTTGGATTTATAAGTGACGGTATTAGTATACCTGTTGAGAAATACAGCGTCAATTGACTACGGTTGAAAAACTCCGGATTTTAAAAGAATGTGACAAATGTCATATTACAGATGTGATGATTGGCACTGAACAAAAATTTTGGTATATGGTAGAATGACAGCATAACATGGAACATATGCGATGAGTTTCAGACGCGATGCCGGAAGAAACAATAGCATCCGAATAGAAAATGAATGAGGAGACAGTTATGGAATATGCGATTGAAGTAAAAGATCTGGTGAAACGATATAAAGATTTTGTAGCATTATCACATTTTGATCTGGAGGTGAGAGAGGGCGAGATCTTCGGTCTGCTTGGACCGAATGGATCGGGCAAGACGACGACGATCAACTGTATCTTGTCACTGCTTACATACGATCAGGGCGATGTCCGCGTATTTGGTAAGAAGATGACATCGACGAGCTACGATCTGAAACGGGAGATCGGTGTTGTAATGCAGAATGTGGCTGTATTTGATGAAATGACGGTATATGAGAATATCGATTATTTCTGTGGGTTGTATATCAGGGATAAAGAGACAAGAAAACAGTATGTAGAGGATGCAATCGCATTTGTCGAGCTTCAGGACTATAAGAAGTTCCTGCCGAAAAAACTGTCAGGAGGACTTCTCAGACGATTAAATATTGCGTGTGGAATCGCACACAAACCGAAGCTGATCTTTTTTGATGAACCGACGGTAGCGGTAGACCCACAGAGCAGGAACAAGATCTTAGAGGGAATTGTTGAGCTGAATAAGAAGGGCGCAACGATTATTTACACTTCTCATTACATGGAAGAGGTAGAACAGATCTGTAGCCGTATATTGATCATGGATAAAGGTCGGAAGGTCGCTCTTGGCACGAAGGAAGAGCTGAAAAAAATGATAAAGAAGACAGAGAGTATCTTCATAGAAGCTCCGGCACTGACAGATGAACAACTGCTGGAGCTGAGACAGCTTCCACATGTGTATGACAGTTCATATCAGGATGGAATGTTGAAGCTGACCTACTCCGGTGGAGATCACAATCTGATCCGGGTTATGGAATATATGAAGGAGCATGCGGTATTATTTGGAAAAGTATATACCGAGCTTCCAAGTCTGAACGATGTGTTCCTTGAGATTACCGGGAAGACACTTCGGGATTAGGAGGGGTGGATATGTTTTGGCATAATTTTAAATATGCAGGTAAAATGCTGATAAAAGGAAAAGATACACTGTTCTGGACGATACTGTTTCCGATCGCATTATTCACATTCATGTACATGGCATTCGGAAATATCATGGAAAAGGATGAGATGTTTAAAGATATCCCGGTCGCAGTTGTGAGGGATGGTAAGAACGATACAGCGCTTATGATGGTGCTGTCTACGCTTTCTATGGACGGCGAGAATAAACGGATCGACATGGAGGTGCTCAGTGAGAAAGAAGCACTTCGGAAGTTAAATGATGAAGAAGTAACCGGTGTGATCTATACATCGGATGCGAGCCTGACAGTGAGGCAGAGTGACATCAAGGAGTCGATACTGGAATCAATCCTGAATCAGTATAAGCAGATGGAACAGATGTATCTGAATCTGATGCAGAAGGATCCGGAGGCTGCATCGGAGATCATTCAGAAGGCAGTGCAGAGCGATGCGGTATATTATGAAGAGATTTCCACAACGGACGGATGTCAGAATGAGTATTATAATTATTTCTATGCAGTGCTTGCTATGAGTTGCCTGTTTTCTTCCTTTGCCGGAATCACAAGAATGCATAAGCTGCAGGCAAATGAAAGCGCACTTGGAATGCGTCGTTGTCTGTCACCGAATCCTAAACTTGTGACTGTTCTGGCGGAGTATCTGGCATTACTGCTGGTTCAGTTTGCAGCCGAGGTTATCACTGTAATCTATATGCGGCTGTTCGGTGTACAGTTTGGAACAAAATATCCGGCTATTTTACTGGTACTCTTTATTGCATGTAATATCGGTATTGCCGGAGGAATGCTGATTGGTACCTGGTCAAAATGCTCATATGGAGGAAAGATTGGAATTGCGGTAGCGGTCAGCCTTACCTTCTCTTTTATGGCGGATCTGATGGTTCATGGAATTAAAAACAGTATTGAAGATAAACTTCCAATTCTGAACCGGATCAATCCGGCGGTGCTGGTAACGGACTGTCTCTATGCGCTCAATGTATATGACAACTATGACCGTTATTTCAGAAATATCCTGATCTTAACCGGTATGGCTGTCTGTCTGCTTGGAGCGAGTATTCTGATCTTAAGGAGGAATAAATATGCAAGTGTTTAAATCCTATTTTAAAATCTTAAATAAGAAAAAAGGCTCAATGTTGATGTATATTGGGATCTTTGCAGGCATTATATTTGGATTTATATTGCCGAATTCCGGTAAAACAGAAGACGAATATAAAAGCATGAAGTGTAAATTCGCCTGGTTTGATTATGACCAGACGGCAGAAAGTGAAGAACTGTTTTCGTATCTGGATCATGCACATAAACATGCTGAATTAAAAACAGATACAACGGAAGCGATGCAGGACAGTCTGTTTAACCGGAATACAGACTGTATCGTCCGCATTAAAAAAGGTTATGCGGATCATCTGGATAAGGAAGATCTGTCCGATTATATCGAGATCGTTGCAATTCCAAACCGGAGCAAGGTGGAACTGTTTGAATCGGACGTGAATAAATACATCTCTTATCTGAATGCATATTTTGCAGCCGGATATGACCGGGCGGAGGCAGCAACTCAGGTAAATGAACTGTTTCAGATCAGAACGAACGTAACAATGACGACCGAAGACCATGGCGGAAAACATAGTACGAGATATACATTTTTCAGTTATCTGGGATGGATATTTGTGGTCATGATGATCGAAGGTGTGAGTCCGGTATTGATCGTTTACGATAAAAAAGAATTAAGAGAACGGATCGCAAGCTCAGCATATAAATATTCCAATATGACAAAAGAAATCCTTCTTGGAACGATCGTAACAGGATTCCTTGGATGTGCTGTATTTGCGGTTGGAGGGTGCTTTGTATTCAGAAAAGAAATGTTTACGGCGGCAGGACTTGGAAATCTGCTCAATATGGTTTGCTACATGTTCGTAGCTATGGCACTTGCCTTTCTTGCAAGTAAGATTGTCCGAAACGAGGAAGGTTTCAGTATGATCGGCAATATAGTGTCTCTTGGTATGGCATTCCTGTCCGGCATTTTTGTTCCGATGGAATTCCTTGGAGCAGGAGTCATCAAGCTGGCTCATTTCCTTCCGGCTTACTGGTACGTCAAAGTCGTTGATCTTCTGGACTATGAGGCAAAGATACCATCGGAAGCATTCGTATATATGGGGATCGAGGTGCTCTTTGCAGCCGTCATCATCACGATCGCAATCGTGATCGACCGTGCCAGAAACCAACGCCTAGTGAGTAGTTAGATGATAAAAGTTTTATAAAAAGGGAAGTGGACATTATCTATTATTCCGCAAGACGCTTTCGCTCTGTTTCTCATGTAGCGGTACTAAAGTTCACCACTCCGTGGTTCACTAAGTACCGACATTCGAAAAGGCTTGCTTCATAATAATAATGTCCACTTCCCTTTTACATAAAACTTTCATCATCTGGAAGCTACATTCCTGTTATGAAGGAAACATATCTGGAAATCGATATATAAAACAAAATGGGAAATAGCATTACTATTATGAAGCAAGCCTTTTTTAACGCCGGTTCTTAGCGAGTCGCCATGGGCGAGGAGCTTAGTGCCGTTGCGTTAAAATAGAGTGCGAGCGACTTGCGGAATAATATGTAATGTATTTCCCATTTTATTTCAAAGATTTACGGAAGAAATTTCCTTTATAACAGGAATGCCGCTTCCATTTCAACTATTATTTGTCGTTGTTCTTGTTCTTCTCGTTCATCATTGCGCGGACTTTCATGGACAGACCGAACAGGTTGATGAATCCGGTTGCATCCTTATGGTCATACAGCTCACCGGTAGTGAAGCTTGCAAGACTCTCAGAATACAGAGAATATGGAGAAGTTGTTCCGGCTTTGATGATGTTTCCTTTGTACAGTCTCATCTTAACCTGACCGGTAACTGTCTCCTGTGTCTTTTCAACAAATGCCTGAAGAGCCTCACGGAGAGGGCAGAACCACTTTCCTTCGTATACAAGATCTGCAAACTTGGTTGCTACGAGCTTCTTGTATGCAAGGGTTTCACGATCCAGAGTCAGCTCCTCTAACTGCTTGTGAGCTTCCATCAGAATTGTTCCGCCGGGAGTCTCATAAACACCACGGGACTTCATGCCGACAACACGGTTCTCAACGATATCGATAATACCGATACCATGCTTGCCGCCTAAACGGTTTAATTCACGAATGATATCAGAAACTTTCATCTTTGTACCGTTAATAGCAGTTGGGATACCCTTTTCAAAATCAAGTGTCAGATATTCATCCTCATCCGGTGCCTTTTCAGGGGTAACACCGAGAACCAGAAGATCATCGTAGTTTGGTTCGTTTGCAGGATTCTCCAGTTCCAGACCTTCATGGCTGATGTGCCAGATATTACGGTCACGGCTGTAAGAATGAGCAGCATCAAACGGAAGATTGATACCGTGTGCCTGACAGTATGCAATCTCCGCATCACGGGAATCCAGCTTCCATTCCGGCTGTCTCCATACAGCGATAACCTTGATGTCAGGAGCAAGAGCCTTAATTGAAAGCTCAAATCTTAACTGGTCATTTCCTTTTCCTGTTGCGCCGTGACAGATCGCAACAGCACCTTCCTTACGAGCAACCTCAACTAATTTCTTAGCAATCAGAGGTCTTGCGAAAGAAGTACCGAGTAAATATTTATTCTCATATACAGCATCTGCCTGAACGGTTGGCATGATGTATTCATCACATAATTCATCAACAACATCCAGAATGTATAACTTGGAAGCTCCTGAATATTTTGCTCTTTCATCCAGTCCTTCCAGCTCGCTTTCCTGTCCTACGTCGATGCAGGCGCAGATAACATCGTAATCATAAGTTTCTTTTAACCAAGGGATGATAGCTGTTGTATCAAGGCCGCCTGAGTATGCAAGAACAACTTTGTCTTTTGCCATTTCTAAATCCTCCTTAAAATCCGTCTGTGTGGAATATGTACATTTCTGATATATCATGATTCCATTTGTTGAATAAAGGACATATCGTCCTGTCTGCAAATTAATATATAACGGTAGTGAATATTATGCAAGTGTTTTTTGAATAGAAAAGTGGAAAAAATAAAAAAGAAACAAAATGGAAGAAAACAGAATTTACAATATAGAAGAGGGATAGAAGAAAAAATACGATCATGAAACAAAAAGAATAAAATATGAATATTACATATACAAATATGAATAATATTCACACACGCATTGAATTACAGGAAACATCGGTTTGTATCTGTCTCTTATACACATCTCCGAGCCCACGAGACAGGCAGAAA
>ENA-OZFX01001235-OZFX01001235.1-human-gut-metagenome-genome-assembly--contig:-NODE-1235-length-11529-cov-6.076259_pt1 | contig 11529 bp, 7 predicted proteins | sample MGYA00244651_ERZ653648 | MGnify/ENA primary metagenome ERZ653648 (study PRJEB26926, sample SAMN06164910) | human gut metagenome | biome: ENVO:00009003; feature: ENVO:2100002; material: ENVO:00002003...
GAGATGTGTATAAGAGACAGGGGCTGAATTGACTGATTTTGACTTCGGCAAAATCAGTCAATTCAGCCCACCGTCCCGATAAAACCCTCATGTAACAAATACGCTATTGCAGTTCCTTGGTGGACGGTAATCTTTGCGGTTGACCTGATGACGTTACTGATGCCTGTATCCGCCAAGAGTCCTAGCGGGGAATGGTTTAGTTCCCACTCTAGGCCGTGTTCGCTTACGACCGTTCCAGGGGCGAGGGCGATGATGGAGAACGTCTTGCCTTCGGCGCCTTCGATGGTCCACGATTCGCCTGCGTGAAGGATGCGAGCGACCACCTTGTTCTCGGCTATCCAGATTGGAGCGTCCTCGTAGCCTGCAAGCAGCCCCAGTACGGAAAGAGCCATATCCGGGCGGCCGCCAGTGGCGCAGGCCGCGACCACTTCGGCACCCGGCCATCGACGGCGGACGGAATCGAGCGCCAGCGCCAGATCGGTATAGTCCTTGTATGGGTCGTGGCGCTCAACTTCAAAGTTGGTGGCGGCATCGACCAACGCACGACCTGCATCACTCACCGTGTCGGCATCCCCCACATAAACATCGCAGCCCAGGCCGGCGCCCAGCAGCGCGTCGAGTCCGCGGTCCACGGTGACAACGTGGTCGCACTCCCCTGCTAGCCTACGCAACAGATCCGCGCTCGCCATCACGGGCGAGCCGCAGACCACTAAAACCTTGCAAGCCACAGCCCTCGCCTATCCCTCAAACGAAAGCACGTGGGCCAGATCCAGGTCTTCATAGCTGTCGATAAAGATATCGCAGCTGGTGCGCACATCGTCGCGCTTCATGCGGCCGTGCGGGTCATAGATGCCCACGCGCTTAAAGCCGGCGGTGCCAGAGCTCTTTAGGCCAAAGACGGCATCCTCAAACACCCATGCACGCTCAAACTTGTGCCCATGGCGCTCCTCCAGACGGCGCAGCGCCAGCTCGTATACGTCGGGGAACTGCTTGGAGCGCCCCGCCTCGCCGGTGGTGGTCACAAACTCCATGTAGGCATCGAGCCCGGCACCAGCGAGCGCGGACTGCACCAGCTCGGCCGGCGTGGACGTAGCCACGCACATGGCAATGCCTGCCGCCTTCGCCTGCTCCAAAAACGCCAGGAGCCCCTCGCGCGGCGGCACCTTGGAGTACCCATCAATCAGAATATTGCTCAGCTCACGGTACAACTCCTCGCCATTCGCGCCAATGCCCCAGGTGTCGTGGTAGGCCTGACACTCATCCTCCAGCGACAAATGCTCAAACTGGGCAAAATCGTCGACCGTCACGTCGACACCGTGGCGGTGCAATAACTCTGGCTGAGCATAAGCCCAAACGGGGGTGCTATTAACCAGCGTGCCGTCGCAATCGAAAATAAAAGCAACCTTGGGAGCGGCGGTATGGGACATAAACGAACCTTTCGATATCAAATGGTAAACATCCTGCTAAAAACGTTTTACCAAACGTCAGCCAAACAATTTTGAAACCCAAATTGGTAAAACTGTCAAGAGTTTTACCACGGCAATTCTGCCAGTGGTATAAACATGTCGCTTACCGATTAAACGCCCCCGCAAATCCGCTTTCGTCCATAAAACTAACGCACAGGTGTTATCGTAGTTTCTGCCGAAAGTTCCACCGAGCACGCGAGGTGGAACGAATCATAGAACTATCGCCGTCCCTTCGATTCGTGCAGCCTTGGACCTTTCGCATCTAGTCACCAAGGCAACACGCTGCCGCGTCATGATGGGATCAAACGTGAGCGATACAAAGCTAAAGCCAGCAACTAAAAAGCCCGCAACCCGTAAAGCCGCCCCGCACGCACCAGAGCTCTCTAAGGACGATGTCTATCTGTTTGGCATTGGTATGTGGGAGCGCAGCTGGGAAAAGATGGGCGCGCATCCCGACACGCAGCAGCGCACGCGCGGCTGGCGCTTTTGCGTTTGGGCGCCCGACGTAAAGAGTGTCCATGTCATTGGCGAATTTAACGACTGGGATGAACAAGCCAACCCGCTGGTGCCCGTGCATACGAGCGCTATTTGGGAAGGCTTTATTCCTGGCGCCGAGCAGGGCCAGCTCTATAAATACCTTATCGAGACCAACGAGGGTGAGAAGCTCTACAAGGCCGATCCGTATGCCTTTAAGGCCGAGTGCCCTCCGGGAACGGCGAGCGTGCTGTGGACCCTCGATGGCTACAAGTGGAACGACGCCGCATGGCTCAAGCGCCGCGCCAGCCATAACCACATGTCGCAGCCGCTCAACATCTACGAGGTGCATATTGGCTCGTGGAAGCGCCACGGCGATGCGCCGCAGGGCGAGCCGGACGAGTACGGCAACTACCCCGGTCCCATGGACCCCTTCCCCGCGCAGCGCGGCGAGTTTTACACCTACGACGACCTGTCGGTGGAGCTCGTGGACTACGTGCACGACATGGGCTACACGCATATCGAGGTCATGCCGCTCATGGAGCATCCCTTCGATGGCTCCTGGGGCTACCAGACGACCGGCTACTACGCCGCCACGTCGCGCTACGGCAACCCGCAGCAGCTCATGCACTTTATCGATGCGTGCCACGAGGCAGGCATCGGCGTAATTATGGACTGGGTGCCCGGCGGTTTTTGCGCCGACTCCCACGGCCTTGCCACCTTTAACGGCCACATGCTGTTTGAGCACGAGATTCACCCCAACTGGGGCACGCACAAGTTTGACTTTGCCCGCGGCGAGGTCCGCTCCTTCCTGGTCTCCAACGTGCTGTACTGGCTCGAGAACTTCCACGTCGACGGCATTCGCATGGACGGCGTGTCCAGCATGCTGTACCTCAACTTTGGCATCGACGATCCGGGCCAAAAGAAGTTCAACAAGTACGGTACCGAGGAGGACCTGGACGCCAGCGCGTTTATCCGTCAGGTCAACTGCGCCGTGGAGGCACACTACCCCGACGTGATGATGATGGCCGAGGAGTCTACCGCGTGGCCGCTCGTGACCTACCCGCCACAGGACGGCGGCCTAGGCTTCCACTACAAGTGGGACATGGGCTGGATGAACGACACCCTACACTACATGCAGACCGATTTTCCGTGGCGCCCCGGCAACCACGGGCTGCTCACGTTCTCCATCATGTACGCCTTTACCGAGAACTTCATTTGCCCGCTGAGCCACGACGAGGTCGTACACGGCAAGTGCTCGCTGATCGGCCGTATGCCGGGCGACTGGTGGCGCCAGTTTGCCGGCCTGCGCACGCTGGCTTTCTACCAGATGACGCACCCCGGTGCCAAGCTCAACTTTATGGGCAACGAGATCGGCCAGTTTATTGAGTGGCGCTACTACGAGTCAATTCAGTGGTTCTTGACCGAGGAATACGAGACCCACCGTCATCATCAGGCGTTTATCAAGGCGCTCAACCACCTGTACACCGCCGAGCCCGCCCTGTACGAGCGCGGCTACACTGACGACGGCTTTACCTGGATCGACGCGGACAACTCCAAGCAGTCCATCGTGAGTTTTGTACGCCAGGGCGAGGACATCGATGACGACTTGGTGATCCTGATCAATTTTGATCCGGCGAGCTACGAGAGCTTCCGCGTGGGCGTGCCGCGCGAGGGTGACTGGGAGGTCATCTTCGATTCCGACCGTCCCGAGTTTGGCGGCAGCGGCTATGCCGGCGAGGAGCCCTACACCTGCTCGAGCGAGCCCTATCCCTGGAACGGGCAGATGGACTCCATCGAGATGAAGGTGCCCGGTCTGGCAGGTGTGGTGCTTAAGCGCCGCGGTCCCAGCAGCTATAAGCCGCCGGTGCTTGAGGCTCCCAAGGCTGCGCCCAAAAAGCGCACGTCCACGGTGAAGCCCAAGCCTGCGGCTGCCAAGAAGGCTCCTGCCAAGGCGAAGGCCAAGACCGCGACTAAAACCAAGACCGCCGCAAAGGCTACCGCGGCCAAGAAGCCGACTGCCAAAAAGGCCGCTGCCAAGGCCAAGTCTGCTTCTGTTAAGTCGTCTGCCAAGGATGCGTAACAAAGCCGTTACAGCTGTAATTACCCGCCCCGCGGGGGCGTAGGATACATGTCATAACCGTTCCGGGAGAAACATCCCCGGGGGAAAGGAACGTATGAATAAGATCTTCGACAACAAGCAGGAGTTTACCGAGCTCTATCGCGATGCCGTCATGAGCATTAGCGGCAAGAGCGTCGAAGCCGCCAGCGACCTCGACCGCTTTAACGCCCTGGCCAAGCTCGTGGCCGAGAAGGCCCGCACCGTTGCCACCAAGAGTGACGCCCGTGCGGCCGCCGAGGGCAAGAAGCGCGTGTACTACTTCTCGATCGAGTTTTTGATCGGCCGCCTGCTCGACAACTACCTGCTCAACTTTGGCGTGCGCGACATGGTCGCCGAGGCACTCGACGACATGGGCTTCGACCTGTCCGTCATCGAGAACCAGGAACCCGATCCGGCTCTGGGCAACGGTGGCCTGGGCCGTCTGGCCGCATGCTTCCTGGATTCCATGGCAGCCGAGGGCATTGCCGGCTACGGCAACGGCATGCGCTACCGCTACGGCCTGTTTAAGCAGGAGATCGTCAACGGCAGCCAGGTCGAGGCCACCGACGAGTGGCTCACCCACGGCTATCCCTGGGAGGTCCGCCGTCAGGACAAGGCCGTGACCATTAAGTTTGGTGGCCATGTTGAGGGCTTTGAGGAGAACGGCCGCACGTTCTACCGCACGGTGGACACGCAGGACATCCTGGCCGTTCCCTATGACATCCCCGTCGTGGGCTATGCCGGCGAGACCGTCAACAAACTGCGCGTCTGGGCCGCCGAGCCGGTCGAGGAGCACTTTGACCTTGAGGCCTTCAACCGCGGCGACTACGCCCTGGCCGATGCCGAGCGTGCCGAGGCCGAGGCCATCAGCGCCATCCTCTACCCCAACGACGCCGGCGAGCACGGCCGTCTGCTACGCCTGAAGCAGGAGTACCTGTTTGTATCGGCCGGCATCTACAGCCTGCTCGACACCTTTGAGAAGGAGCACGGCGCGAACTGGGAGCTGCTGCCGCAGTTTGTGGCCATCCACACCAACGATACCCACCCCGCCATGTGCGGACCCGAGCTCATGCGTATCCTCATCGACGAGAAGAAACTCGAGTGGGATGACGCCTGGAACATCGTGACGCAGGTCGTGAGCTACACCAACCACACCATCCTGCCCGAGGCCCTGGAGAAGTGGCCCATCGGCACGTTCTCCAAGCTCCTCCCCCGTGTGTACCAGATCATCGACGAGATCAGCCGTCGTTGGCACGAGTCGTTCGACACCACGCAGGAGGGCTGGCGGGAGCGTCTGCGCCAGACCGCCATCCTGTGGGACGGCGAGATTCGCATGGCCAACCTGTCTGTGATCTGCAGCCATAGCGTCAACGGCGTAGCAAAGATCCACTCCGACATCATCAAGAACATCGTGCTCAAGGACTTCTATGCCCTGACGCCCGAGAAGTTCAACAACAAGACCAACGGCATCTCGCACCGTCGCTTCTTTGCCGAGGCCAACCCCACCTACGCCAAGCTCGTGACCGAGGCCATTGGCGACGGCTGGCTGAAGGACGCCTTTGAGCTGGAAAAGCTCAAGGAGTTTAAGGACGACACCGAGTTCCTGAAGGCCGTGGGCGCCTCCAAGCGCGCCAACAAAGAGCGTCTGGCTGCCTACGTTAAGGCCGAGACCGGTCTGGTCATTGACCCCAACACCGTCTTCGATGTCCAGGTAAAGCGCTTCCATGCCTACAAGCGCCAGCTCATGAACATCATGAAGGTGATGGACATCTACAACCGTCGCATCGCCGATCCTAACTTCCACGTGACGCCGACGACCTTCATATTTAGCGGCAAGGCTGCCTCGAGCTATACCTTCGCCAAGGAGACCATCCGCCTCATTAACTCCGTTGCCGACGTCATCAATAATGACCCGCGCGTCAACGAGGTCATGAAGGTTTGCTTTATCCCCAACTTCCGTGTGAGCATCGCCCAGCTCATCTACCCCGCCGCCGAGATCTCGGAGCAGATCTCAACGGCTGGCAAGGAGGCCTCGGGCACGTCCAACATGAAGCTCATGATGAACGGCGCCATTACTCTGGGCACCCTCGACGGCGCCAACATCGAGATCGCCGACCTGGCCGGCCGCGAGAACGAGGCCATCTTTGGCCTGACCGCTCCCGAGGTCGAGCAGCTCTGGGCATCGAACAGCTACTTTGCGTGGGATACCCTCAACGGCGACCGCGAGCGTCTGGGCCGCGTGATGGACGAGCTCAAGGACAACACCTTTGCGGGTCTTTCGGGCAACTTCGAGAGCATCTACAACGAGCTCATGAACAACAACGACCCCGACCTGGTCATGGCCGACTTCCGCAGCTACGTCGACGCCTGGGAGAAGCTCACGAACAGCTACGGCGACCAGGAGACCTGGAACCGCAAGGCCCTGCTCAACACCGCCTCCTCGGGCTGGTTCTCGAGCGACCGCACCATTCGCGAGTACCGCGACGAGATCTGGCACGCTTAAAGGCGCGCGAGCTCCCCTATGCCAGCACGGCATTACTCGACGGGCGTGACGTTGCTCCGCGCCCGTCGCTAATGGGTTTAGGAACATCGATGACAGAAGGAGAAATCGATGAGTAAGAAAGAATGCATCGCGATGCTCCTCGCAGGAGGACAGGGCAGCCGATTGGGGGCACTCACCCAAAAGATCGCTAAGCCGGCGGTTAGCTTTGGTGGCAAGTTCCGCATTATCGACTTTTCGCTCTCCAACTGCTCCAACTCGGGCATCGACACGGTGGGTGTTCTGACGCAGTATCGCCCCTACCTGCTGCATGCCTATGTGGGCTCCGGCGAGGCGTGGGATCTTGACAGCCGCGACGGCGGCGTGTCGATCCTGCCGCCGTACGAGACGCAGACCGGCGGCGCCTGGTATGCGGGCACGGCCGACGCCATTACGCAGAACCTCGACTACATCAAGGCCAACGACCCCAAGTACGTCCTGATTCTTTCGGGCGATCACCTGTATCGCATGGACTACCGCAAGATGCTCAAGACGCACATTGAGAACAACGCCGACCTCACGGTAAGCGTTATGCCCGTGCCGTGGGAGGAGGCCAGCCGCTTTGGCATCCTGACCACCGACCCCGAGGACGGCCGCATCACCAAGTTCACCGAGAAGCCCGATAAGCCCGATTCGAATCTCGCGTCCATGGGCATCTACATCTTCTCGGCCGACGTGCTGATCGAGGCGCTCGAGGAGGACGCTCTGGACCAGCGCTCGAGCCACGACTTTGGCAAGGACATCATCCCCAAGCTGCTCGGCGAGGGCAAGCGCCTGTACAGCTACGAGTTCCACGGCTTTTGGAAGGACGTCGGCACCATCGCCAGCTTCCACGAGACCTCGATGGACCTGCTTGGCAACAACCCCGAGTTCGATCTGTTTGACAAGCACTTCCCCATCATGTCCAACATCACCACGCGTCCGCCGCACTACATTGGCCCGGATGGTCGCCTGGACGACTGCCTGGTCTCCAACGGCTGCAAGATCTACGGTACCGCTCGCCACTCGATCCTTTCGACCGATGTCATCATCGAGGAGCGCGCCGTGGTCGAGGACTCCGTGCTGCTGCCGGGTGCGCACGTTAAGAGCGGCGCGCACATCTGCCGCGCTATTTTGGGCGAGAACTCCACGGTCGAAGAGGGCGTGAAGCTCGGCTCTGTCGATACCACCAAGGATACGGCCGTCGTTGGAAATGACGTCGTTATCGGGAAGGGGGAATGATCCGATGATCAATCGCAAGGCCATCGGTTATATCACCGCTAACTACTCTTCGACCTACGGCAGCGTGCTGCTCAAGGACCGCCCCATCGCGTCCGTTCCGTTTTTGGGCCGCTACCGCCTGATCGACTTCCCGCTGTCTAACATGATGAATGCCGGCATCAAGACCGTCGGTGTCGTCATGCCGGGCAACTATCGCTCGCTGATCGACCATGTGGGCTCGGGCAAGGACTGGGGCCTGGACCGCAAGAAGGGCGGCCTGTTCATGGTGCCCGGCAACGCGTATGGCACCACCAAGGGCGGCATGCGCTTCCTGCTGCGCGACATCATTTCCAACAAGACGCTGTTCCAGCGCTCGGACAAGCCCTATGTTGTGATGATGGGCACCAACATCATCTTTAACATGGACCTCAACACCATCATCGAGGCGCACGAGAACTCCGGTGCCCAGATGACCGTGGTGTACTGCAAGGCCACGCGCAACGTAGATGACGAGACCAAGCTGCAGATCAACGAGAACGGCCGTCTGACGGGCGTCAGCGCCGGCGTCGTGTATGGCGACAACGCGTCTATGGACTGCTGCATCGTCAACCGCGAGACGCTGCTCGAGATCATCGACCACTACCAGGCCGCCGACTATCTGGACCTGCTCGAGGCACTACAGGGCGACTTTGGCAACATCGACGTGTGCAGCTACGAGTACAAGGGCGAGGTCGTGGGCGTGTTTAGCGAGAAGTCGCTGTATCGTCGCAGCATGGACCTGCTCGACCAGACCGTGGCCGACCATCTCTTTGACCCCGAGCGCCCGATTCTGACCAAGGCTCACGACGTGCCGCCTTCGCGCTATGCGACCGGCAGCCACGCCTGCAACTCGATCATCTCGGCCGGCTGCATCATCAAGGGCACCGTGCGCAACTCGATCCTGTCGCGCGGCGTTGTGGTTGAGGAAGGCGCCTCGGTGACCAACTCGATCATCAACCAGAGCTGCATCATCAAGAGTGGTGCCCGCGTTGAGAACGCCATCCTGGACAAGAACAACGTGGTTCCCACCAACACCGAGCTTCGCGGCACGCCCGAGAACATCCTGGTGCTGGGCAAGGCTCCGTTAACTTCCGATACCACCATCGTACGTTAACGTTGGTACCGCAACATCGCTCTTAACATGTAGAATAGCCGCCCGGTTCGCGCCAGGCGGCTATTCTCGAATAACAACATGGGAGACAATATGGCTGATTCCAGCAAAAAGATGCAGATCGTGTTTGCCTCGGCCGAGTGCGCACCGTTTGTGAAGACCGGTGGCCTGGGCGACGTGGCGGGCTCGCTGCCTGCGGCGCTTGTGCGCGCCGGCGCCGAAGTTATCGTTATGGTACCCAAGTACGCCACCATCAAGGACGAGTACAAGGCGCAAATGGAGCACTTCTCCGACTTTTACGTGAGCCTGGGCTGGCGCAATGAGTACTGCGGACTCGAGAAGCTCGAGCACGACGGCGTCACCTATATGTTCATCGACAACGAGCGCTACTTCGCGCGCGACTATCCGTACGGCTTCTTTGACGACGGCGAGCGCTTTGCGTTCTTCTCCAAGGCCATCACCGAGAGCCTGCAGCACCTGCCCGCCGGCTTTGAGTGCGACATCCTGCACTGCAACGACTGGCAGACGGCGCTGGCGCCCGTGTTTTTGCGCGAGTTCTACCAGGGCCTGCCGCTGTATGACCGCGTCAAGACCGTGTTCTCGATCCACAACGTTGCGTTCCAGGGCCAGTTTAGCGACACCGTGATGGAGGACATCCTTGGTGTGGCGCACATTCCGGCGGCCGCCTCGCAGCTGCGTTGCGACGCCTGCAGCATCAACTACATGCTGGGCGCCCTGCGCTATGCCGACGCCATCACCACGGTGAGCCCCACCTATGCCAACGAGATCCAGACGCCCGAGTTTGGCGAGGGCCTGGACGGCGTACTGCGCGAGCGTTCCTACGCGCTGCAGGGCATTTTGAACGGCATTGACGTTGCGGGCTTTGACCCGGCAACAGACAAGCGAATTGCCGCCAACTACACCGTGGAGGACCGATCCGGCAAGGCCGTGTGCAAGGCCAAGCTGCAGGAGGAACTGGGCCTCGAGGTTCGCGACGACCGTCCGCTCATGGTGATGGTCACGCGCCTGACGCGCCAGAAGGGCATGGATCTGGTCATGTACGCGCTCGACCGCATCCTGTCCGGCGGCGTGCAGGTGGCGGTGCTGGGCACCGGCGACCGCGACTACGAGGACGGCCTGCGCTACTTCCAGGACAAGTACCCCGGCACTATGGCCGCGCGCATCGAGTTTGACCCGGCGCTGTCACAGCGCATGTATGCTGCCGCCGACATGTTCCTAATGCCTTCGAAGTTTGAGCCCTGCGGCCTGTCGCAGATCATCGCCATGCGCTACGGCACGCTGCCCATCGTGCGCGAGACCGGTGGCCTGAAGGACACCGTGATCCCGTATAACGAGTTTACCGGCGAGGGTACGGGCTTCTCGTTTAGCAACTTTAACGGCGACGAGATGGGCGATGCCGTATTCCGCGCGGCGCGCCTGTTCTGGGATAACCGCGACGCCTGGAACCAGCTGGTCACGCAGGCCATGAGCCAGGACTTTAGCTGGACGCGCTCGGCCGACAAGTATCTGGACCTGTACTTCTTTATGCATCCGGAGATTGAGAGGCCGGCGGCTGTTGTCGACGAGCCTGAGACTGTTGCTGAACCGGTGGCCGCAGAGGAGCCCAAGGCCGAGGAGAAGCCGGCTGTCGAGGCCGAGGTAAAGCCCGCAGCGAAGCCTGCCGCCAAGAAGACGACGGCCCGCAAGGCAACGGCTAAGAAGGCTACGGCCACGAAGGCCGCTGCGAGCAAGACCACCGCTGCCAAGACAACTACCGCCAAGGCAACGACCACGCGCAAGCGCACGACCGCCGCTGCCAAGAAGGTCGCCGAGGCCGAGGTCGCTCCCGAGGTAAAGGCCGAAACCGCCACCGCCGAGGCTAAGCCTGCGGCAAAGGCTCCGGCCAAGACCGCTGCCAAGAAGACGGCCGCGACCACCAAGAAGGCAACGGCAGCCAAGAAGACCACGGCAACGAAGTCGACGACCACGAAGGCTACTACGACGAAGGCCGCCGCGAAGACGACCCCGAAGGCAGTCGCAAAGCCGGCCGGCAAAGTCGAGGAGACGCCCTCCGAGTCCAAGGCCGAGGCAGCTGTCGAGGCAAAGCCGGCTGCCAAGACTACCACGCGCAAGCGCACTACCACGACGGCCAAAAAGGCCACGACCAAGGCTGCTGCTCCCAAGGCAGAGGCTAAGGCCGAGGACAAGCCCGCAGTAAAGGCCGAGCCGGCACCGAAGGCTGCTGAGGTCAAGACCGCTCCGAAGGCTACGGCAAAGACCGAGCCCGCCAAGGAGGCCCCGGTCTCCCCCGCCGCTAAGACTGAGGAAAAGGCTCCGACCAAGAAGACCTCCGCCCGTAAGGCAACGGCCACCCGCAAGCGCCACTAATCCGGACGATTCAAACTTAATCCTCAACGCAAAAGAGGGCGCCCCAACCAGGCGCCCTCTTCTTGGTTGAACTTCTCTAGTAAAAAGAAGCCCGGTTTACTACGACAAAATGGCTCCAGCTGACCACGACAAGTAATCTACGAAATTGGCAACGCCTCTACCTGCACTGATAATTGTTCTCGGGGGAAGCGGGCACTGCGGGGCGCGGCAA
>ENA-OZFX01001276-OZFX01001276.1-human-gut-metagenome-genome-assembly--contig:-NODE-1276-length-11193-cov-12.642665_pt1 | contig 11193 bp, 4 predicted proteins | sample MGYA00244651_ERZ653648 | MGnify/ENA primary metagenome ERZ653648 (study PRJEB26926, sample SAMN06164910) | human gut metagenome | biome: ENVO:00009003; feature: ENVO:2100002; material: ENVO:00002003...
TACACGTAAGGAGTCGTCGGCAGCGTCAGATGTGTATAAGAGACAGTTTATATGCATTACTAGATCTTTGCCTTTACATCTTAGTTATTCATACTATGGAATATATCATGTTACTAGATTTAACTCATTTTTTCATGTAGAACCTGCTAATGACTTAACAGTTATTAGTACAGTTCCAGATGATATTGATTATATTGTTACTGAGGCGACAACCGGTAGATCTGAACATGAGTTATTAGATAACTATGGAGTTAACAACTTAAAAGCTGCAGGTGGTCGAGATAAGATTCATAGAATGGTTACAGCGAGTAGTAACAGTAAACAACTTATACTGGCTGATCTTGCTAATATTGGTAAAGCATATTCATTACTTCGGAAAGACTGTAAGAATAAAGGAGTATACTTTTATGATTATGATTGCTTTGAGGAATTATTAAATAATGCACCAATACTACAACAATTCAATAAACCTAAAGTAGACCCATTGTCGTACGACAGTTTAGAGAAGTATAACTCGTATATATTAACAGAGAGAACCAAAGGAACTCAGTTTAGCTACAAACACGGTAAACCATTACCAGAAACATTATTGAAATATCCTAAAGAGGATGTGTTGAATTCTACAGTCGGTATAGGTCTATTACGTTATATAGATAGACAGGATTCAAAATTACATAAGCTCAATATTTTTGAAAAATAAACAAACAGGTAGAGTAACTGTAAAAGGTTACTCTATTTTTATGCCATGAAATAGGCAGAATCCTTGAAATATATGGTCAGGTAGGGTAGCTGTAAAAGGCTACTCTATTTTTATGCCTGGCTTTAGGTTAGGCACTTTATCGAGCACACTAGTTTTTGAGACATAGATATTAATTCTAGGAGGTGGTTATTATGATTGCAAGCGGCTCGAGCTGCAATAAATATACATATTTTATTTCAAGGAGGTTAAAGATCTATGAAGAGTAAGATCAAAAGTAAAAAGTTTGCATTGTTTGCTGCTTTACTTGCAGTAATATCATGCACACTGATTGGAATCAACCTCTTTAGTGGAGTATCTAAAGAGGAGAGAGCATTAGCATTAGAGACAGCTACTCCAACTGATGCTGATGTGGATTCAAGTATTATCACACTCAAAACAAAAGACAGTGATAATGAGAATTATACTGGAGTAGAATACAAGGTTTACCGGGATAAAGAATGTAGGGATGAAGTTGTCAGCTTTGTTCTTTCTTGGAATGGTAAATCATATGTTGATTCTGATGGAAAGCCTTTAGTATTTAAAGATCCAGAGGAATTAAATGCAGCAGGAAGCAATGCTTATTTGCATTGTGAGAAACTGGAGGTAGGTTCTTATTTCTATCGAGCAGAAGAGAATCTGTGGAAGTCTAGTGATGACGTTAGTTCAATTGGTTTCAAGTGGACAGAAAAAGCAGAAGATTTCAATGTAAAGTCTGGTTGGGATTCTGCTGATAATCCAATGAAAGTTGAAGTTGGATTAGAAGAACTTCCTACTGAAGCAACAACTAATGAGGCTATTGGAATTGTAGCAACACCAGATGATGCAAGTTCTGAGATAGATACAAGTTCTGAGAATACTAGCGAAGTTACAACTTCCGGAGACACTACAGAAGTTACAACAGAGAATACAAGCGAAGTGAATTCAACTACTTCGGAGGAAACTTCTGAAGCAACAACAGAAGAGGAGCTTGTAGCAACACCAAGTGATGTAGGTAAGATAAGCTTCTTTAGCCCATTTGCATTGGTTCGAACATTTGCAGCTAGATTGGCTAGCGTTGATTTTGAACCAACTATTCACGCACAGGCTGTGTATGATACAAGTAAATGGTATTATATGTACAGAACTGGTGTAGATGACTATGAGCATTATTACCTGGCAAGTAAACTTCCTGTAAGCGATAACACTGTTGCCAGAATTTATTGTGGTTCTCATGGAGCTAGTGCCCCGATGTATCACGAGAATGGAACATACAAATGTAGACTTTCTAAAAGTGATAAAGCCAATCTCAATAAAGTTTTATATTATGCCAGCAAGCATCCAGGGTATGAAGCTCATCAAATTAAACTAGCTGTACAAAAAGCTAATAATACATTGGATGGGGCATCTGATGGTGATGAACTTTACAATGCAGCACAAAAGGTGACACTTCCTTTGACTTCAAATAAAGCGCTGATTTATGTGGGAGATTCTGAGCCAGATATTAAGAGTTCACCAGTAAAAAGCACGGTTAGTAAAAAGTACAAAGTAAATGAAGAGAATCATGTTGATATTCCTATTCATGCAGTAGGCTCTAATACTTTTAAGGTTACCAGTACTGTAAGCAGTAATTGGGCTTTAGAGTTTAAGAAGAGCGGATCTAGCACTTGGACTACAGTTACTCCCCATAAAACTGAGATGGGTACTGGTACTTTGAGAATTACCAGAAAGAGTGGTACTGAGGCACAAGCAGGTACTGCAGTTATCACCTTAGCGGCAACTAAAACCGGACAGGATTTTTATAAGGTGCACACAAGTGAAACTGATGGAGATCATGCTGTGCAGGATTGTTTCTTTATGGCAAATCCTGTGTCTTATGCAGCCACAATAAAGCTTGATTATAGTATAAGTACTTCTTATGCATATGTATCTCTTAAAAAAGTTGTAGTTGCATCAGCAAGCAAGGCAAGAACAGCTTCACCTACTGGAGTTATTTATGGTATTTATGATTCTGTAAGTGATGCAGCTTCTGATGACGGTGCTTGGAAGTTATTCCGTATGAGTTACAATGGTGCTTCTTATGCTACAAAGAATATTTCAACATATGCTAAATCTGGTGGTACTTTATCTAGCGTTGGTGGTAGTGCAGTAGTCTATGATAAATCCGGTTGTATACCAGAAAGTAACAAAAATAGGAATTATGCAAGAATTAAAGTAAATGAAAAAGGATTTGGTAAGGTTGATGATAGTTACACTCTGACAAATTCCTTAATAAGCAAAGGTTATGTATACTTCTTTAGCGAACAGTCTAAGTTACAAGGTGGTAATTGCTCTGCAGGTGGTCATGCTTTACGAGCAGATGGTGCAAAGACTCTTGGAGATGCAGGTCTTACAAAGGATAAGAATATTTATGCTGTTTATGCAGTTGATACAAGTACTTCGACAAAGACGAGTTCAAGTATTTATTTCTTTAGAAAGAATGGCAGTAATTGGGATAAGATAGGAATTTATCGTGGTGCAACGAATACCAATTCTGGAGCAAATTATGTTGCTGGAGGCACTGTAAAAAATGATGCTGCTTACGTCAGCTATGCCACATTTCAGGTTGAAGATAAATCCATTGACTACAAATTACGTGTGAATAAGCTTGTAGCAACCGGAAATAATCTTGTGAGTACAAATTACTATCCAAGAAATAGTGCACAGTTTGAGCTTTGGAAAGTAAGTGGTGACAATAATAAGGATGCGTTAGCAGATGCTAGTAACTGGGTAGCTACTGTGCAAGTAGAAAATAATGCTTATGGTGCAATTACTGCTACTAAGTCATTAGCTATTAATAGTAAGCACACTACCGGAATGAATACTGATGGTTATTTACTTTTAAAGCAGCCTGGTTGGTATTATGTTAGAGAGCAGGCTGCAACAACTAATACAAGTGCAAGTAATTTACCTGAGAAATGGGTACATGTAACGGGTGATGAAGATGAAGATGTGGCATTGGCAGAAAAGACACTCAGAAATACTCCAAAGTATATCTCGATTGGACTTGAAAAGAGTTACTATGGAATTGATGTAACTGGTAACTCAAATTATTCCAAGGCCGGAGATACTTTTGATTTGTACTATGTTGCTAAGGAAAATGGTGAGGGTGCTGCAGACGCTATTAGCAATGGTCACTGCGCAAAGATTGCAACCTTTAATACAGATGCAAGTGGTACAGCAAAGCCTACATTGAGTGTGGCGGCTACAACGACTGGAAAAAGCAGTGTGAATGGCGTTGTAAAGGTAGACAATCAGTATTTCTTGAATTATGCTGCAAACACATCATACGAACGTGAGGAAGATGATCCTACTTACAAGATTGGCAAGTCAACTTCTACCGGCAGTAACTATTCTACAGCGACTGAAATCAAGATTTCTGGTAATCGAATTACAGGACTCCCATACGGAACATATGTTGCAATACAGACAAATGTTTCAGGACATTATGGTTGGGCAAATACAGGATGGACTTGTATCTCTAAACCAGCACTTTATGCAAACTATGTAACCGAGGGAAGTTGCACTACAGAGGGCAGTACAGTTACTGTAGGAAATCAGAGCCTCACCTTTAGCTTTAAAGGAACTAACGATGCAGGTGTTCATGGCGATAAGGCAGACGAGTGTAGAGTTTCTGTAAAGAAAAATGTAAATTCTAAGTACAAGGATTTCACCAAAGATTACCCAATTATTGGTACTGAGTTTACACTTTATGCAACAGCTTCAGCAGATAAAGCAAGTGATGCAAATGCAATAGCAGTATTTAGGGTAATTGACAATGATGGCAACACACAGCCAGTATCAGTAACTGAGAAAACTGTTACAGGATATGGAAAGATTACACCAAATAAGGGAAGTAAATACGTATCCAAGCTGCCAATCGGTAAGTATGTACTTAAAGAGACTAAGGTAATGCCAGGTTGGACAGCAGTAGATCCGGCTACAATTGACTTTATAAGCAAATCCGGAACAGGCATTTCCTACAAAGAGGATAAGACGGGAGCAAGTGCTCTTTATACAGCAGATTATACCTGTCAGGAAACAATGGCAACTGACCCATTAAGACTTGAAATCAATAAGAAGAATGGTAGTACATTAAGTAGTGAAAATGATCTTTCTGGAGCACAGTTTACCATAAAGGTATACACTCAGAAGAAAAATGCAACTACTGAAGATGGCAAATACTACACTGAAGCTGAATTAGCAGGAGTAAATCCAGATGCCACATTTGTAGTTGAATCAGATTCTAGTGGTAATGCTTGGTTGGATAAGGATGCTACAACTAAAGTAACAAAAAATGCTCATGTAGTTAGTCACTCAGGTAATTATGCAAAGTATTGGGATGCCACTGCAGATTTTTATGAGTTCCCAGCATACACAACAGTTTCTATTGAGGAAACAAAGGCACCTGTAAACTATGTGACAAGTGGTAATTTCCAGTATGGAGACACATCAATCAAAGGTGCTAAGCTTATTGGATGGTTTAAACCTGATGATAATTTAAAGGATCTTAAATTCTATATTGGTAATAAGTCAAACGGAAATACTATTAGTGACTCATTTGAGGCAAGTGCTGAAGCAATTACGTTATACGAAACTCCAAAGAGATATAATCTTAGATTTACTAAGAGAGATCTGGAATCCGGAGAAGCTATGGCAAATGTTGCTTTTAAGATTACTTCAAATAAGGGCGAAGAGCATGTTGTAGTTACAGATGCTAATGGTGTATTTGATTCAGCAGCTCGCTCTGGTGATAAGTGGAGCACAAAAGCTTCAAATTATGATGCTAATAAGACTTCATACACTGCTGAGAATCTGTGGTTCTATGGAGCAGCAAATGACAAGATTAGTGAGGATGCATCAGTTGATTCTACTTTAGGATCAGTTCCTGCTGGTACATACACGATTGAAGAAATTAGATGTGATGCGAATGAGGGCTATCAGTTAGAGCCGGCATTTACAATTAATGTATCTTCTAAGAGTGAGAATGATGCAACCATTGCTTACAATAAGAATAATGGAACAGTGTACAATGCACCAAATCCTAAAATTGTGTCAGATGCAACTGAATTCTTAAATGCTGACAAAGATCAGGTAATTAAGGATAAAGTTACATGTTCATACTTAACATATAAAAAGTCATACACTGTAACTGGAGTTATTGTTGGTGATGATGCAAAAGCTATTAAGAATTCAGATGGTAAGTGGATTACAGAAACTAAGACATTTACTACTGGAGCAGCACCAGCTAATTACAAGAGTATTCATGAGGCAGTACAGAATCTTGAAATGTCTTATACAGTAGATGCAAGCGATCTAGGTGGTAAGAAGACGCATGTATTTGTATACTTACTTGACGGTACTGACAATTTAAGTATTGCTAATGATGGCACTATTACAGTATCAGCTTTAGCAGAAGATGCTGATGTTAACAATGCCGATCAGACAACTTCATACAGAATGATGGAAACTGATGCAATAAATGTAAAGTCAGGAAATCAGCTTATTAATGCAACAGATAATGAGGATGTAAAAGATACTGTTAATATGCAGGGACTTGAACCTAATACAGCATTTACTCTTAAAGGTAGAATTGTTACTAAAGATGGTAAAGTACTAGGAACAGGTGAAACTCCATTTACTTCTGGAGATAAAGGTATTGAAACACAATCAGTTCTGTTTACAGGATTAAAATTATCAACATTAGCTGGTAAAGATATTGTAGTTTATGAAGAATTGTGGTGTGGTGATCAGAAGATCATGGAGCACTGCGATTTGAATGATGCAAGACAGACAGTTCATGTAATGCAGCTTAATACAGAGGCTATTTGTATTACTTCCGGTAATCATTACGCAGTAGCAGATGAGGATGGTAATATTGCACTTAAGGATACACTCAGTTATTCTAATGCACTTCCGGGTGATTATACCATCAAAGGTAAGTTACTCAAAGCATCTGATTCAAGTGTTATTGATAATTGGAGTATTAATACAAAACTCGATAAGGTTGATGGTACTGTTGGTGTAGATAGAACAATTCCTTTAACAGGCGATTTGCTTGGCTGTGATTTAGTCTTTGTTGAGGAATTATACTCAGGAGATACTTTAGTTGCTGAACATACTGATGTAACAGATGTTAAGCAGACAATTAAGATCCCGGTAATTCATACATCATTAGTTGATGCAGAAACTTTAATGAAGAATGTTTGCATTGGAGATACTGTTAATCTTGTTGATACTGTAGGCTATGGTAATGTAAATCTTGGTGATAAGTTTGATGTTGAAGGTTTCCTTATGAACTATGAAACAAAAGAATTTGTTACTGTTGATGGAGAAAAGGTTACCGGTACAAATAGCTTTACAGCAGATGAAACTGGAAAGACAAAGGTTAAGTTTAGCTTTGATTTAGCTAAATCAGGACTCTGTAAAGAAAGTGGAGAGTATGCACCTATTGTTTGTTATGAATATTTGAAGTTTGAAGATAAGATTGTAGCAAAGCATGAGGATATTGAGGATGCTAATCAGACAGTATACATTCCAACTATCGGAACTACAGCTACTGATAAGAAGACAGGATCTCATTCTTTACCTGTAGATGAAGATGTAACTATTCAGGATAAAGTTGTTGTAAACAATCTTATTCCGGGAGAAGAGTACACAGCTAAAGGTATTCTTATGGATAGAGAGACTGGAAAGCCATTTTTGATTGATGGTAAGGAGCAAACTTCAAGTACTACCTTCACAGCTAAGACCGCAAATGATGTAGTTTATGTTTATTTTAAAGTAAATACAAAGTACTTAAGAGATAAAGAAATTACTGTATTTGAGGATGTATACTGGAAGGATAAAGTAGTAGCTACTCATGCAGATCTTAGTGATGATTGGCAGACTGTCAGAGTTTCAGATATTACAACTTCATTAACTGATGATGACACTAAGTCACACAATACAGTTATTGATGACGATGTTAATTTGACAGATTTAGTTCACTTAACTGGTTTAACCATTGGTGATAAGTATGAACTTGAAGGCTTCTTAAAGAATCAGACTAAGAAAACACAGCTTAAAGTTGATGGTAAGGAAGTCAAGAATTCTCAGGAATTCACTGCAACTGCAGAAGAAATGGATATTAAGGTTCCTTATAATTTCAATGGAAATAAAGCTGGTTTAGCAAATAAGGATGGTTCATATGATACTATTGTGTGCTTCGAATACTTAAAGTATGACGGAAAAGTTATCGCTAAGCATGAGAATTGGAATGATGTTGACCAGACAGTAACTCCTGTTACAGGTCACACAACAGCAACTGATTCAAAGACTGGAGCACATGTAGGATTAGCCACTAAGAAGAGAGTTATTCTTGATAAAGTAGTTAATAAAGGTCTTATTCCGGGTGAAACTTATGTAGCTAAGGGACACTTAATGATCAAGGGTACTAAGAAGCCACTTTTAGTTGACGGTAAGAAAGTAACAGCCGAAAAGACATTTGTTGCTAAGTCTGCTGATTCAACTGTAACTTTAAAATATGAGTTTGATGCAACAGCATTAGCCGGTGATGAGATAGTTGTTTTTGAGAATTTATACCATAATGGTATTGAAGTTTGGTCACATTGTGATTTAGAGGATGACTCCCAGACTGTATCATACCCATCATTAAATACCTATGCTGATTGTAATGGTGAGAAAGAATTACCTAAGGAATCTGTAGTAGATGTTAAGGATACATTATCTTATAGTAAGCTTCCTAAGGGTAAATACACAGTAGTAACTAGTGCTGTAGATAAAGATACAAAAGAACTTGTAACTTTTGAAGGTGGTAAGACAGAAGTCGTTGATACATTTACTTTAAAGGATAAGAAGTTTACTTCTGGTACTTTTGAAGCAAAGGTAAAGATTGATACAACTGGTTATGAAGATCACAGTATTGTTTTTGTAGAAAGAGTCTATGAGGGTGATACTATTGATAAGGACCATCTTATTGCCGAGCATTATGATTTATCTTCGAAAGATCAGACTGTATTTGTAAGAGCAGATGTTAAGACTGGAGATTCTAGACCAATTATTTGGTTGATTTGTGCTGCAGTTCTTTTAACTCTGGGTATTACTTTTACTATCAGAATTAAGAAAAGAGTCTAGTCAACTAGGCTAAATTGGGCAGGGGTAGTGTAAAAGCTACCCTTGTTATTTGGAGTATTAACCTCTTTAAACCAGTGTAGTGCTTTTACACATTACACTAGTGCAAGCTTAAAATGCAAGCTTGAAAATTATTGCAACAACAGCAATAAATACTAATACGAAAATAAAAAATTTTACGTAAAGTAGTATTAAATCTTTTAATGTGATCTTTTCCATATAAACACCTCCAATCTTTATAATGATCCACTATTAGATTACCAGGTGTTTTTATTATTGTCAAGAGGTTAGTACTTCAGCAAGGGTAGTGTAAAAGCTACCCTTGTTATTTATGTTGAGGTGAATAAGCACAATAAGCACAGCTCTGAGAAATTAATTAAATTGAAAGGAAAGATTGCGATATGTTTATTTGCATAAAATGTAATAAAGAAGACTTAAGTAACATTGAGTTGTTGGTTTGTGAAGATATATTTGCTAATGTGTTGAGCAATTAGCAAGTAGTTACAATAAATAAGGAGAAATAGGAGGAAATTTATGGAAAATCAGAATTGGGGTAATAACTCTCTGCAAATGCAACAGAATTGGAGTAGTGGAGGAGATTCACACAATAATGCAAATTATACAAGTAATATGAATTATCAATTTGCATCTGGACCTATGCCACCAGTACCACCACAGAAGACACACTCTTCTAAAGCATTAAAAGTAGTAATTATTGCTATATGCTGTGTAGTATTGCTGCTAGGAGTAGCTATGCTAGGTTTGCATGCTTATTTTGGCAGCGCTGGTGGAGATTCACCGGAATCTGTAGCTAAAGGATACTTTAGTGCAATAAAAGATAAAGATGAGGAAGCATTACAGCAGTTACTTCCTAAAGGGTCTGGTTCAGTAAAAGATGTTGTCGGAGATTTAGATGAGATGGCTGCTACAAGAGCAGCAAGTGGTATAGAAATTGTAAAGATTACAGTAGAAGATACAAAGAGTTATTCTAAATCTAACTTAAAATCATTAAAAGATAAGAGTGCTAAAGGTATTGCAAAGCTATTTGTAAAAGATGCTTGGGATGTTGATGTTAATATAACATTGTCTGTTAATGATGATACAAATTTAAGTTATTATGTACAGCAAGCTAAAGTTGTTGTTATCGAAATGGGAGGTAGCTATTATTTTATTTCTTCTGAAGAAGGGGAATTAACTCAAGCTACTGACACAATTAATAATACAGATCCAAATCCGGATTATGGCAACGTGGTTGGTGATACTGAAGATACATCCGTATTAGCTTCAGAGGAAACATCTGAAATAAATACAGATACCACTGAGTACGTGGAGTCATCTACTGAATTAATTACAGAAAACAAAAATTCTACAGGCAGTTTGGATCTACTTGGCTTTTCTGTAAATGGAAAGAGTTATACTTGGCCTATTAGTTATGAAACTGCACTAGAATTTGGTTTCGATCTTGAACCTTATAAAGATACTGTGATTAACGCATCAAGTTTAGGCGAGATAGAAATAGCTTATGCTCAGGGATCAACTTCAGATTATGTATACTTCAGATTTAAAAATAAGTCTAATGAAGCAAAGAGATTATCGGAATGTGAATTAGCTACTATTGACTTTATCAGAGAAGAGTACTGTAACCCTAATTTAAATGTAACAATGTCAAATGGAGTGACTTATGGAATGACTCATGATGATGTTATTGCTATTATGGGAGATGCAGATTACTCTTATGGTGTAGCTACAGATAGCTATTCAACATTATCGTATTATTTAAATAAAAATTATGATCAGGAAGTTGAATTTATTTTTACTGATGGTGTTTTATCTGAAATACAGTTAAATGATTCAACATTGTAATGTAATGGGATACTCACTGAGTATCCCATCTTTTTACTATTTAGGAGGTAAAGTCTTATGATTAGACGTATTATAAAATTTAGTAAATTAAATAAAGAGCAGAAAACTGAATTTGATACAACAGAGACAGCTATGGATCAGTTGATTGATAAGGTAGTAGACAAGGCGGTTCAAGAGTGTGATGATGTCATTGATCAAGCTGCAGAGGAAATTGCAGAAAATGTTGTCAATTCAGTATTTTCTGAATAAGTGACTGGTCACTCTGATCAGTTTGTGGTATCATTTGTGTACATAACGGAATGAATAGCATAAGTTGTATTGTAAATAATCGTACATATAGCTATTTCAGAAATCTAAAGTCATTTAGAATATCTTTAAAGAAAATAAAATATAATTTTTTTCCTGTCTCTTATACACATCTGACGCTGCCGACGACTCCTTAC
>ENA-OZFX01001301-OZFX01001301.1-human-gut-metagenome-genome-assembly--contig:-NODE-1301-length-11022-cov-25.546458_pt1 | contig 11022 bp, 9 predicted proteins | sample MGYA00244651_ERZ653648 | MGnify/ENA primary metagenome ERZ653648 (study PRJEB26926, sample SAMN06164910) | human gut metagenome | biome: ENVO:00009003; feature: ENVO:2100002; material: ENVO:00002003...
GATCTGGTAACGATTCTTTGTCGGCGATAGGCTGTAAAACCGTATCGAACCAATTCCCGCATAACGCAAATTAACGCGCTATTAATTACAAACCAACACTTTACGCCTCTCGTTGCGCTATCCTGCTAATCTCTTGAAAGTTTATTTTATCTTCGAGGTTTCCTACGACCTGTTACAATGAAATGAGTTTTCAGCACCACGCTTTCTGTTTTTTAAAAATCAAACATTAACCGTCGCGTTGGTGCTGGGGCGACAATCTAAACTTATTGCAACTATGAAAAAGTTGTTTCTTATTGTGGCCGCCATGTTTGCGGTAGTTTCTTTCTCGGCTTGTTCCGATGATGATGACAAAGACGTAAATCCCAATCAAATCATCGGGACGTGGCAAATTACACGAGAGGTTGGTTATGAGATTGTAGCAGGAGAGGGCAAAATGGAAAAGGATATTACATATCCGATTGACGATGTAAATGACGATTACGGTTTTTATTGGACTGTATTTATAACCATAGAACAACCAAAACTAATCAGAAATATCCGAGTGTAAATCTTTAATTACCAGCATATTCTAAAATTTAACACTTTTCGGTTGCCATTTGTCGCTTCCCAAATTTCCACATATTTTTGAGACGTATTTCTGACGTGGAGAATTTGCGGGGCTTGTTTTTTGTCACACCGTGCAGACAGTTGACAAGGGTTTACAACCGTTTACGACAAGCGACAATAACCGCCCCGATATGCGGAAACAGTCACACTGTGTAGAAAAGCGACAATGGTTGACTTCCGTTCACATCCGTTTACCATTTCAGAGATATAGGATTGAAGAAATGAACCATTAAACGATAAAACGGTATGAAAGCAACCAGAAAATGCAGTTTTTGCGGCAAGTCCTTTGTAACCCGAAGCGGTATGCAAAGATATTGCAGTGAGGCTTGTCAGGCAGAAGCCAAACGAGCCAGAGTGATGCAGAAGAACAACCTCTTCAAAGTCGCCCAACCCTTGATGGAGATACAGCATCAGGAGTATCTCACCTTTTCCAAAGCAGCCATCCTCATGGGCTGTTCCCGACAGTACATTTACAAACTTGTAGCCATCGGCAAGCTGAAAGCCTCACGCATCAGCAACCGCATGGCATTCATCCGCAGAGCCGACATCGAGCAGATGTTGGAGGGCAATCCCTATCACCGCATCCTGCCCGGCAACACCTCCACACCAAGGAAATCATCTTCATCTTCCTTACCTGCCAAAAGAGAAAAAAGGGAAAAGGAAAGCGAAGAAGTGTTGGACTTCTATTCGGGCGAGGAGGTGATGTCCCTTTTTAAGGTAAAGCAGTCATGGCTTTACACTTCCGCCAAGCGTAACCATATCCCCATCTGCCGTATCGCAGGAAAGAACTATTACAGCAAGAAGCATATTGACGAGTTTTTCGGTGTGGCAGTTGATATTAGCGAAATTACCGACTGGCTACTGACCGAGGAGGTGGAGGAACTGTTCGGCATGAAGCCGACCGCACTCCGTGCCTACACCTATCGCCATAAGATACCCACTAAAAGAGAGTACGGGCGTACCTATTACTCCAAATCACATTTGAACGAACTCCGCAGAACTGACCTTGTGAACGATGAACGCTACTATACCGTTGAGCAGGTGCAGCAAATCTATGGTCTTTCGTCAGCCAACATCTGCCATATCGTCAAGGTGAAGCACATCGAAAAGATAAAGGTGGGTGTGAAAAACCTGCTTTTGCGCTCAGATGTGGAGCGTGTCATGGCTGAAAGGAACAAATAACCGTGAAAAATCGGGATTATCGAAAATTATTTCAAAATGATGTATCGTGGAGGTATTCACGGATATTTCACGTTGTTCCTTTGCCATCGGAAACATGGATACAACTCCAAAATGTATACAACCAATTAAAACATAATTATTATGAGTAAATGCAAAACAGTTACCTTGCGTAAGCGCAAGATTAAGAACGGGACACAGTATTCACTATGCCTTGACTACTATCCCGGCTACCGTGACAATGTCACCATGAGAGTGATTACACGTGAAGCCTTAGGAATTTACATCTTCGCCAAACCTGCAAACCAGCAGGAACGGGACTTCAACGCACGCATGATGAAGAAAGCGGTCATCCTGCGCAACCAGCGCTACGAAGCCATTTTCAATGAAAACAACGGCTTTTTTGACAAGACCAAGATGAAGGGCGATTTCCTTGCCTATTTCAAAGGACTGGCTGACCGCAAGAATATCAAGTGGCAGCACGTATACAAGCATTTCCAGCGGTTCGTGAACGGCAAATGCACCTTTGAGGAGGTGGATGTGGATTTGTGCCGCAAGTTCATGGAATACCTGCTTGATGCACCCCAATCCATCCACACCAACCAAAAGCTGCACATCAACTCCGCAGCAGGCTATTGGTCAACTTTCCGTGCCGTGCTGCACACCGCCTACCGTGACAGGAAGATAAAGGAGAACCCAAACGGCTTCTTAGACCGCATCGAGTGCATTCCCACCATCAGGGAGCATTTGAGCCAAGAGGAACTGATACGGCTTGCCGAAACACCCTGTGAGGAGGAGGTCTTGAAAAAAGCTTTTCTTTTCGCCTGTCTTACGGGACTGAGAAAGAGCGACATCAGACAGCTCACGTGGCAGCAGATACAACCATACACCAACGGCAGGATGTTCGTTACCACCCGTATGCAGAAAACCAAAGAAATAGTGCATAACCCCATCAGTGATGAAGCCTATGGACTGCTGGGAGAACGGGGCGAGGGACTTATCTTTGAGGATTTCAAGGACAAGATGCTGCAAGGACCACTCCAACGGTGGCTCACGGCAGCAGGGATAACCAAGAAAATCACCTTTCACTGTACCCGCCACAGCTTCGGAAGCCTGCACGTGGAAATGGGAACGGACATGGCTGTCATCCAAGCCTATCTCGGACATAAGAACATTACCACCACACAAATCTATTCCAAGATAGCAGCGCAGCAGATGTGTCAGGTGGTGGACAAGATAACCTTGAAGCGCAAGGAGGCATAAATGTCTCACATTGACAGGTATTCAGAGGGGCGGTTATGGCTACAAGGCTATAATCGCCCCTCTATGTTTTTGGCTTGATGCCACCATTTATAAGCCCCTCAGAGTATGAAACAGAGTATGATATGATGACATTTCGTGAAATACATTGAAAAAGACCGTTCTAACCGCAAATAACGGGCAGTAATTGGGAAAAATAGCATTAACTTTGCACAAAATAATACAGGAACATTCAATCTCTCAACGAAATATGGAATCATCAATCAAGGACAAATACATCATCTTGGGCTTTGTCGGCTTCGCCATCGTCCTAATATCTTCCATTGCCACGCTGGTAATAGCGGACAGCTTCAACCAAGACAACTTTGTCAGGTGGATAGTATTCGTATGCTGTAACCTGTTGGGATGGTTGCTCTATCTCTCCTTTCAGACACTTATCTTTGATACATACGAAATCTACAAAATCAAGTTCGGCAAGAAAGAAACGATTGCCGAAGCCATAGAGGTGCAGGAAGAACTGTCACAAAATACACTTGAAGAAGCCACATCTGTGCCTGGACCTACATCAGTCCCTGAGCCTGTACCCGAATCATCCCCGACAAAAGAAGAGACACTTATCCAAACACAACCGATAGAGCTTACTATCGCCCCGGATCTTCACGAAAAGAACCGTGCCAATTACGCAAGCAGAGAGCAACGGGAAAAGGAAGAGCGCATCCGCATGGTCATGGAGTATTGCCATTATTACCTGCCTCGCATTGCCGACCAAGAAACCGTGAACCACATCTGTACTGAGGTGGACAAATGGATGAATCTTAACACTTATACCCCGAAGCCCATACAAAGACCGTTTACCAAAGACATCAACAACATTCCACTCCGTCACTTCGTATGGAATATCTCTGAGCGTTTCCTGTACAAGAGATACTACAATGGGGATAACCGTGCCAAGTTCATCAAAGCCCTTTTCCCGAAATCGTTTGCTGATACAGACTTATCAACCATCAAGAATTTCAAGGTAGAGCCGTTAAAGACGGAAATTCCCATTGATGAACCCGAAAACGGCAAACTTGATTTCCACTATCCCGAGGATTATGTGCGGAATTAGGATAATCACGACACCAACGACAACCATCCGGTAACTCATAACCGCCTGTTTTACATCGTTTCCCGAGTAATTTTACCCGTCATTTATGGCTGGGCTTAATTATTCGGGAATTATTTTGCAATGACGTGTCGTGGAGATATTCACGGATATATCATTTCAGTCCTTTGCGCCAAGTCTTACAAAAGAGACGAGTACGCGAATGGAAAAATCAATTCTTACCTTCAACGACCTCCCCGAGGTTGTCGCTCAGCTTCGAGACGAAGTGATGAGCCTGAAAAGCCTGCTCGCCGAGCAGCGCAGTGTGAACAATGCCAAAACGGTGGACACCCACGTGCCCATGTCTGTGGACGAGGCAGCAGAGTATTTAGGTATCCCTAAGGGTACGCTCTACATGAAACTGTCAGAAGGGACAATCCCTGCCACCAAGCCCGGCAAACGCTATTGCCTTTACCGTGACGAACTGGACAAGTGGCTGGAAACCGCCCGAAAGAATCCCATACCGTTGTCAGACGAGGAACTGAACAAGTCCTTATCCTCTTCCCACCGTCGCAAGCCCAACCCACGTAACTGGTGAATGATATGGAAGAGGATAAGAACTATATCAACCTGATACGTGGCGACCTCACAAAAGCATCCCAAGCGCATAACGGTATGCCCGACAGTGTAGGCATGATGAATATCAAGACGGCAAACCAAACCATTCTTGAAGCATCGTTATTGCCTACGCCCCGTGCGCTGTGGGACAGCTTTTGGTACGAGGGGGAACTCTCCTGCTTGTTTGCCGATTCCAACGTGGGCAAGTCCATCCTTGCCGTGCAGATAGCCGACCGCATCGCCCGAACCGACAATGTGCTGTATCTGGACTTTGAACTGTCCGAAAAGCAGTTCCAGCTCCGCTATACCAACGAGCATGGAGAGCTCTACACCTTTCCCGACAAAATCTATCGGGTGTCTATTGACTGCAACCAGCTTTTGGATGCCAACTTTGAGGAAGCTATCATAGGCGGCATTGAACAGATGGCTGTGCAGACCGACTGCAAGATTTTCATCATTGACAATCTTACCTACCTGTGTTGCGCCATGGAGAAAGGCGATGCCGCAGGACGGCTGATGATTCAGCTGAACAATCTCAAAAAGAGATATGCGCTCTCTATCCTTGTCCTGGCACATACGCCCAAACGCTCTTTGGATTGTCCCATCACATCCAACGACCTTGCCGGAAGCAAACGGCTCTACAATTTCTTTGACAGCGTGTTCACCATTGGAAAAAGTGCCCAAGACGGAGGGCTTCGCTATGTGAAGCAGCTTAAAGTGCGCTATGGCACGTTCTCTCATGATGCGGATAATGTAATCGTTTACGAGATTGACAAGGTGGATGCTTTCTTGCAGTTCGTGTTCAGGGGCTATTCCACGGAAAAGGAACACTTGAAAAAATTGGGCGACAATGAATCAAGCCAAAGGGATTGCCAAATTCTGCAACTCTCCCAATCGGGCAAGTCCGTCAGGGAGATAGCCTCACAGGTGAATTGTGGCAAGTCCACCGTAAACCGTATCATCCAGCGCAGCAAAGAGAGTAAAAACGCAGGTGTCCCAAGTGTCCCACTGTCCCAACCCTTAGAGTGTGGGACAATGGGACAGGATGGGACAGCCGACAATCAACCATCAAAAACGGACTAAGCTATGGGCAATTATTCATTACAGAAGTATAAAGGAACGGCAACACGGCATACCTGCCCCAAATGCGGAGACAGGCATTCTTTCGTCTATTACGTGGACGAAAATAATGTGCCGTTGCATCCATCGGTCGGCAGATGTAACCACGAAAGCGGTTGTGGGTATCACTACACTCCGAAAGAGTATTTTCAAGAGCATCCTGAACACAGAACTACCAATGATTTCTCTTTTGACAGGCAAAGAGCAGAGCAGAAGAAAGTGAAGCAGCAAAGTAAGCCGACAGCCATCGGCTATATTCCCCCTCACTATGTGGAGAAGTCGCAAAGCGAGCGTAGCAATTTCTTCCGTTTCCTCTTCACACTCCTTACTTCCTACTATGGCGACAAGGCGAAAGAGGTGTTGAAGCGGTTGTTGGAGGAATACCGTTTGGGGGCTACCCGTGACGGCTCTGTTATCTTTTGGCAGATAGACAGGACGGGCAAGGTACGCACGGGAAAGGTGATGCAGTACAATCCCGAAGACGGACACCGTATCAAGGGAGGACAGACATCGGCAGTGAACTGGATACACAGCATATTGAAAAAGCAGCGTGTGTTGGCAGAGGATTGGCAACTATCCCAATGCCTTTTCGGGGAACACTTGTTGAAAACGCATCCCGACAAGGTGGTGGTCTTGGTGGAATCCGAGAAGAGTGCCGTTATCGGTTCTGCTATCTTCCCCGATTATGTATGGCTGGCTACGGGTGGTAAGAGTCAGATGAGAGAAGAGAAACTCCGTGTACTGTCAGGGCGAACCGTGCTTCTCTTTCCCGATGCCGATGCTTATGCCGAGTGGAAACAGCGAGCCGAGAGCATGTACTTTTGTAAGGTGGTGGTTTCGGACATCATCGAAAGGAATGCCACCCCGAAACAAAAAGAAGCCCATATCGACATAGCCGATTGGATTATCTTTCAGATACGGGAGGGCAAGGTGATGAGTACAGCCAACCACTTGGTCGAGGCTGAGAGAATCCTCCAGCGGATGATAGAGAAGAATCCCGTCCTGCAAAAACTGATAGACGATTTAGACCTTGTGCTGGTCGGTGCATCTCCAATCGGCAACGATGATGAAAAACCTCCCTGACGGAGGAGAGCGGAAGCCGTAGGCTGGAGTTTGCAGACAATGGCTTGCCATTGATATAGCCCACTATAACTACACGCTCCGCTTACGTAGTTGTGGGCTCTCCCGAGGGGATTAGGGTTTTACCCTAATGACCCACTCAGGGCGTTTCTCCCCTGAGAACCCAGAGCAAAGAGTGACCCTCTCTTTGCAATCTCCGCTTATGGGTTGCACCCCTAAGAACCCCATGCGTTTACGGACAGCGGAAAAGCAAACAATAAAGTACAAACCCAAAAAACAAGTATCTATGGCAACAAAATCAAGCATACATATCAAGCCCTGCAATATCGCATCGAGTGAGGCTCACAACAGGAGGACTGCCGAATACATGCGCCACATCGGAGAGTCCAGAACCTATGTGGTTCCAGAACTCTCCACCGATAATGAGCAGTGGATAAATCCCGACTTCGGCAGTCCGGATTTGCGGATGCATTATGACAATATCAGACAGATGGTAAAGGAAAAGACCGGACGTGCCATGCAGGAAAAGGAGCGTGAACGCAAAGGCAAGAACGGTAAAATAGTCAAGATTGCGGGATGCTCCCCCATACGTGAAGGAGTGCTGCTTGTCAGGTCGGACACCACACTGGCAGACGTGCGTAAATTCGGTGAGGAGTGTCAAAGACGCTGGGGAATCACACCGCTGCAAATCTTCCTGCACAAGGATGAAGGGCATTGGCTGAACGGTCAGCCGGAAGCGGAAGACAGGGAAAGCTTCAAAGTCGGGGACAGATGGTTCAAGCCGAACTATCATGCCCATATCGTTTTCGACTGGATGAACCACGAAACAGGAAAGAGCCGAAAGCTCAATGACGATGACATGATGCAGATGCAGACCCTTGCATCCGACATCCTGCTGATGGAACGCGGGCAGTCAAAGGCTGTCACTGGTAAGGAGCATCTGGAACGGAACGACTTTATCATTGAGAAGCAGAAAGCTGAACTGCAACGCATGGATGCAGCCAAACGGCACAAAGAAGAACAGATAAATCTTGCCGAGCAGGAACTGAAACAGGTGAAATCAGAAATACGCACTGACAAGTTAAAGAAGACAGCCACCACGGCAGCGACAGCCATAACTAGTGGAGTTGCTTCTCTTTTCGGGAGTGGAAAACTGAAAGAACTGGAACGTGCCAACGAAAAACTGCAAGACGAGGTTTCAAAACGGAACACCAATATTGAAAAATTGCAGAGCCAAGTACAGCAGATGCAGAAACAGCATGATACGCAAATCCACAATCTCAGAGAAATGCACAGGCAGGAACTTGACATGAAAGAAAAAGAACTGTCACGGCTCGCCAGAATCATAGACAAGGCTTTCAGGTGGTTTCCGATGTTCAGGGAAATGCTGCGCATGGAAAAGTTTTGTGCCATGCTGGGATTCTCTAAAGAAATGACTGAAAGTCTTATAGTCAAAAAAGAAGCCCTGAAATGTAGCGGTAAAATCTATTCCGAGCAACACAGGCGGAACTTTGATATAAAGGATGATATTTTAAGGGTGGAAAATGACCCTGACGATGAAAGCAGGCTGAACCTGACAATAAACAGGAAGCCGATTGCCGACTGGTTCAGGGAGCAATGGCACAGGCTTAGATATGGAGCAAGAGTGCCGCAACAGGAAGAAAGAAAAAGTAGAGGATTCAAATTATAATAGAAGCAATTTGATTAGTAATCTAAAAGCACTCCGATAACGATTAGAGTGCTTTTAGATTGTTTATCATTAATTATCAAAGCAAGTGCAGTTTAAGATTTTACTGAAGTTTGCATTAATAAAGAATATACTACAGCTGATATATGCGCAACATATTGTGACGCTTGTGATTCATTTCCCTTGAAATCCTTAACAAATACCGCTAAGGTATAACTGATATTATTAGGCAGACATATATAGGCAACATCATTGTGAGCTGCAAGAACACCATTTTCATTAACATAACCTGAACCTGTCTTATGCGCTATAACAACCCCTTCTTTATCAAGAAGTGGAGCTGCTATCCTATCTACACCTGTTTTGCATTCTTTTAACGTATTCTTAATGAAACTTTGTTTCTCATCATCGATAAGACCTTCAGTAAACAAACGATTCATCAACATTGCAGCACCAAGAGGAGATGTATAGTTAGAGTAAGCCTTGTTATGGTCAGCCGACATTTCCTCTTCCGTATAAGCTATCTGAAAACTTGAACGAGGAATGAATGTGGCTATAAAACTATCTGTTTGAGCGACATTAACCATATCCTTAAACATAAGGTTGCTTGCATTGTTGTCACTCTGAGTAAGAGTATAACGCAGCAAATCTCTCACTGTCAATGATATGACTGGCCCTGAATAATCTTTCAGCATAGGACTCCAAGTCTTTGGGTCAAGTTTATCCCTATTTATATTTACTAAGGTATCAAGTGAAATTCCTTTATTGTCAAAGTCATTACAAAGAGCTAATGCCTGATGAACCTTAAACACACTCATCATAGGATAAACACTCTTATTATTGACCTTAACCGTATCTCTGTTATTAACAATAACCGCCACACCAATTTCGCCAGGACAAGCTGAGACAATTTGAGAAATGCTATCAGTCAAAACATTTGTTAAAGGAGGATTTGCGCTATCTTTTGTCGCTGATTTATGGAACAATGAAAATACCAAGATGAAAATGCAAACTAAAGCTATACTCAAAACTACGATTTGTTTTTTTCTGTTTTTTTCCATGTTTATATTATTTATATTTGTTTGACGAGAATATCTTTATTTGCCGACAAAGGTACATAACTAAAGTTTCCCACCCAAATAAATAGATAGAAAAATAACAGTTTGTCGAATTTTCTTTGTAAATTAGTAATCGCTAAAGAACTGATTTTAAAGACAAGACAACAAAACTGTTATGGAAGCAAAAATAGAGAAAATAAGTGAGTTATCCAAACTTTTGAGTGTTAAAACCCGAATGAGTGATGATTTATTTCATCTTTTTGGCAAGTTTGGCATCGGTCACCTATTATCTCGCCTTTCATTGGAGAAACAGGACGGAGTTTCGGCTTCGGAGTTGCTCCTCTCTCTTTGCCTCTTCCGCATTGTGGGCGAGAGCATCCATAGTATATGCAAACATAAGATATATGAGCTTTCAAATCATGGTAAGAACTGTTTCTATCGCATGATGATTCGCCCACAGATGGATTGGAGACGATTGATGAACCACTTTGCACTGCGTTATATGTGCCTATTGCGTAAGTATGGCGAAGTTCCTCAATCAGATACCACTACATGTTTCATTATAGATGACACCGTACTTGAGAAGAGTGGTGTGAGGATGGAGGGTATCAGTCGTGTTTTCGACCATATGAAAGGCAGATGCGTATTGGGCTACAAGCTGTTACTTTGTGCCTTCTTTGACGGCAAGACAACTATACCCTTTGATTTTTCACTACATCAAGAAAAGGGGAAGCAAGGCAACTACGGGCTGACAAGACAGCAACTCAAAAAGGCATATCACACCAAGAGGAACACCGGCAATCCTGATTATAAGCGCTTTCAAGAGTGTAAGATGTCTAAGCTGGAAGTTGCCATGGATATGCTTCGCCGTGGATGGAAGATGGGGTTACATGCGAAGTATGTGATTACCGATAGTTGGTTCACCTGCGAGCAACTTATGACATGTGTTAGAAGCATAGGTAAAGGGGCAATGCACTTTGTTGGACTTGCAAAAATGGGAAAGACAAAATACACTATATCGGGCAAAAAGAAAAATGCTGTAGAACTCATTGCCACCTATGAACGTGAACGAGGAAAGAACTGTCGTAAATACAAATGTCGATATATTCAGCTCAACGGCAACTTAGGAGATATACCTATCAGAATCTTCCTCATCAAGTATGGTAGAAACTCCGCATGGAACGTTCTGCTCACCACGGATACAACGATGTCTTTCGTAAAAGCCTTTGAAGTGTATCAGATTAGATGGAACATAGAGGTGATGAACAAGGAGACTAAGCAATATCTCGGATTAGGAGGTTATCAAGGTTGTGACTTTAATGGTCAGATAG
>ENA-OZFX01001315-OZFX01001315.1-human-gut-metagenome-genome-assembly--contig:-NODE-1315-length-10911-cov-4.386975_pt1 | contig 10911 bp, 9 predicted proteins | sample MGYA00244651_ERZ653648 | MGnify/ENA primary metagenome ERZ653648 (study PRJEB26926, sample SAMN06164910) | human gut metagenome | biome: ENVO:00009003; feature: ENVO:2100002; material: ENVO:00002003...
GGGCTCGGAGATGTGTATAAGAGACAGTATTGGAACAAGGCTGTGAATTTTCTGAAAGGGATGCAAGGACAGTACAACCATGATGTCGCAACCAGAGTTGAGGACTTTAAGAAAAACTATAAGCCCCAACCGACTCCCCCGACACCTCCAACTCCACCGGTACCACCGAAAAACGATGATGAACTGGAGAAGAAACTGAAAGAACTGGAAGCACGTTTAGACGCGGAAGACAGCAAAAAGGTTCAAGCTGATTTGTTGAAGAAGGTTACGGCTGCAATGAAGGCCAAACAAGCGAATGATGATTATGTGTTGAGCAAGACCTTACAAGGGGTAACTTTCGATACCAAGAAAACTGTGGATGAACTGGTTACTGAATTTCTGCCGAAATATGATGCAGAATATAAGGCGTGCAGGGGTTATGGCACCGCCCCAAGAACTTCTGACGGTTCAGGTGGAACACAACACAATGCAGCCAGCAGATACTTTGAACGTAAAGGCAAGAAGGAAGGCTGGAAGAAGAATTGAAATTATTAACTCTAAAACAATAAATGTATGGGAACAATGGGTAACACGTTTGATGTGAACACCGTGAAATACGGACATGCCCGTAAAGTGTGGCGTGAAATCCGTCACCGTTATCCGGGCGGTGGTATGGTGAGCAACATTTCCGATTGGGTTGCGGTTGGCAAGATTCCTGCCGGTACAGCTGTGAAGTTTGATCTTTCAGGTAAGACATTCACCGCTTATACGGATGCACAGATCAAGGCGGCTGAATCAGATATTACCACTCTTGGCATTAATGGTTATTTGCAAGAAGATATTCTTGTAGCCAGTGGCAACACAAAGGCCAGTGGGACAGTAGTCTATGCCGGAGAGATTTATCAGTACATGTTTGACGAAGAAGTGGTCGCTATCCTGCAAAAGATTACTACACTTCCTCAAATTGTATGGGTGCAGTAAAAGAATTTGAAAACAACATTTAAAATACGACAATTGTATGAATACACTTCCTATTGATTTGTACAAGGTTATCGAGTATGGGCTTGGTGGGGACACTTGGCAAGAATTTATTGACCGTTACAAGGAGAAGTATGACCTACTTCAAATTGATGGTTTTGAATTTGAAGCAACCAAGTTGGATTATACTTTCTCCCAGCTTATTACGAGCCTCGGCGTGAAAACGCTGCCAGCTTACGTTGATCCGGAAAGTCCGGGTTATGAAGCTGCATTGGGAGAACTCGAAGGAAGGACGGGTAATATCCCGACTCAAAAGAAGTTCTACCGTTTGAACCGTGTGACTGTGAGACAACAATTGCAGCTGTTGCAACGGGTAGGCATGTCCGCATTGACGGAAGAGATGCAGAATGTGTTCTTGGGCTTGCTTGATGAAAGTGCTGACGGTCTTATCGGATCGTACTACAATGCGCTTACTCACCAGCGAATGAGAATTGTTTCCACGGGTAAGTTCACTATTGATACTGATAACAACCCACGTGGTTTGAAGGGTATCACTATTGACTTTAATATCCCTGAAAACCATTATCAAGTATTGGCCGGCACAAGCCGCTGGTGGACTAAGGATGAACATATTCCGGCAAATCAAGGCTCTGCCTCTGATCCGATTATGGATATAAAGAACAGAGTGAAAGAGATTCGCCGCAAATATCATTATTTGGGCAAGATCAGGATGGAGCTGGCGCAGGACTTATGGGATGATTTAATGACTCATACCGCGGTTCTTAAACGTATCGGCCATTCCCTCTATCCGACTGTGACGGATGATAGTACGGTTATTGCCAATGCACAGAATGAAGATGAAGACCGCCTGAAAGCCATTTTCAAGAAACTGGTTAAGGTGGATGAAATCGTGCCACGTGACAGCTATGCTTTTGTTGACAAGCCCGGTAAGGATGCGGACGGACAACCTGATCTTATCACTGAACAAGTGGAGAACTTCAAGGCCACCAATATTGCCTTTATACCAGTAGGTCAGATCGGTACTATTCAAGGTGTGGAGCCTTTGACTTTGGGATATGAGGCAAACAAGGTTGCTTCTTATGACGGTGGACGCTTGAAACTGACACAGAGAGCCAATCCTGAAACACATTCAATCTATATTGAAAGTGAAGCCGCCCAAATGTGTGTGCCGAGAATGCCACAGTATATGTTCATCTCTACTGTAACTGTGTAATTCTTAAATTCATGCAAGAATGAATGAGGAACTTTCTCATACGGAAGATATGACCATTGAGGACTTTTTGAGTGGCGCAACCGCTTATGAAATAGCGGACAACGCCCTCAAAAGGGTTCTTGTCAAGCGGAAAATCGCTTTTGGAACAATGGTAAGTGAACTGACCGAAAGGCAGCTTGATCTTGCCACTGCCGATATTTACATGTGGTGTGCAAGCACTCCAAGCAGTAAGAATGATACCGAAGACAGTGACGGGGGATGGAAGCATAAGGAAGGTGGTTGGCAGACCAGTGCATACGACAAGCGGCAACTCCGTGAAATGGCGAAAGAACTGTATGAGAAATGGGATGAAGAAGTTGTAAAGGGCACTAAAATCAGAATAGTCAATTTTTGAGTATGAAAGTAAATAATCCACGGCATCCGCACAAATGTACTGTTTACCGAATTATAGGTGAGGATTCTTTCAGTGATGGTGAGAAGGTGATCTTGTATGAAGGTATATGCCGAAAGGAAGGTAGTACAAATTTGCGGACATTCAAAACCGATAATGTGATAAAGAGCGATTATCTGTTGAGCCTTCCCGGAATTGTTGAAGGAATATTGGCCGGTGATCTGATAGATGTCACGGACAGACAAGGCACTTTCACTCAATGTATGGTTACTGATAGCTATGCCGGAAATTTGGGAACAACTGTGTATTTCAATCTTGCAAAAAATTAACGCATGGATAACCGGAGCAATGAAGTATTGTTTGATGAAGGAATAAGGAAGGCAAAGGAGCTTGTTTCAGGATATATCTTTGATGTCTTGACTAAATGCTGTGAAGAACTTATCCAAGATGCACTTGATAACAAGTCAGGCTTTCGGAATCTTACGGGTAATACAATAACCAGTTATGCGTGCGGATTATTCATGGACGGTAGATTTTCCTATTTCGTTTGTAGTGGAGATTCAATGAAACAACCGGTGAGAGTAAAGCTGACTAAAGGTGAAACATTTGTAGGTGTCAGTTATGATAATCAGAACAGACGTTTTACTGGAACAATAGAAACTGATAAAGGTTATGGCGAAGCATCCTCCTTTGATTTCTTGAAAAGATATAAGTCGGAATCACGTAAAGGATTTGAGATAGTAATGTGCACGGGTACTGAATATTCAACCTATTTGGAGAATGTGTTGAATGCAGATGTTCTGACCGGAACATTTCAAAGGGCACAAAATACATTATTCAAGAACTTTAAACCAATGAAATGATGGGACGGACAGTTTATAGACGTATGGATATATTAAAACAAATCGCTGATGCAGTAACCGGCATTGGTGAAAAGGTTTTCATAACAGATCGTCCGGCTGCTGAACAAAAGGCGATGAAGGACTTTGTTGTTATTCGGTTGCCACAAACTATCCAAGATAAAGGAAGTACCTACCAAGACACTTACTGTCAGATAAACGTTTTTGCGCATGATCGCTCAAACGGTATTGAGAATACAGTCCGTTTGGATGAAATGCAAATGGAAGTGGTTTCAAAATTTCCAATAGTGACGGAATTGTTTTCAGCTGTAAGTCCACGATTGCTTCCCGGAGGAAATGACGGACTCGGTTTTCATTCCTTAATAATACAAGCGAAGCTAATAATAAACAAATGACACAAACTTAAAAAGATACGATTATGGCAGAGATTTCTATTACTACCAAACTGGAAGAGTTAAAGGTGCTCTTTAATCAGATGAAGGAGGTTTATTATGTGTCCAAAGTCAATAGTGACCTCGCAACTTTAGCGGCTTTTGATATGGAGCTGCCGGTACTCTCTGACGGAGTTACATTTGATACCGGAGCTGCCGATGTTTCCAAGATCAAGTTGACAACCGGAGCAACTTGGACTTCTATTGCTAATGCTGGAGATTCCGATATTCAGTTTCAAGTACCTTCCGTGGCAGGAAAGATCAATGACTTGTTACTGAACAAGAAAGCGGAAACGGTGACTATGACTGCTACCATTGATGGTGAGACTTATGAAGGTGAAGGTTACAATATCGAACCGAAGAAAGTAATCGGAGGACTCTTCATGCGTAGTGAAGACCGTCAAACAGCCTTGTTCTTACCGAATGTTGAGGGGTATAGCAACTTCGTCAGCGAGCAGGATAAGCCGGGGTACTTTAATGTATCTGTTTCTCCGTTGAATGATGCTAAGGGTGCCTCTATTTACATTTTACGTAAAAAAGTGTCCGAATAAAAAACTTAGGATATAACACTTTGCAAAATTCATATCAGCGAAAAGGTGGTGAGCTACTTGATACCGGCCACCACCTTTTTTCGTATAAAACATGATAAAATATGACAAAGAAGAATGACATAACACTTCCTACACCGGAGGATGAAAGGCTATTGAATGATGTGTTGGAAGACAGTGTGGACTATGTGGAAGTCCGAGGAAAGAAATATGGTATTTCATGGCTGAAAAGAGGGACTATACGCAAATTCACCAGTACCATGCAGAAATCGGGGAATGATGATAAGATCAGTTGCCAATGTGCAGCCGCTATCATTTTGAACGGATATTGGAAGATCAAGTTCTTCTATCCTTTCTTGTGGCGATGGTTCTTTTATATCAAACAATATGGAGATCATGAGCTGATGAAGGTTATAGCCGTCGGCAAAAAAAAAATTCCAGTGGAAGACTACTTGACTGCTACCATATATCTGACCGCGATGAAGGACACGATGATGACAATGACAAAAGAGGAAGCAGAGCATATCCTTCACGAACCAGCTACGGACAAACGTGGGAAATAGGCAAGTCCTATCCGTGGCTGACAGAGCCTTTGAGAGTATTTGGGATTCCAATAAGCAAGCCCTTGTTTGGTATTTATTGGGTACTTACAAATGCACAAATTGAACTATTGGCAATGGATGTGTCTATTGTGGTTACAGATTGTGACAAGGACAACAAGGAAAAGAAGCACGATACGAAGAACTTCAAATCCCCTTCCGTAAGCGAAATAGAGGATGCTGCCAAACGCTGGAAAGATAAGTATGGCAATGGAGAAACAGCAATTAACATTAATGATTATAAGTAGCACAAACACAATAATATATGGCTGATCTCGGTAATTTATATTTTGATATACTGTTCCGTGATAAGACAGCGGAACAACGTAAAAAATTGAAAGCGGAAATCACCAAAGACTTGCAGGCAAAACTTGATGTGGGTTTTGACAAGAAGAAGTTGGTTGGTGATATGAAGACTTTGCTTCAAAGTGAGAAGTTTAAGATCAATGTGGTAGTGGATAAGGCCAGTACCACACAAGCTGTCCGTGCCGCCTTGCAAGCCGCCGGGTTGAATACAAACTTTACAGCAAGTGATTTACGCGCCGCCAAAGCCGCAGCCATTCAAACCAAAGCGGAGGCTTCTGCCGCAGCTGCACGTGAGCTTGCGCGACAAAGAGCCGCCCGTGCCGCCAAAGCGGAACTGGATTTGGCTAATGCCCGTGAGAGATCAGCCAATGCAGCAAGGCGGCACATGACAGCCACTCTCAATATGAATGGAGCAATGAACAGCCAGTTGAGTATTGTCGGACAATTAAGAAATGAATTTTTGGGGCTATACTCCATTTATGCGGCACAAAATTTCTTACGTGCAGTGGTTGATATTGGTGGTGAGTTGGAGAATCAGAAAATTGCAATGGCCTCTATCCTGCAAGATGAAGGCAAAGCTACAACCATATTCAATCAGATTAAGAAACTGGCTGTTGCTTCTCCGTTCGGGGTTATGGACTTGAATCAGTATGCCAAACAACTTTCCGCGTATTCTATACCATACAATGAATTGTATGATACCATGAAAAGGCTGGCTGATATATCAGCCGGTGTAGGTGTTGATATGGGGCGTATCATATTGGCCTTCGGTCAGATAAAGGCTGCTAAATTCTTGAAAGGAACAGAATTGCGGCAATTGACGGAAGCGAACATTCCTATGGTGGATAAACTGGCCGAGCGATTCAGCAAGTTGGAAGGCCGCATTGTCAGTGCCGGTGAAGTGCTTGATATGATCTCGAAAAAGAAGGTTACGTTTGAGGATGTAAAAGATGTTCTTTGGGAACTTACGGATGATGGTGGCATGTTTAATAATATGCAGGAAGTTCTTTCAGAATCAGTTAAGTCCAAATGGAAGAACTTGGCTGATGCGATTGACATTATGCTTGGTGATATTGCGGAGTCAATGGGTAGTACATTGAAATGGACTGCCGAAAGCCTTACCACCCTTGCTCAAAATTGGAAAGAAGTTGTACCTTTTATAACAGCGGCCACAGCTGCGTTTGGAACATATCGGGTTGCGGTTTATGCAGGATCACGTGCCATGGGAGTGGCAAATGCTACATTAATAAAAGGAACACTCGCAGCTAAACAGAAAACAGCAGCGGATTTAGTGATGGCTTCCAATTACCGCACTTTAACTGCCGCTGAAAAAGGATTGATTGCTTCAAGAAATGCTATGACTACCGCAGAATGGAGGGCATTGGCTGTTAGTGGCGCATTGAACAAAGAACAAGCGTTGAGGTTGATAACACTTGGGAAAATTAAATCAGGTCAGGCAGGACATATTACCCAATTACTTAATATATCAAAAGCTGAACTTCAAGTGGCTATGTCAGCTGGAAAAGCTCGTGTGGCAATGACAATGCTTAGTTATGGAGCCAAACAAGTTTGGACTGCTTTTAAGGGTTTGTTCAATCCATACATGTATTTGTTCGCTGGACTTTTTGCCATTACTGAATTATGGTATAAGTCCGGGCAAAAGGCTGACGAAATGAACGAGCGTATTTCCGAGCTGACAACAAGAGCACAAGACGGTTTCAAGAACCTAACGAAAGAAGCTCAAAAATTTGCTGATGTTGATCCTTTTAAGGCGAATGATGCCTCACTGATTGCTTCCATTGAAGAAATGAAAACAGCATTAAAGGATTATTCTCCAGTTTGGGCAGACACTTTTAATGAAACGTTTAAGACTGATGATGAAGGAAATACGGTTAAAAGCCTTGCAGAACAATATATATTGCTTCGGAATGCTTTGAATGATACAAAAGAGGCTTATAAATTGTTGAATGCCATAAGAGGTACATCTGAATATGCGAATGATGCTACTGATGGTTATTTTGACGAAAGCTTTAGTGAAAATATTGAAGACTACATCAAGACAGAGAAGCAGATAGACAAGATTATAGACCGTATGGCTGGTAGCTATATAGAGTATTATACTGCCATGCAGAAAGTTATAGCCAAGTATGATGATTTTGCTAAAGTCGCTTCGGGCAAATCATTGAAAGAGCAGTTGGATATAATCAAAGAATATCCCAAGGCATTAGCCAGTTTGAATAATGAGTTACCCTTCACGGGAGGATATAGGGATGATATTTTTCAGCTACGGAAGGCATGGAAAAACTCTAAACGTGTTTTTGAGGAAGAAGTATCACCGGATATGCAGAGTTTCATATCTGAATATAAGTCACGATTACAAGCTGCCGGTTGGAATTTAGACAATTTGAGTGACGCTCAAAGAATAGCTATCGGTTTGGATATAAGTTCTTTCTTGGATCAATTTAAAGAAATGCCGGTAGATATACGAAAATTTCTTAATGGTGAGATTCTTGAAAAGCAATTCAATATCAAGATTAATGCTGAATATACGGAAACTATTCAGAGCTTGTCAGACTTGCAGAAAAAGTTCAATGAAGCCACAGATGGGCAATTTGAAGCCCAAATAAAGGTTTCTACGGATTCAGAGAAAATTATTGAAGGAGTACAAAAAGCGTATAAGGAAGCTAAAGAGACAACAAATCAATTGAAGCCGGTATTGATTAAAGCCGGAATAGATTTGTCAGGTATTGGAGCTATTGACTTGTCAAAACTTCCCGACTGGCAGAAGCAAATTGTATCAGATTATAAAAAGGCTTTCGACACAATGCAAGCCGGTGAGAAAGGAGCTAAAGAAATCGGTTTTTCTCTCACTGATCCAAGTAAGGATAAGAGCAAAAAGGATGCCTTCGCTGAAAGATTGAAAGAACGGGTAAACTTACTAAAGGAGGCATATTCTGAATATAAGAAGTGGACTGACATTGTTGGAAAGGGAGAAGCTGCCAATAAGGTTAAAGGATCGGGTATTTTTGACTCCTTATTCAAAGGTAAAGAACCTGTGGATATTGAAAATTATCGGGATGAATTGAATAAGATTCTTAACCAGCTTGACGATAAAACCAAAGAACGTAGGGAATTGAAAGTCTCTATACGGAAAGTGCTTCTGGATATTGATGCCAACGCTATGAAAGAAGCTTCGGATAAGGCCGCAAAAGAACTTGAAAGGTACGTATCTGATGTTTCAAAGAAATGGGATATATACAAGCAGCTTGTCAATGCCGGTGCAAGTAAGAAGGATGCTTCAACTTATGCTTTTGGTTTTTTGACTGATTATGAGAATGAAGCGCAATATTTAATAGATACAGTACAAAAGAAACTCAAAGAAAAGGCTGTTGATCTTCCATTCACTTTGAGTGACGATGAAGCAGAAAGTATATTAGGAGGTAAAGACAGCCCATTATATAAGCAATTTTTTAAGGTGTGGAAGGATGCTAAAGAGGCATTTGAGAAAGATAAGGTAAGTATTGCACTTGATGATACAAAGGTTATTGCCAATGCAAGATCAACGATAGAAAAGATACGAATATTAAGTGAACAGTACGCATCAAAGACTGGATTAAGTGTCGGAAAAAATGGGGAGTTGGTTGGTGATACGTCAGGTCTAAACAATGTTCAGAAGGCTTATCTTGATGAATATAATAAGAAGCTGATTGAATTAAAATCGACCTTATTACAATTGTTACCTGAATGGGAGAAAATATTTGGAGATAAAGAGCAACGTTCATTCTCTGATTTGAAAGAGGCTGAACGTATCGCAAGGGAAATCAAGAATAATGCAAAGGTTTCCTATGATAGCGATGGAAAGCCCAATGGATTTACTTCTTTTTTTACGAAAGATGATGGTAGTATTGAAAATGTTAAGGGTGCTTATTCTTTGTTGGATAAATTGATAAAAGCCATCCCCCAGTTGCAAGATGCACAGTTGGCTGTAAATCCATTCAAAACCTTAGCGAAGAATGTAAAAGAACTTTTTACTTCTGAAAAAGACAGCGACAAACTGGAAAAGAAAATCGGACGGTTGGGAGAAAGTGCCGCTGAAAGTGCTGATCTTGTCGGCAATTTTGCAGGGCAGATGTCTTCCATGTTCGATGCTTTGGGCAATGAGGGTATGGCCGACACGATGGGTAATGTGCAGGATGCCATGTCTTCTATAAGCAATATCGGGCAGGGATTCGCCAAAGGTGGAATAGTTGGTGGTATTGCTGCCGCTGCCGGTGAAGCTGTAAACTGGATTGGGAAGATAGCACAAGCACATGACAAAAAGCTTGATAAGGCTATTGAAAAAAGTAAACTTCGTGCTCAACAGTTGCAGTATATATACGAACAAATTGACGGTATTCTTGAACGTTTTTTGGGCAGTGGCACGGAACTAAAACTTGTAGATGCAGAAAATGACCGTACCCGGTTGAATCAATTAAATAATCAGATTGGTGCAATACGCAATAAGGGAAAGATCAACATCTTCGATTTGATGTCTTTGCAGAAATATAAGCAGGAAGCGGAAAAACTTCAAAAACGTGTTTCGGCATACGATGAAGGTGGTGCATACGGATATCAACGTGCCTTGATGCAAGAACAACTTTCAGAATTGGAGAAACAGCGGCAAGCCGAAATTGACAAGAAGAAGACGGATGATAGCAAAGTGGCTGATTATGAGAATCAGATTGCGGAGATGAAACAGCAAATAAAGGATTTTGCCGAAGAAACGGCTGAATCTCTTTATGGCATTAATTTGAAAGACTGGGCTTCGCAGTTGGGAGATGCCTTGTATGAGGCATGGCAGAAAGGCGAGGATGGTGCCGAAGCTTTCAAAAATAAGGTTGCCGACATTATGGGTGATGTTATGAACTCCATTCTCAAAATAAGTATTTTGGAACCGGCCATGCAACAGCTTCAAAAGATGCTTTTTGGTGAGGATGGAATGAGTGGTTATTTCGGCAAGGATTTCTCTCTTGACGAAAAGGAGTTGGAAAGTATTGCGGACTATCTAATGGGGGTCAGTGAGAAAACCGATGATTACTATTCCATGCTTGACAAACTGAATAACTATATGGAAAAGAAATATGGTATCAGCATGAAGGAAGAGGAAGAAGACAGTGGAAGTGGTTTATCTAAAGGCATACAGAATGTTACTGAAAATACCGCTAACCTTTTGGCTTCTTATATAAATGCAATCCGGGCTGACGTGAGTGTCAAACGGGAGTATGTGCGAAGATTGGTTGAAGAATTGTTCCCGGCCTATAATGTAATAGCACAAGCACAATTACAACAACTGACAATGATACAGATAAATACAGCAAAGAATGTGGAATTTGTGGAAGAAATCAGGGATATACTACATAGGAATATAAACGGTGTAAACAAGTTTAATATATGATTATGAACAGATTGAATAGTGAATTGAGAGGCCATGCCGTATCGTATGGCCTCTGCACACAATGGCAAGGTGACTGGCAAAATAATAAAAGTCAGCAGGAACTAATTGAAATGTATATACGCTGTCTCTTATACACATCTGACGCTGCCGA
>ENA-OZFX01001320-OZFX01001320.1-human-gut-metagenome-genome-assembly--contig:-NODE-1320-length-10891-cov-4.599391_pt1 | contig 10891 bp, 22 predicted proteins | sample MGYA00244651_ERZ653648 | MGnify/ENA primary metagenome ERZ653648 (study PRJEB26926, sample SAMN06164910) | human gut metagenome | biome: ENVO:00009003; feature: ENVO:2100002; material: ENVO:00002003...
TCTACACGTAAGGAGTCGTCGGCAGCGTCAGATGTGTATAAGAGACAGACCGTGGCCACGGCCAATTCTCTTAACTTCCTTGGTGGAGCCTTCTGCCGGGGACAATTCGTGAAGCTTCATAATGTGCACCTCCTTAGATGATAACTTATGCTTCTGTAACCTCTACGAGGTGAGAAATTTTCTGGATTTTGCCGAGGGTTGCCTCATTTTCCGGCTGTACGCTAACATCGCCGACCTTCTTCAGACCCAGCGAATTTGCGGTAGCGATCTGGTCCTTCTTGCGACCGATCAGGCTTTTTACGAGCTTGATATTCTTTGCCATTTCGCACCCTCCTTACTTCAAGATTTCCTTGACAGACTTGCCGCGCTTTTCTGCAACTTCAGCTGCAGTGGTGCAGGATGCCAGTCCGTTGATGGTTGCACGAACGACGTTGCACGGATTGTTGGAGCGCAGCGACTTCGTACGGATATCCTTGATGCCTGCTACTTCGATGACAGCACGAACCGGGCCGCCGGCGATCACACCGGTACCGGGAGCAGCCGGCTTCATCAGAACTTCGCCTGCACCGAACTTTCCTACGATTTCGTGCGGGATGGTTGTGCCGCGCAGCGGGATCTGGATCAGGTTCTTCTTTGCGTCCTCAATGCCCTTGCGGATCGCATCCGGAACTTCACCGGACTTACCCAGACCGAAGCCTACGATGCCATTGCCGTCGCCGACAACAACCAGTGCTGCGAACTTCATGATACGACCGCCCTTTACGGTCTTGGATACGCGGTTAATGGAAACCACCTTTTCTGCAAGTTCGAGTCCCTGCGGATCAATTTTAGCCAAAGTAATACCTCCCTTGTTTAGAACTTCAGTCCGTTCTCACGTGCGCTGTCTGCCAATTCCTTGACTCTGCCGTGATACAGATAACCGCCTCTGTCGAATACAACATCGGTGATGTCCTTCTCCAGTGCACGCTTTGCGATCATCTCGCCAACCTTGCGTGCGCCCTCTGCGTTTCCGCCGACACCCTCGAATGCCTTATCCATGCTGGATGCGGATGCCAGAGTTACGCCGTTTACATCGTCGATCAGCTGTGCATAAATATGCTTGGTCGAACGGTATACGCACAGACGCGGGCGCTCAGGAGTGCCGGAAATCTTTGCACGAACTCTTGCGTGTCTTTTTGCTCTGGCTTTCTTGCTATCAATCTTTTTAATCATAGCGATTTACTCCTTTCTCGAATTACTTCTTGCCCTTGCCGGCCTTACCTTCCTTGCGGATGATATGCTCGTCAACGTAGCGGATGCCCTTGCCCTTATAAGGCTCCGGCGGACGCTTTTCACGGATCTCCGCTGCAAACTGGCCAACTTCCTGCTTGTCGATGCCGCTTACCACGATGGTGTTCGGCTGCGGAACGTCCAGCTTGATGCTATCGGTCTCTGCAACGATAACCTGATGAGAATAACCCAGGTTCATGACAACTTCCTTGCCCTTCTTTGCAGCACGATAGCCAACGCCCTCGATGATCAGGGTCTTGGAGTAACCGTTGGTTACACCCTCCACCATATTTTCGATGAGTGTTCTAGTCAGTCCGTGCAGGGATCTGTGCTCCTTGTCATCGGTCGGACGGGTAACGGTTACCACGCCGTCTGCGATCTCGATGCCCAGCTCCTTGGAAAACTGTCTGGAGAGAGTGCCCTTCGGTCCCTTGACGGTAACCAGGTTCTCTTCGCACTTTACTTCTACGCCGGCAGGAACACTAATCGGTTTTTTTCCTATTCTTGACATAATCCCGTGTCCTCCTTACCAAACGAATGCTAAAACTTCGCCGCCGACATTCAGCTCGCGAGCCTTCTTATCTGTCATAATACCCTTTGAGGTAGAAACGATTGCAATGCCCAGTCCCTTGCGAACCTTCGGCATATCCTCACAGCTGGAATAGATCCGCAGACCCGGCTTCGATACCCGGCGCAGACCGGTGATAACCGGGCTGCGGTTTTCGCTGTACTTCAGCGTGATGCGGATTACGCCCTGCTTTCCATCTTCAATCACCTGAAAGCCCTTGATGTAGCCTTCGTCCAGCAGAATCTGGGTGATTGCCTTCTTGACATTGGAAGCGGGAACGTCAACTGTGGCGTGCCGTGCGGAACTTGCATTGCGGATTCTTGTCAGAATATCTGCGATTGTATCTGTAATCTGCATGCCAATGACCTCCTTTTCGTAGAACTCCTTTTTACCAGCTTGCTTTTTTTACGCCCGGAATCTTGCCCTCATGTGCCAGCTCACGGAAGCATACACGGCAAACGCCGAACTTTCTCAGATAGGAATGAGGTCTTCCGCAGATCTTACAACGGGTATAAGCTCTGGTGGAAAACTTGGGAGTTCTCTGCTGCTTTAATTTCATTGCCTTTTTTGCCATGACTTTGTTCCTCCCTGTTTACTTTGCGAACGGTGCGCCGAGGAGTGTCAGCAGTTCCTTTGCTTCCTCGTCTGTCTGTGCCGTTGTGATAAAGTTGATATCCATACCTCTAACCTTATCGATCTTATCGTACTCGATCTCCGGGAAGATCAGCTGTTCCTTGATACCGGTGGAGTAGTTACCCTTACCGTCGAAGGAATTGCCGTTGATGCCACGGAAGTCACGTACACGCGGGAAGCTGACATTGAACAGCTTGTATACGAACTCGTACATTCTCTCGCCACGCAGTGTTACCTTCACGCCGATGGGCATGCCCTCACGGAGCTTGAAGTTTGCGACGGACTTCTTTGCTCTGCAAACAACCGGTCTCTGACCTGTGATTGCTGCAAGATCAGTCATGATGGCATCAATGACCTTTGCATTGTCCTTTGCCTCGCCGGCTGCAACATTGACAACCACTTTCTCCAGCTTCGGGATCTGCATCACATTGGAGTAACCGAACTTCTTCATCATTGCAGGAGCAACGGTGCTATTGTAATAATCTTTCAATGTAGACATATCGTTTCTCCTTTACTCAAAAGATTTGCCGCACTTCTTGCAGACACGCAGCTTCTTACCGTCCTCGATCACATGACCAACTCTGGTGGGCTTGCCGCACTTCGGGCAAACCAGCTGTACCTTGCTTGCATACAGGGCAGCTTCTGTGGTGACGATTCCGCCAACCTGACCCATACGGGTGGGCTTTACGTGCTTGGTAACCACGTTGAAGCCTTCTACGATGACCTTGCCTTCCTTCGGGCTGACTGCTACGACCTTGCCGGTCTTTCTGCCCTTCGCCTTGTCATCTTTATCGTTGTACTGATACTCATCCTTACCAGTCAGCAGGATTACGGTGTCGCCTGTTTTTACATGAATCTTACTCATTTTGTTGGCACCTCCACCTTACAGAACTTCCGGTGCGAGGCTCAGGATCTTCATATAATCCTTTTCACGAAGCTCTCTTGCAACCGGCCCAAAAATACGAGTACCCTTGGGATTTTTGTCTTCACGGATAATGACAGCAGCGTTCTCATCGAAGCGGATGTAGGTTCCGTCTTCTCTGCGCAGGCCCTTCTTGGAACGAACGATAACAGCTTTCACTACGTCGCCCTTCTTTACCACGCCGCCGGGTGTTGCTTTCTTAACAGATGCGACTACGACATCGCCGATATTTGCATATCTTCTGCGAGTGCCGCCGAGAACTCTGATGCACATCAGTTCCTTCGCACCGGTGTTATCCGCAACCTTCATATAAGACTGCATCTGAATCACAGCGAGTTCCTCCTTTCAGAATCGCTTTTGGATAAGCGGGTTCTGTTTTCTCTATTGATGTGTTTACTTAGCCTTTTCGATGATTTCAACCACACGCCATCTCTTGTCCTTGGACAGCGGACGGGTTTCCATCACTTCAACACGGTCACCGACTCTGCACTCGTTGTTCTCATCGTGTGCCTTCAGGCGAACGGTTCTCTTCACGATCTTCTTGTACAGCGGATGTTTTACATTGTCGACGATTGCAACAACGACGGTCTTGTCCATCTTATCGCTGACAACCATGCCGACTCTGGTTTTTCTCAAATTTCTCTCAGCCACAGTAAAACCCTCCTCTTACTGCTGTGCAGACAGACGCAGTGCTGTCTTTACACGAGCAATGTCCTTTTTAACAGCCTTAATGCGAGCTGTATTTTCAAGCTGATTTGCTGCGAGCTGGAAACGGAGTGCAAAGAGCTCTTCCTTCAGGCTTCCCAGCTTTGCGTTCAGCTCTTCGGCCGACATGTTCTTTACTTCGGTTGCTTTCATTACTGCTCGCCTCCTTGTTCAGCTTTTACAAACTTACACTTAATCGGCAGCTTGTGCATTGCAAGACGCATTGCTTCTCTTGCAGTTTCTTCCGGTACGCCTGCGATTTCGAACAGGACTCTGCCCGGCTTTACGACTGCTACCCAATATTCCGGAGCACCCTTACCGGAACCCATACGAGTACCGAGGGGCTTCTTGGTAACAGGCTTATCCGGGAAGATCTTGATCCATACCTGACCGCCACGCTTGATATAACGTGTCATTGCGATACGGGCGGATTCGATCTGGTTGGAAGTGATCCAAGCCGGCTCCAGTGCCTGGATGCCGTATTCGCCGTTGCTTACAAAATTACCTCTGGTTGCCTTACCGGTCATACGTCCTCTGTGAACGCGGCGGTATTTTACTCTCTTCGGAAGCAGCATTATTGGTTACCTCCTTCTCTTCTTACGTCACGGCGGAAGTTGCCGCCGTTTCTGCGGTCACCGCCACGGTTGTCACGACGACGTCTGTCATCACGGCCCCGAGGCTCACGAGTCTTTCTCTCTACCTTTTCTCTCTGGGAAGCAGCCTTTGCTGCATCGCCCTTGAGCACTTCGCCCTTATAGATCCAAACCTTTACGCCGATACGGCCGTAAGTGGTGTGTGCCTCTGCGAAGCCATAGTCGATATCTGCACGAATGGTCTGCAGCGGGATGGTACCCTCGTGGTAGCTCTCAGAACGTGCGATTTCTGCACCGCCCAGTCTGCCGGAAACCTTAGTCTTGATACCCTTTGCGCCCAGACGCATTGCACGGCCGATAGACTGCTTCATTGCACGGCGGAAGGAGATACGGTTCTCCAGATCCAGTGCGATCTTTTCAGCAACCAGCTGTGCATCCATATCCGGCTGCTTTACTTCTACGATGTTGACATAAACCTGCTTGTTCAGCATCTTTTCCAGCTGTGCACGCAGTTTTTCGATCTCTGCGCCGCCACGGCCGATTACGACACCCGGCTTAGCGCAGTGGATGTGGATTCTAACCTTGTCTGCGAAACGCTCGATCTCAATTCTCGGAACGCCTGCTGCATACAGGTTCTTCTTGATGAACTTACGAATGTTATAATCTTCTACCAGCGTATCGCCGAAGTCAGACTTATTCGCGAACCAACGAGAATCCCAATCCTTAATGACGCCGACACGAAGACCGTGCGGATTAACCTTCTGGCCCATAACTCAACCTCCTTGGGATTATTCTTCTTCTTTCAGAACAATGGTGATGTGTGAAGTTCTCTTAAAGATGCGGAAGGCTCTGCCCTGTGCTCTCGGCTGGATCCGCTTCATGATCGGACCCGGTGTTACGAAGCACTCCGCAACGTAGAGATTTTCCTTGTTCATGCTGTGATTATTTTCTGCATTTGCAATTGCGGACTTCAAGAGCTTTTCCAGCAGCGGGCTGGCAGCCTTCGGAGTGAGGTCCAGAGTCGCCAGTGCGATATCCACAGGCTTGTTACGGATCAGATCCAGAACGATCTGAACCTTGCGCGGAGAAATCCGTGCATTTCTCAGATATGCTTTTGCTTCCATGTGATCTCCTCCTTCCGCTTACTTCTTACCATTGTTGGATGTCTTAGAACCAGCGTGTCCCTTAAAGGTTCTGGTCGGTGCGAATTCACCCAACTTGTGTCCTACCATATCTTCTGTCACATATACCGGAACGTGCTTGCGACCGTCATGCACAGCGATGGTGTGGCCTACGAAATCCGGGAAAATGGTAGAAGAACGGCTCCATGTCTTGAGCACTTTCTTCTCGCCGGCTTCGTTCATAGCCTGTACACGCTTGAGGAGGACTTCCTGGACGTAAGGTCCCTTTTTGATACTTCTGCTCATGAGTGTGTTCCTCCTTTCCCTTATCTACCGTTGCGGCGTTTTACAATATACTTATCGGATGCCTTGTGCTTTGCACGAGTCTTATAACCCAGAGCCGGCTTACCCCAAGGAGTAACAGGTCCCGGACGACCGATCGGCGACTTACCTTCACCACCACCGTGCGGGTGATCGTTCGGGTTCATAACAGAACCTCTGACGGTAGGTCTCCAGCCCTTGTTTCTCACGCGGCCAGCCTTACCGTAATGTACGTTTTCGTGGTCGATGTTAGAAACCTGGCCGATAGAAGCACGGCACTCGATCGGCACTTTTCTCATTTCGCCGGAGGGCAGACGAACCAGTGCGAAAGCACCTTCCTTGCCCATCAGCTGTGCCATGTTGCCTGCGCTGCGGACCAGCTGAGCGCCCTTACCCGGATACAGTTCAATTGCGTGGATAAAGGTACCAACCGGAATGTTTACCAGCGGCAGTGCGTTGCCCGGCTTGATGTCAGCATCTGCGCCGGAGCGGACAACAGCGCCAACCTTCAGACCTTCCGGTGCGAGGATGTAGCGCTTTTCGCCGTCTTCATACTGAACCAGTGCGATGAATGCGCTGCGGTTCGGATCGTACTCCAGCGTCAGAACAGTTGCGTTCATGCCGTCCTTTGCACGCTTGAAGTCGATGACACGATACTTTCTGCGGTTTCCGCCGCCTCTGTGGCGGACGGTAATTCTGCCGTAGCTGTTGCGGCCCGAGTTCTTCTTCAGCGGCTCGAGCAGGCTCTTCTCCGGCTTTACCTTCGACAGACCCGAATAGTCGGTCACAGTCATATTTCTGCGGGACGGGGTCGTCGGTTTATAGGTCTTAATGGCCATTCTTTTCACTCCTTATATAAATGCCAGATTTGCGGGAGCATCACTCCCATACTCGTTACAGACGATTCAGTCTCTGTAACTTAGAACATACCGTCGAAGAATTCGATGGTACCCTTGCGCTTGGTGCCGTCCTTGCCCTTTTCCGGATCCGGATTGATGGTGATAACAGCCTTCTTGAAATCCGGGCGCTTACCAACGTTGCGGCCCATGCGCTTGGTCTTTCCGGTGCAGTTTACGGTATTTACCTTCAGAACCTGTACCTGGAACAGAGCTTCAGCAGCCTGTGCGATCTCAACCTTATTGGCATCCTTTGCAACCTTGAAGGTGTACTTGCCGCTCTGCATGTCGTCGACACTGCGTTCCGTGATAACCGGGGTCAGAATGATATCCTGCGGTGCTTTCACTTTGCATACACCTCCTCGATTTTTGCAACAGCATCCTGTGCGATGATGAACTTGTCATAGTTCAGGATGTCATATACGTTCAGGGTGTTGACAGCAGCGGTCTTGACACCCGGAATATTTGCTGCACTCTTAACGACCTTCTGGTCTGCAACAGCAGTTACCAGCAGAGCCTTGCCCTCTACGTTCAGTGCCTTGAGCATTGCAACGATGGTCTTTGTCTTGAATTCGTCCATCTTCAGGCTGTCCAGAACGATCATATTCTGATCCAGAACCTTGGTGGAAAGTGCAGACTTCATAGCCAGTTTTCTGACTTTCTTGTTCAGTGCATAGCGGTAGCTTCTCGGCTTCGGTCCGAGTGCTACGCCGCCGTGTGTCCACTGGGGAGCACGGATGGAACCCTGTCTTGCATGGCCAGTACCTTTCTGTCTCCAGGGCTTTCTGCCGCCGCCTCTTACCTCAGTACGGGTCAGAGTGGACTGTGTGCCCTGACGCTGATTGGCGAGATAGTTGACTACCGATGCATGCATAACTGCCTCATTGGGCGTAATTGCGAAAACCGCATCTGAAAGCTCGGTTTCAGATACCTGCTGGCCTGCCATGTTAAATACTGCAATCTTTGCCATTGATGTTTCCTCCTTTCTTACGCCTTGACGCTGTCAGTGATTACGACAACCCCGCCCTTTGCGCCCGGGATTGCGCCCTTAACTGCGATGAGATTATTCTCACTATCGACCTTTACGATCTCCAGATTCTGAACGGTAACCTTCTCTGCGCCCATGTGGCCCGGCATGCCCTTGCCCTTGTAGATACGGGACGGAGAGGAGCATGCGCCCATGGAACCTGCCTGACGGTGAACCGGGCCGGTACCGTGGGTTTCCTTCAGTCTGTGCTGATTGTGGCGCTTGATGGCACCTGCAAAGCCCTTACCCTTGCTAGTACCGCTGACATCCACGCTGTCACCGACTTCGAAGGTATCTGCCTTGATGACGTCGCCGACATTCAGCTCTGCGCTGCCAGCCAGACGGAATTCCTTCAGTGTTTTCTTTGCTGCCACATTGGCCTTGGTGAAGTGACCCTGCATCGGCTTGGTCAGGCGGGTTGCCTTCACATCGCCAAAGCCGAGCTGTACTGCCTCATAGCCGTCGTTTTCAGTTGTCTTCTTCTGGATGACAACGCACGGGCCGGCTTCAATGACAGTAACCGGAATTACCTTTCCGGATTCGTCGAAGATCTGCGTCATGCCGACCTTCTTGCCGATAATTGCCTTTTGCATTTTGCTTTCCTCCTGTTGGTTATTGGTTGACTTTCGTCAACATGACCGATGGTGTTTCCACCATCTGCGGCAAAATCGCTTTTGCCGCGCGGGCTTTTTTACTTGAGTTCCACGATAACAACGTCAACGCCTGCCGGAATCTCCAGCTTCTGCAGAGCTTCCTGGGTCTTCTGAGTCGGACGGATTACGTCGATCAGACGCTTGTGGGTGCGGCGCTCGAACTGCTCACGGCTGTCCTTGTCCTTGTGAGTTGCACGCAGGATCGTAACGATCTCCTTGTCGGTCGGGAGCGGGATCGGACCCGATACCTGAGAACCGCTTCTCTTTGCAGCCTCTGCGATTTTTGCAGCAGCAGCATCTACTGTTGCGTGTTCATAGCCCTTGATCTTGATTCTGATCTTCTGATTGCTTGCCATTTTTTCGCCTCCTTTGCATTTTGGGGGCCGGAGCGGAAACCGCTCCGTCAGGATTTTCCACGGTGCCGGGTGTTCCCGGCACATAGGTACAAAAAAACTCGAAAAATGCAGAGATTTTCCGAGCCAGAGTCACAGCAGCACAAAACAGGCATAGCGAGAGCCATGCGCTTTTCTTGTACACAAACTGTGCCTATCCTGATTCGCCCGGTTTAAAATCGGACATACTCCATGAAAATTCCCCGGCATACCGCCGGCAACCTTTCACTTCAACGCATATCTATTGCAATCATGCTTATACATTCTAGCATATTCCGGCAGAAATTGCAAGGGGTTTTACAAAGTTTCCGCATCCGTCTTTGTAAATTTTTTGTGTACACCGGAATTTCGTGATTTCGTTCCTCATTTTTCCCGCCGCTTTGCGAAAAAAACAAAATCTTGAATCTTATCTTGTTTTTTTTTCAAAAGTATGCTATACTATTCTCACAAGAAGCAGTACCGCAGTCTGTACTGTACTATTTTATAATGGGGGAAAAAGAGAGAGCAACTGTTTTTTAGGAAAGGAAAAAAAGCATATGAATTACACAGAGGCGAAGCAGTACCTTGCCCGGCACGGGCAGGAGCATCTGCTGCATTTTTACGACACCCTGACCCCGCCCCAGCAGGAATCGCTGCTGGCGCAGATCGCCGGACTGGGGCTGGAGCGGCCGCAGTTTCGGGACAGAAACGCCCTGACCCAGAAGCGGGGAGAATTTTCCCCGCTGGGTGCGCTCACCATAGAGGAGATCCGGAAAAACGAGGCAAAGTACCGAGAGATCGGGCTGCGTGCCATTCGGGAGGCAAAGGTGGGGGCTGTGCTGCTCGCCGGCGGACAGGGCTCACGGCTGGGCTTTGAGCACCCCAAGGGCATGTTCAACATGGGCAGGACACGGGAGCTGTACATTTTCCAGTGCCTCATCGAGAACCTGAAGCGTGTCACGGACGAGGCGCAGGCGTACGTGCCCCTGCTGATCATGACCAGCAAGCAGAACAACGAGGAGACGCAGGCATTTTTCCGGGAGCACGGCTATTTTGGCTACAGTGCCGACAACATCGATTTCTTCACGCAGGAAACCGAGCCGGCGGTGGATGAGGACGGAAAGATTCTCATGACCGCCCCCGACCAGATCGCCCTGCTGCCCAACGGCAACGGCGGATGGTTCTCCTCCATGCAGCGTGCCGGACTGCTGGAAAAAGTGCACAGCATCGGCATCGAGTGGCTGAACGTCTTTGCAGTGGACAACGTGCTCCAGCAGATCGCCGACCCCGTCTTTCTGGGGGCGACCATCGACTCCGGCTGTGCCTCCGGCGGCAAGGTCGTCAGCAAGGCTACGCCGGATGAGCGGGTAGGCGTGCTCTGTCTGGAGGACGGCAAGCCCTCCATTGTGGAGTACTTCGAGATGACCGACGAAATGCGCACTCTGCGCAATCCGGACGGCAGCCTTGCCTACCGGTTCGGCGTCATTCTGAACTACCTGTTCCGGGTAGATGCGCTCACCCACACGCTGAACTCCGACTTTCCCCTGTATGTGGCGCACAAGAAGATCGCCCACATCAACGCCGACGGCGTCCTCGTCAAGCCGGACAAGCCCAACGGCTACAAGTTCGAAACGCTGGTGCTGGACATGGTGCACATGCAGGACAGCTGCCTTGCCTTTGAGGTAGACCGCAGCCGGGAATTTGCACCGGTCAAGAACGCCACCGGCGTGGACTCGGTAGAAACGGCGCAGGCGCTGCTGGAGCAGAACGGCGTGACGCTCTAATTCTGTCTCTTATACACATCTGACGCTG
>ENA-OZFX01001363-OZFX01001363.1-human-gut-metagenome-genome-assembly--contig:-NODE-1363-length-10566-cov-4.016269_pt1 | contig 10566 bp, 10 predicted proteins | sample MGYA00244651_ERZ653648 | MGnify/ENA primary metagenome ERZ653648 (study PRJEB26926, sample SAMN06164910) | human gut metagenome | biome: ENVO:00009003; feature: ENVO:2100002; material: ENVO:00002003...
ATATGCGGTTCATATTGAACCAATTGAATATGATGCAGACGGAAACGCAACAAATTTATAAAAAGACAATTCTATTGCGAATTTAATTCAAAGACATGGCTTCGGCTGTGTCTTTTTTTTATTTCATATTGAGAATGTAGACAAAACATTTTTGAAAGGAGAAAAAGAGAAATGACAAAAATTGAAAATGAAAGAGAATTGGAAAAAAGATTACAGCAAAGATATATGAGCCAGGGCATGGATTTTCCCACAGCGTTACACAAAGCATCAGACGGTGTGTGGAAGTTGAGGTAGAAAAAATATACAAAAGAGTATTTTCTTCAGAAAATACACGAACATGATTACATTCTGCAAAGACTCTGCGAACATATTGTTTTGCGACCAAACGACAATAAGCGTTGTTTTGGAGAAAAAGGCTTCAAAAACATGGTCGATGCAGTGGAAGAAACACTGGAGACTCAAAAGGATACCGAATTGTATAAGTATTACTATGACATGAAAAATAACGAACATGACTTCCACGACTTTGAAAGATGGCAGATATGGGGAAGAAAAGTCGGTATTAAGTAATGGAAAGTCCCTTCCAGAATTATTACGCTTAAGACATGGCTCCGGCTGTGTCTTTTTTTTCATCTCATATTGTAAGTGTAAATAAAACACAATCGAAAGGAGAAAAACTTATGACTATTATGAACGAGGGAGAAATCATCATTAACGACAAGACTCGTGCAGGAGAGGTTGCACAGATTTTTGTGGCTGCAGGAATTTATGACAGCGTGGAGAAAGTTCCGGTTTACGAAGACGATGGAACAACGCCGGAGGAAGCAGGAATCAGCGTCCATGAAGTATTTGGAGATATTGAACCGGCTCTGCAGGAGGTTGCCGACAAGTGCAAGGAAGCAGGCATCATCCTTAATGGACAGATCTGCTACTCCGGTGACTATGATGGCCGATATTACATCACGGACAACGAGGTGGAGGATCTGACTGCTGATGAAATCGGCGTAAGGGAAGCCTCCAATGAGGAGCTGATCGCAGAGTTACAGCGTCGTGGACTGGATGTAATGGTTCAGGAAAGCAAACCTTCTGAGAGTTCCAAAATGGAAGATCTGCCTGCCCTGTATGCTTATGACATCAAATGGGACACAGACGGAGATCAGGAGATCTTAGATAGTCTTCCAAAAGAAATTCGGATTCCGGATGGAATGGTGGACGATGAGGAGATTTCTGATCACCTGTCAGATGAAACCGGATTCTGTCATGCAGGATTTAAACTCGGAATTTATTTCCGTGGAAAAATCATGCCTTGTAACACAAACTGGCTGGATGACGATACCTTCCAGATGTGGTTCGGGGAAGGCATATTCAAGGACTACGAAGGAGACAGTTACCTGATCAAATTTGAGAAGCATCTCAACGACAATGAATGGGTTGTTGAAATTATCTGGGAAGATGATTGCACGACCATCGACCAAATCTGCTGCAATGCGGATGATTACATCACTGCAAACGAAATCTGGAAAATCGAGAGAATCTGTGAAAAGATGATCCAGCCAGATTCAGATGAAGTTCCTGATACAGATGGAAAAGGAAATTCTGTCGTTGAACTCGGAAAAACATACCAATTTGCCGGTTATAAATGGACAGCCTGTGAGCTGATCAATAAAGGTAAAACCCTTGTGCTCCAGTCCCATGGGGTAACCCATGGAAAATGGCCAGGCTTTGTAATGCCGCAGTTTGGAAATAGCAATTACTATTTTAAATCCATTGATGGCGAAGATATCAGTGCCTATGACAACAAGATGAAAGAACTGTACGATACCATCAAGGATGCAGAAAATACATCTGCTTCTTATGGCAAGGGTCTGTACCTTATCTCCGAAGAAAAAGTTGGTTTTACGGAATGGGGTCATCCTGGCTCTGGCAACTACTGGCAGGCATTGAAGGCAGCAGCGGAAAACGCCTGTTCGTTCGGGTCTCCCGACAACTATGCGTGGCTTGGTACCGTCTACGGTAGCGGCGGCGCGTGGTATGTCAACTCGAATGGCGGCGTCTCCTACAACGATCAGAGCGACGACTATGTGGTCGCCCCCGTTTTCAATCTCGACTTATCCAAAGTTGAAATTGTTGGCGATGAGATTATTATTAAGCCAAAAAATTCGCAGAAGCTGGAAATCGACAAGATGCTTACCATAAGTTCCCTCCATGTATCCGCAGATACCAAAGATCTTTTGGATCAGGCTGCTGATGACAATGAAGAAGATCCGATGCCTCCTGTATATGAGAAACAGGGATACGGATGGTTTGTTGCGTGCAATCCAGACAATAAAGAAATATGGGACAATTGCCCTGCTGATCTGGTTCAGTGTATGAAGCTGGCCAGAGATAATGGATGTTTCTGGTTGTGCCTCGATGCAGACGGTCCAAGGGTAGAAACTCTTGAATTTTTCGATTAACATATCAGCCCGGCGCACCGGGAACTAAAGGTTTGAGGTTCCTGTGCGCAGGGAACCTCTGTTTTATATTCTGCGGAAATGCGGGAAGAAAGAGAGGAAATTATGGCAAGAGGATATTTATATGTAGTTAATACTGATGAGAATGAATCCATGCGTGTGTCAGAGGAAGAATTGTATAATCTTACAGGCCACCAGTTTGATTATATCGAGAATCTGCCAGATGAGAAATCAGAAACATTGGTTAAAGATCTGGTGCAGAGATTTGCAGCGTATGGAGCAACAACCGGTACAGAAGAAATGGATGAAGGAAAAATCTCTTATGCATTCCTTACGCAAGAGATTGCAAGAAAGTATTTTGCACCAAGACTGCAGACCCTTAAGGATATGATACCGGACATGACGGTTGATGATCTTATTGACAATGGCTACAAAATCAAGCAGCTGGTCGAAGACCCGTATGGGGATGCCGTGTACTGGAATGGCTCCTTTTATACATTGGACTACTTCATGCGGAATGTCGGTAATGCAAAAGTGTATTTCGGAAATGTTTTGTATATGAATTAAGAAGAAAAAAGAAGGACATGGCTTCGGCGGTGTCTTTTTTTTATTTCATATTGGTGATGTAAAACAAAATTCATCATCGAAAGGAGACATGAGACTATGAAAAAAGAGAAATGTAAAATCATCGAAAAACCTCCTCAGTCTTGAAATTTTTGTGTAAACAAGGAAACAAGAGTTTTAAAGAAAGAATGGAGGTAATATTATGGGACAGAGAAGCCAAATATATATCAGATACAACGTGAATTATGTAAGTGGAGCGGCAACACCAAATCCAAAAACATATAACTGGAAGGGATTAATTGCAAGATATTTTGGATGGAATTATGGCGAAAGAATGATAAGTCGTGCAAGATATGTTATAGAGGAAATCCAGAATGAATTTATGAAATATAAATGGAAGTTTGGAGAAAAAGAGGAACTTGAAAAATTAAAACGATTTTGCGAGACGAATTTTGATATGAAGGATATTGTACTTAGCTCCGATATTCTCAAGGAAGTTGAAGATTATAATGAAGGAGATTTACAGTATTTATTCGATCAGGATAATAATGATGGGCAGCTTTTTATTGATGTGACGGATGTTGGAATTAAATATTGCTTTATGAGTTTTTACAATAAAGGCGAGCCTATGGATGGTGAACATTATATGAAATGGAATTGTGAATGCAAAAATCATCCAGATTGGCATGTGCCATATAAGTACATGAATCGTAAAACAATATCGTATACGGAAAGAAATATTAAAAAGATTGATCAAATGGCTACGCTTATGATGCCAGGAGAAATTAAGTCTTTTGTAGAAGATGATTATTCTTATTTGCTTACATCAGTGTTGTAAAAATGATATTGAAATTATATCACAAACAAAACAAAAGCACAGCTTCGACTGTGCTTTTTTTTATTTCATATTGAAGATGAAAACAAAAACGTTTTTGAAAGGAGAGAAAACAAATGGTAACAGATGGAATTTTATGTGCAGTACAGGGAATGACAGACCGGTTCGATACAACGGAGGCAAAGAATGCAGGAAATGCGATTTTCGAGATGCTTGCTGATTTTGATGAAGGCATGTGGGAGAAACTTACAAATTCATATGCTGTGGATGCATGGTTGAGTCAGCATATCAAAAAAGCATTTATAAGCAATCCCTTGAGAGAGAGATTTACGTACGGAGAAGAAGGACTTATTACAAAAAGCGATATCTTGCGTGCAATGAATACGGGAGGAATTAAGTTTGCAGAAAATGCGTATGGATGCTGTGGTATCTGTTGTGTAATTAATGACCATGCGTTTTGTTTAAAAACCGATTCGGAGACATTTAAGGAATTCGAAGAAAAGAATTCGAAAGAGGATATTGCCGATATTATCCATAGCTGCATTAAGACTCCGGAAGCGGCACAAGCTTACGGTCTGGAAAAAACAGAATGGGTGTATTTTTACTCGATGATTTCGGTTGCTTTCCCGTCAGGCGAAAAAGATATCCCTGCAGAAGTACTTATCGAAAACATGAGTCCAAAGCAGAAAAAGGACATGTATCAGATATTACGGAAAGAAATGGAATAAGAAAGAGGAAAAGTGTGGCATATGCTGCACTTTTTTCTTGTGTAAATTCTTGTGTAATCCTTGTTTTCCATTGTGTAACTTCATTACATTGTCGAGGGGCGAGGAGGGAAAGTATAAGAAAAAAAGAAGGGTACACTTCTGTAACCTTCTCAATTTCATAATTTTGCTGGCAAAATTCAATTTCTATGCCCCGCCTGACAGCGGGACATAGTTTATCGCAGATACACATTTGGTATTGTCTCTTTTTAAATCTATGTATCCCGAGGGGGGGATACAACAAACCTTACTCGTTAGACAACAGACGGACCGCCTGCTTATCAGAAAAAGCTGTCAGGAATAAATTTGGCATATATTGACAGAGTTGGACAAGGAGATCCATCATGTCATCGTAATTTTTCTGATCCGAAAGAAGAATACCTTTTTCTCCATTAATAGTTGTCTCTGTAAAGAAACCTGAATATTCTCTCAACATTAGGTCGATATCGTCTCTGGAAAGTGTAAAAGTAGTCGGGATTTCCTTTTCTTTTAAAAGATGCGCGACTTTTTCTCCATAACATTTCAATGTGTGGTATGAAATGAAGGATTGGCTTGGATCAAGGGAAAGAAGTTCGGCAAAAGCATGTAATGATACCGTCTCGATTCCAAAACGGTATACCACGTCTTTTGAAAAATGCTGCAGTAAAAAGGATTCCCCGTCCCAGATGATTCCACGTCCATCTTTGTTGAGAACAGAAAGACTAACGATTCCATTTTTGTTAATGTTTGCAGATGGTGCATACTTTTCATCGCTTTCGTAGCTTACATGGTAAAAATCGAGAAACTGCATAAAAGCTTCAGAATCATCGCAAATATTTTTGCAATCTCTGTATCTCAGAGAAAAAATGGTTCCGTTATCCGGGAATACTTTCAAACAGATGGCAAGCATTTTATTCAGATCTGCATTTTTTAGCTGAACATATTTCATGAATTTTTCTTCATCGTCTTTTCCCCCGTAGTACAACATTTGACTGATGTGGCCGAAATACTCTCTGGCAGAAGCAAAGCTGAAGCCGCGCACTTCGTCTTCCGTAAGTGGAATATAGCAGTAGTTGTTAAGTGCCCTGAATTGGCGTATCCATTCTGTAAGGGTCGAAACTACTGCGTACTTCAATACAAGGAGAATACACAACAACAGAAATAAGCCAACTATGTTGCCTGCCATAAATGTAATCAGTAAAAGACTGTAAAAAAGTCCACTGTTTGTATCCGGAATAGCAAGGGAACATTCCCATTTGGCAGCCAGGTAGTTCAGAATACACAGCAAAACCATCGCAAGCAGACAAAGAATAAACTGAATCAGTTCTGATCTTTCCAGAAGCACTTTGATACGACTTTTCTTTTTCAATAAATTTTTCACCAATTTTCCTCCGTTTCTTTCGTACCCTTCGGATGGAGTACATGTTTGTTCTTACGGTATGTATATTGCGCCTTTTGGAAAATCGTCAATGGATTTTGGAAATTTTTTTAATTTTTGGTTAATTTTTTCAAATAGTTTTACGGAAACGTGGAATGACCGGCAGGTTGGACCAGACGGAAAGGTATTCCAGAAAGACAAGACGAAGATCATCAAGAAACTGGATATTAACGAATACCTGTATCCAAATCTGACGGCATCAGAAAATAAAGTTGTGAAACCGGGATTGCAAGAGTTGGCGTATAAGTTAATGCCGGAGATATAGGGGGACGTATGAGTAAAAAAGAAGAAGCATTGGGAAAGGCATTCCCGAACGGGTTCTCTTTGCAGAAGGATGAGCATACCTTTGCGGTTGCCGGGGACAAGAAGGGAAAGTTTTTTATTGGATTGTCGGATATCCTGCAGGCGCTTGCCTTTGCAGAAGATGAAGAGAAAATTCCGGAGATACCGCAAGAGTGGTGGGAAGAAATTGGAAAGCTGTATTCTGCGTAAGGAATCAGGAAGTCCTTATTGAGCGAAAGGCACTTGATTTCTCAAGCGCCTTCCGTTATAATCTAGTTAGAAGCTGATCGGAAGCAATTTCCGATTTGCCCTCAGTTAATTCATACTATGAAATAGCATCCTTCACTTTAGGCGGTGGGATGCTATTTCTTTTTGTTGTTATGGTTGTCTATGTAAGACAGTGCCGCGAAGACTACAAGCAGCAAAGTTAATACTTCTGATGTACTCATAGGGCATCACCCTCTCTTTCGTAATACTAGAGGGCAGTCAACAATCGGAAAATCGCATCCGTACTTCTGTTCGATTACATACTTATTGTACCAAAAATTGAATGGGAAAACAAGAAACAAAATTCCTTGTCATATTTCCTTCAAATTCTTCCAAAATCTTAATCTCAGATGGTTTTCACCGCGATCTCTTTCCCGGAATCCAATTCAAGAATGGCGAGGTTCGCGCCCGGCAGCTACCCGTGTTCTTGTGACAGGAAGCCGGGGCGGGTATGCTTCGTTTCCCTTTATTTCCCTTATCTGCTTGGGAGGGAAAAAGTAAGGAATGATTCCCTTGAAATTCCTTGTAGTCATGCGGGTTTTCGGTCAATCTTAACTTAAATATTGTATCTTAACTTAAAAAGAGTTATAATACAAAAAAAGAGTTAAGATGGGAGGCGAACGCATGGAATATCTTGATAAAGTTCTTGGAATCGAAGTAACTTATGAGAATGCTGAGTTCAAGCATTTGCCAAATTTTATTGTCACAAGGTATCGTTTACAGATGACATCTTTAAATGGGGAAAAGGTGATTTTCCTTTATCCGAAAACGGAACTGGAACAGATTGGAGTGCTGAAAAAGCATATTGCCCGGATACGGAAAAATGAAAATTCGCCTGTTGTTCTGGTGTTAAAAGAGGTTACCTTTCGCCAGAAGGAATATCTGATTCGTGAGAAAATCCCATTTATTGTAGAGGGAAAACAGATTTATTTACCTTTCATGGCACTGTATTTGCAGGAACGGTGCAGTGCAGAAAAGCCGCTGCGGGAAGTAATACTTCCATCGGCGCAGATGCTTTTATTGCATTTTATTTATAGGGGTGCACAGGAACTGCCCACAAGCCAGGCAGCGAAAGACCTGGGGGTGACACCGACATCTATATCAAGGGCGTCAAAACAGCTTGAGAAGATGGGATTGTTGCAGATAAAGAAAATGGGCGTGCAGAGGATTCTGTGGTCTGAAGATTCTTCGAGAGCACTGTTTGAAAAAGCAGAAGATAAGCTGGTGAATCCAATAAAGCGAACGGTTTATATTCCAAAGGAACTTGCTGGAGCAGATTTGCTGGAAAGCGGATACTTAGCGTTGGCGGAGTATTCTATGCTGAATGAACCGAATGCCAAATGCTATGCGACAGATAAAATATCCCAGTGGAAAGATGTAATGACGAATAATTTGCAGGATCCACAACTGCAGGTGGCTGTAGAGATGTGGAGATATGATCCGCGGAAATTGTCTAAGCAAAATATTGTAGATGAACTTTCGCTGGCATTGGCGTTGAGAGAAAATACAGATGAACGAGTAGAAGAAGCAGTGGAAGAGATGCTGAATGAACTATGGAGGAAAATGGATGGTTACAGGAATTGACAGCTTTAAGGAATGGTTTAAAGGCAGTGAAGAACAGTATATCATTATTGGGGGAACGGCGTGTGACATCCTGATGACAGAAGAAGGACTGGATTTCCGCGCTACAAAGGACATTGACCTGGTTCTGATTATTGAAGCGGTTGACGCGGATTTCGGAAGGAAATTTTGGGAATATGTAAAACAGGCTGGATATGAGCATTGTAATAAAAGTTCGGGAGTGCAACAGTTTTACCGGTTTACCCATCCGGTTTCAAATCAGTATCCTGCGATGATTGAACTTTTTACTCGGAAGCTGGATACCATTCAGCTTCCGGAAGATGCAGTACTGACGCCGCTGCCCATGGAGGAAGATATTTCGAGTCTGTCTGCAATTCTCTTGGATGACGATTACTATGAATTCCTGAAACAAGGGAAAGTTACCGTTGATGGAGTAACTGTTTTGGATGCAGCTTATTTGATTCCATTTAAGGCGAAAGCGTGGATGGATTTGATGGATCGCAAAGCGGCAGGAGAACATGTTGACAGCAAAAATATCAGGAAACATAAGAACGATGTTTTCCGTCTGACAGAATTGATTGATCCTGCGGCTAAAATTACAGCTCCCAATGGAGTTTATGCGGATATTCAAGAGTTCGTGCAGCGTATGCAGAATGAAAGTGTTGATATTAAGCAGTTGGGGCTGGCAGGAAGAACAAAAGACCAAATTCTGGAAGAAGTCAAAGACTTGTATACAGCAGAATAAGACCGTGCAAAAGTGTGCAAGGTAGAGCCATCATTAAGGATGGCCCTGCCTTGCACACTGACCGAGATCGTGGGAAAGAACAGGTGGCTTTCCTCCCGGCATTGGCACAACTTCACGGCCCCGCCCCGGTTGACCTTTTGTGGTGTTGGGGCGGGGCGGGCAAGCTTCACCTGTGCAATATAAATTTCAATCCATGTACCCCGGAGGGTGCACCTGTGTAAATAGCTTATTTCCTGTATTCAATGTTCATGTCGAATGAATATGCCTTCAGATAGTTGGTATTGTACAGACAGCTCTGCTCATCGCTACCGTGTGTAGTGAAATAAGGCTTACATGTAGTTCTACCTAATGCATTATCAATGACATATACATAAGTCTGCCCTTTTTTGAGCTTAGTTGTAAATTTGATTTTATCTAAAGAACGACTATTTACATAAGATGTATAATCGTTGTAATCATATTCGATTACATCTGCATATTCTGGATGTTCGGTCTTGTAATTGTCAAGGATGGTGCGGAGCCTTGCGAGAAAATTGTTTTCATAAAGCATATCATATTTGCCAATAGTATCAGAATCTTCAATATCATTCAAAAAGTATTTTTTACCTGTTCTGGAAATCTGATAAAACCCGTAATAAATCATACATCTTAAAGATTTGTCGTCTGTACCCTGCAGGTTGTCAAGAGTAACAACATATTTTCCAGTTTTTAGAGCTTTAAATTTCACATATGTTACATATTCAGGATTGTCTTTTTCTTTTGATACCGATTTTACCGAGGATGTCACAGCTGGCACGTTAATAGTTGTTTTCCCTGTTTTAACAGACGGCAGGGAGTTTAAATCCTTGTAAAAAGAGGTTTTTGAAAAACCATCTACAGGATATCCATTTTTGTCGTATCCTTCCAAGTGGTACCTGTACGCAGAAGTGACCTTCTTTGTGGCAGCTTCAGCGGTAATGACATCATCCGCCATTGCAGGTACAACAGCAGTGGCAACACATGCAGCGGCAAGAACTGCACACATCAGTTTCTTAAAAACATTTTTCTTCATGATAAAACCCTCCTTTGGATTTTGTAAATATATTTGAATAAGTAATTGAAGGTTTCTTTTGATCCCTTCACCTTATATATTGAGCCATTTTGGAAAACGTCAAGGAAAATGGAAAACTTTTTACACTTTTTCCCACATACACATTTCCCTGTTTTGACATTTTCACTTTTCCAGGTTTCCGGCCCTGCATCCTGCAAAAAAAATAAGGCTACAAAAACAGCATTTCACATTTATATTGTAGCAGATTAAATATAAAAAAGCTACCGCAGGAGCGGTTTTATAATAGATATTCTTTTATGAAGGAGGAAAACCATGGAAAAGAACAATGGTATTTCAGACAGCAGATACAAAAGCAGGTTTTTCAAAAAGCTTGCTGCGTGGATGGGAAAGCACGGGGCAGCGCTGACAGCAGTGGTGCTGATTGCGGTTTCAGCCATCCTTGGGTGTGCCGAAGCCACAATCATTTATGCAGCAAAGAGTAACGGGGCATCAAATGATTACGGAACCAGGGGCAATACATCCAGCCCATCTTATATTGGCGGGGGTGGCAATAACCCGACCGTTTACGAGCCCGGCGTCATCGGGGTATCGGTGGTTACCTATGACC
>ENA-OZFX01001365-OZFX01001365.1-human-gut-metagenome-genome-assembly--contig:-NODE-1365-length-10558-cov-3.877178_pt1 | contig 10558 bp, 9 predicted proteins | sample MGYA00244651_ERZ653648 | MGnify/ENA primary metagenome ERZ653648 (study PRJEB26926, sample SAMN06164910) | human gut metagenome | biome: ENVO:00009003; feature: ENVO:2100002; material: ENVO:00002003...
CTTTTGCCTTGTTGAGCGCTTCGAGCGATTTTGCCTTTTCCCAGGATTTCCCGAAAAGGCTGACGTAAATCGTTGCTTCGCGCAAATCTCCGGTCACATGGACGCCTGTCACGGTGACAAAGCCGATGTGCGGATCTTTCAGGTCATAGAGGAGCATCTGGCTGACTTCCTGCTTGATGAATTCCTGTATTTTTCTAACGCGTAATTCTGACATATGGATTCCTCTCTTGCCGCATGCGGCAGGATCTTCCGCTCTTTGCGGATACTAAGAAATAAAGAGGCCCGTCATCGAAATAGGGATGCGGGCCTCTTACTTTTTAATTAAGAACGCCTGCCCTGATTATTCCAAGGTGGCAGCTTCTTCTTTCAGCTCGAAGGATTCAAGCTGGTCGCCTTCCTTGACGTCGCGGTAGCTTTCCAGCGAAATACCGCATTCGAAGCCTTGTGCGACTTCCTTCACATCATCCTTGAAGCGGCGCAGGGATGCGATCTTGCCTTCGTGGATGACGATGCCGTCGCGGATCAGGCGGAGACGGCAGCTGCTTGTGATCTTGCCGTCCTGTACATAGCAGCCGGCAACGATGAGTTTCGGTGTATGGATGACCTGACGGACTTCTGCGTGGCCGAGAACGACTTCGCGGATGGTCGGAGCAAGCATGCCGGCCATAGCTGCCTTGATATCATCAATGCAGTCATAGATGACACGGTAGAGACGCATATCGACGCCGTCTTTTTCAGCCAGTGCTCTTGCATTGGCATCCGGACGGACGTTGAAGCCGATGATCAGCGCATTGGAGGCAGATGCCAGCATGACATCGGATTCGTTGATGGCGCCGACAGCGGAGTGGACGATGGAAACGCGGACTTCATCACTCTTGATGCCCATGAGGGACTGAACGAGCGCTTCAACGGAGCCCTGTACGTCTGCCTTGACAATGAGGTCAAGTTCCTTCATTTCGCCTTCCTTGATCTTTTCGAAGATGTTGTCGAGCGTTACCTTCTGTACGCTTCTCTGTTCTTCTTCCTTCGCACGGGATGCGCGGATTTCAGCGATGTTTCTTGCCTTTCTTTCATCCATGACATAGAAATGGTCGCCTGCTTCCGGAACGCTGTCCATACCGAGGATTTCAACCGGTGCAGCCGGTTCGGCGCTCTTCATCTTGCGGCCGTTTTCATTGTTCATGGCGCGGACGCGGCCCCAGCTTTTGCCGGCCAGGATGCCGTCTCCGACATGGATTGTGCCGTTCTGTACGAGCACGCTCATGACAGGACCTCTGCCCTTATCCAGCTGTGCTTCGACGACGACGCCGTAAGCTTCGCGCTTCGGATTGGCTTTGAGTTCCTTCATTTCTGCTACGAGCAGGATGTTTTCCAGGAGGTCATCAAGGCCGATCTTCTTCTTGGCAGAAATCGGGGTCATGATGACATCGCCGCCCCAGTCTTCCGCGAGGAGCCCTTCCTTGGAAAGTTCTTCCTTGATGCGGTCAGGGTTTGCGCCCGGCTTATCAATCTTATTGATGGCAACCATGATCGGAACGCATGCGTTCTTTGCATGGTGGATAGCTTCGATGGTCTGCGGCATGACACCGTCATCGGCAGCAACGATCAGGACGGCAATATCCGTCAGCTGAGCGCCTCTGGAACGCATAGCGGTGAATGCTTCATGGCCCGGGGTATCCAGGAATGTGATCTTGTGACCCTTGTAGCGGATCTGGTAAGCACCGATTCTCTGGGTGATGCCGCCGGCTTCGTGGAGAGCGACATTTGTCTGGCGCAGGGCGTCAAGCAGTGTCGTCTTGCCGTGGTCGACATGGCCCATGATCGTAACGATCGGAGGACGCGGTACGAGGAAACGAGGATCATCCGGTTCCGGAATGTATTCCGTCGGATCTTCTTCCTTTTCAGGTTTCAGAAGGGTTACACCGAATTCTTCAGCAAGGATTTCGACGGTATCCGGATCGAGGTTCTGATTGATGGTAGCCATGACGCCAAGAGCCATCAAGTGTTTGATGATCTCGCTGACTTCGCAGCCGAAAAGTTCAGCCAGTTCCTTGACGGTAACAGCAGCCGGGACAGTTACTTCTGTCGGATAGGTATCCTGTTTCTTTTCCTGGTTGTGTTTCTTCTTCTTGCCCTGGTTCAGGGAGCGGGCCATCAAAGAGCCGCCTTCCTTTTCTCTTCTTGCCTTTTCCCAGTCCTTCTTTGTTTTCTTCTTGGCCGGTTTTTCACGTCTGACTGCCGGAGTTTCCGGAGCGATTTCTTCTACCGGAGCAGCAACGGCTGCCGGATGCTGGCTGTGGAAATGATCATTTCTGGAATGATCGTTTCCGCCGAACGGTCTGCCGTTCCTGTCGCCAGCGGGTCTGCCATTTCTATCGCCAGCCGGACGGCCGTTTCTGTCGCCATAGGGGCGGTTTCCGTTCCTGTCGCCGGACGGACGGTTTCCATTCCTGTCGCCATACGGACGGTTGCCATTCCTGTCGCCGGATGGACGGTTTCCATTTCTGTCACCGGACGGGCGGCCGTTTCTGTCGCCGTAGGAACGGTTTCCATTTCTGTCGCCGGACGGGCGGCTGTTTCTGTCACCGTAGGAACGGTTATTTCTGTCGCCGGAGGGGCGGTCGTTTCTATCTCCGGAGGAACGGTCATTTCTGCGGTCGTTCCTGTCATTATTCGGACGGTCGTTTCTGTTATCTCTTACGGGGCGCGTGGTATTTTCCTCTCTTCCGCGGGTTTCTTTTCTTTCCTGATGAGCGGCTTCCGCTTTCGGAGCCTCTTCTTTCACTCCTGCCGGCTTCGGCGCTGCAGGAGCTTTCTGTGCTTCTGGTTCCACGCTCGAGTAAGCGGCTTTGCGGCCTGCTTCTCCGGACTTCCTGTCAGTCGGTCTGCCCTGCTGATCGAACCTTACGGTACGCATCTGCGGACGTTTTGCTGGTTTCTTGGATGCTTCAAATTCTTTTGCCAAAACGGTTTTCGCCCCTTCATCTACTCCGGACAGGCGGCTAGTCACCTCAATATGGTTCTTCTTCAAAGCGTCCATGACCTCTTTATCCGACTTTTTAAACTCTTTTACTAATTCATATACTCTGTACTTCTTTTTCTGCATAAGCAGCCTCCCGTCCGTTCTTATTTCCGGTTGTCGATCTTTTCAGCGATCGCCTTGCCGAATCCTTTATCTACTATAAGGGCTGCTGTCCGTACCCCCTTGCCAAGGGCCTGCCCTAATTTATCTTTTTCGCCGAATACACGGTAAGAGATTTTCCATTTCTCCGCTGCATTCGTGTATTCCTCTTTTGTTCTCGGGGAGCTGTCTTCCGCGATGATCAGCAGTTTGCCCGTGCCTTTCCGAAGGCCTTCAGAGACCTGTTCGCTGCCGGAAAGCAGGCGCCCCGCTTTCATGCAGAGGCCCAGCATCCTGTATACTGGATCATCCATTTTCAATCTGTTCCTTAAGGGAGTCATAGACTTCCTTGGACACAGGGCGCTTCAAGGATTTTTCCAGCCCGTGGGATTCATATGCCTTTTCGAAACATTCGATGTTGTCGCAGACATAGACGCCGCGGCCGGATTTCTTCCCGGTCCTGTCCAGTTCAATGATTCCTGTCGGAAGCGCTACGACGCGGAGGAGTTCCTTCTTTGGCTTCAGCTCTTTGCAGCCGACGCACATGCGCATCGTGATCTTCTTCTGCTTCATTCTTTAGTTTCTTCCTCCTGTCCGCTTTCTTCGATGTCTCCCAGGATATCTCCATCGTCCTCTTCAACGGCTTGGCCGAAGCCTTCTTCTCTGGCCTGGGTTTCGCTCTTGATATCGATCTTCCAGTTCGTCAGCTTGGCAGCCAGTCTTGCATTCTGGCCTGCCTTGCCGATAGCCAGTGACAGCTGGTAGTCAGGAACGACGACGTAGGAAGAATTTTCTTCATCCCATACGGAAACGGAAATGACTTTGGACGGGGAGAGCGCATTGGCAATGAAAATGGCCGGATCTTCGTCCCAGCGGACGATATCGATCTTTTCGCCATGCAGTTCATTGACGATGTTCTGGACTCTCTGGCCCTTCGGTCCTACGCAGGCACCGACCGGATCGACGGTTGGGTCCATGGCATAAACAGCGATCTTGGAACGGGAGCCTGCTTCACGGACCACGTTCTTGATTTCAACGGTGCCGCTGTAGATTTCAGGAACCTCAAGTTCGAAAAGTCTCTTCAGAAGTCCCGGATGGGTTCTGGAAAGGATGATTTCCGGTCCCTTGGTGGTTTTCTTGACTTCAAGAACGTAGCACTTGATCTTGTCATTAGCTTTGAATTCTTCGCCTTCGATCTGTTCTGCATATGGAAGGATGCCTTCGCAGCGGCCCAGATCCACGAAAATCGCCCTGGATTCGCTCCACTTGACGGTGCCGGTGATGACATCGCCTGCGCGGCCGGAGAATTCTTCATAGAGGGATCCTCTTTCTGCTTCGCGCAGCTTCTGGATCATGACCTGCTTAGCTGTCTGGGCAGCGATGCGTCCAAAATTCTTCGGGGTCACATCAATGCTCAAAAGATCGCCTGCTTCGTAGCTTCTGTCGATCTTCTTGGCATCTTCTACTGTGATCTCATTAATTGCATTTTCAGATTCCGGATCGATGGATTCAACAACGGTCTTTTCTTCAAAAATCTGATAATCGCCGGTTTCTCGGTTCAGCTTGATGGATGTCTTTGCGTTGCTTCCCGTTTCCTTCTTGTAAGCGGTGAGCAGCACCATTTCAAGCGCGTCGAATACGACATCGGCGTCGACTTTCTTTACTTTGACCAAACTCTGTATTGCTTCTAATAAATTGCCATTCACGATGAATTATTCCTCCGAGATTAAAATGAAAAATGCAGTCTGACCTGCGAGATCTTGTCCCTGCCAAGGACAATGCTTTCGCCGCCTTCCAGCGTGAGCTTCAGGCTTCCGTCTTCGGAAAGCCCGTCCAAAAGAGCTGTGAAAGCTTTTACGCCTTTATGACCTTCAAGGGGAGCAAACAATTTGACATCGACTTCTTCGCCGGTATAGCGGATGAAATCCTTGTCCTTCTTCAGTACGCGGTCAAGACCCGGCGAGGAAACTTCCAGCATGTAATTGTCCGGAATCAGATCCTTCTCGTCGAGTATGGCTCCTGCCTTTTCACTGATGACCTGGCAGTCATTCAGATCGACGCCGCCTTCCTTATCAATGAAAATACGAAGAATCCAGTTTCTTTCCCTGACGTATTCCACGTCGACAACTTCAATGCCGTCCGCTTCAAGAATTGGTTCCAGTAATTTTTCTACAGCATCCTCGACTTCCTTGTGCGCCATATACCCTCCTATGAATGTTAAATATAAGAAAAAGTGAGCCGAGGCTCACTCCACAGGAAATTCTATAAACGATAAAATAAAACAAATAAACCGAACATGATTTACTGATTTATTATATCACATCTTGTAAAGGGGAGCAAACTTTCCCCCGGTTTCTTCGTGCTTAATCATCAATGACCGGATTTTCATACAGGGCATGAAGATCTTTCTTGAGATTTTTATTGATCGCTTCTTCCAGTTCGGGAATCGTCTTGGCGTCATACTGATGGATGATGCCCGGGATTCCGCCGGCGCGAAGCTCGCCGTAGTACTCGTCTCTGTACATATTATAGAAGAAAAGGATTCCCGTATCTTTCTCGCGGCACTCATACGCCCCTATGATGTAGGACCCGTTGAGGCCGAGGACCGGCATGGACGGCTTGATCATCCTCTGGTAATGGCCGATCGTTTCAGGAAGGAAAGGCTCGCTGTCCCAGACCATGAAGCCCTTGCCCCTGACAAGGACAGATACATTCTCGCGGTGGATCAGCTCGTGATCGATGGCTTTTGGCGTCAGGAGGACGAGATTTCTCTTGAACTCATCAAAGTCGCCCGTGATGAGCTCGATTTCCGTCAGCGTCACAAGGCGCAGGTACATCTTTACCATGTAATCCATCGTTTCCTCATCAAAGAGTGCGCGGACTTCCCAGCCGTTTTCCTCATTCGTCCAGCCGAAGGCATAGTAGATGCGCCCGTCCTGCTTGTCGATCCGGTGAAGCTTGTATCCGCTGATATCGGCAGGCAGCTCCTTTTCTATGTCCCAGTCCATGAAAAGCTTCCTGCGCGCTTCTCTTTCCGCTTTTAACTTTTCATCATCAACTGCCATTTTTCTCTTTCTCCTTTTCCTTCCTCTCCGCTTCGAGCCTGTCCCTTGCGCTGACGACCGTCTTCACGAATTCGCGCGTCTCAGGGAAGGGGATCTCATCGACTTTGGAGAAGCCTTCGCCCCAGTTGTACTTCTCCACCCACTCGTCGACATTGCCGCGTCCTGCATTGTAGGCGGCAAGAGCCAGGACTTCATTATTGTGGTACTTCTTCAAAAGGAAATTCAGGTACCATGCGCCAAGCGGGATGTTCTCATCCGGCCGGTTGAGGTCGTCTGCAGGAAGGCCGCTTTCTTCGGAAATCCACTCCGCCGTTTCCGGCATGAGCTGCATCATTCCGACCGCTCCCACATGGGAAACAGCCTTGGCATCGAACTTGCTCTCCGTCAGGATGACAGCCTGCAGGAGAGAAGGTGATACATGCTGCTCTTCCGCGCTTTTCTCGATTAAGATCGACACTTCTACGCTCGGTCGGAGGAATGCGGAATTATGAATCAGCCAAAGCACAAGCATGCTCAAAAGCGCAAGCAAAAGGACAAACACCAAAGCCCCGGTGTTTCCCTGGTGGCGTCTGACTTCCCTTTTCCTGCGTTTCAGAGCAATTCTCATACTTCCATTCCCTCCGGAAATACAAATCCCGGAACATGCTTCAGCGCTTCCCTGACCTGCCTTTCCGTTTCTTCGACGGAATAACTGTTGTCAATGACGACATCGGCATAGTTCAGCTTGTTTAATGTCGGCATCTGCTTGCCTATTCTTTCCAGTACCTGTTCCCTCGTGAAATGATCACGGTGTATGACGCGGTTGATCTGGACTTCAAGCGGCACCTCGACGATCCATACGGCCTCGACACGAAGCTGCCAGCTGATTTCAAGAAGGAGCGGCATATCGAGGACGACAACGGAATGGCCTTCATCCTGCGCGCGGTAAAGCTCCTCCTGCGTGCGGTACCAGATATAAGGATGAATGATGTCGTTCAGCTGCTGCCTTTTCTCTTCATTTGTAAAAATAATCTCGGCCGTTTTCAGGCGGTCAAGAGTGCCGTCCTCATTGAAGATTTCCTTCCCGAAGACCTGCTCCATCCTCGCCATGGCCTGGCTTCCCGGCGTGACCGCTTCGCGGGCCAGCTTGTCCCCGTCGATCACCGGGATCCCCAGTGTATGCATGTAATTGGAAACGGTGCTTTTTCCGCTTCCAACCCCTCCCGTAAGCCCTATCCTGTACAATCTTTTCTCCTGCCTTCTATCGGGCTACTTCGTCTCCGCCCAGTTTTTCCCTTCATTCACATCAGCCACAAGCGGCACTCTGAGGCTTACGACAGATTCCATCGTTTCCTTCAGAAGCTTTGCGACTGCTTCCTTTTCATCGGCCGTGACTTCTGCCACCAGTTCATCGTGGACCTGTAGCAGCACGCGGCTCTTGAAATTTCCTGCCTTCATCTTGTCATAGACGGCAATCATCGCCATCTTCATGATGTCGGCGGCCGTCCCCTGGATCGGCGTGTTCATCGCCGTTCTTTCCGCAAAGGAGCGGCGCTGGAAGTTCTTGCTGTTGATATCGGCGAGCTCCCTGTAACGCCCGTAGAGCGTCACGGCGCGGCCGGTCTTTCTTGCATCCTCGATCATCCTGTTCATAAACGCATGGATGCTCGGGTATCTTTCAAAATATGCCTTGATATAGTCGGCAGCAGCCGTCCTTGTGATGCCGAGCTGGCGCGCAAGGCCGAAATCGCTGATGCCATAGATGATGCCGAAGTTGACGGCTTTCGCATGCGAACGCTGCTCAGGCGTGACGTCCTCGAACGGGATGCCCATGACTTCAGCGGCTGTTCTTCTGTGGATGTCTTCCTTATTGAGGAAAGCACGGATGAGCCCTTCATCTTCCGACATATGCGCGAGCACGCGGAGCTCGACCTGCGAGTAATCGGAGGAAATGAAGGAATCGTAACCCTCTCCCGGAACGAAGAGCGATCTGATCTTCTTTCCTTCTTCCGTCCTGACCGGAATATTCTGCAGGTTCGGATCGGAGCTTGAAAGGCGTCCTGTTGCCGTGACCGTCTGGTTGAACGTCGTATGGATTCGTCCTGTTTCCTTACGGATCAAAAGCGGCAGTGCTTCGAGGTATGTGGAAATCAGCTTGGAAAGCGATCTGTATTCAAGGATATTCTTCACGAACGGGTACTGCTCAGCCAGTTCTTCCAGCACGTCAGCGGCCGTCGAGTATCCTGTCTTCGTCTTCTTTCCTGCAGGAAGGCCCATCTTTTCAAAAAGAATATGGCCGAGCTGCTTGGGCGAATTGATATTGAATTCTTCCCCTGCTTGTTCGTAAATCTTGGAAATCAGCGCTTCTTCCCTGGACTTCATGTCAGCATGGACTTCTTCCCAGCGCTTCGTGTCCGTAGCAATACCTGCCTTTTCCATAGCGGCAAGGACCTTCACGAGTGGCTGCTCGACTTCGTCATAGAGCTTTTCAACGCCGTTCTTTTTGAGCATGTCCCTAGCGTCCTCATAAATGGAAAGGAGGAAGAGGGAAACGGCTGCGCCCTTGGAAGCGAAGTCCTTCATTTCGTCAGCATAGATTTCCGGCTTCTTGAAAAGGCCTGCCAGGTAAGAGAGCGGGTACGTCGTTCTTGTCGGATCGAGGAGGTAGGCGGCAATCGTCGTGTCAAAGAAAGGAATCCCTTCCCATGGGAAATCCGTTTCCATGATGGGCTTGCTGTTTTCCGTGATGACGACTTTGGCTTTCCTTAAAGCTTCTGCCGCTTTTCCAAACTGCTCTGCCTTTACAAGGTAGGCATGGCCATTTTCTGCAATGACTACGCCTTTTGCTTTAAAGAAAGGAGCCGTTCCTTCAAGATCGAAGGAAATGGCGGTTTCCTTTCCTTCAAAGGACAGGCCATCCTTCCAGTCTTCTGCCTTCTCCCCTGCCTTTGCGACTTCTTCCTTCTTCGCTTCGGCCAGAGCCGTGAAGCGCGGAAGTTCGCCGAACTGGGAGAGGAGATTGATGCCGAGGCGGCTGAAGAGTTCCTTCATTTCGCTGATATGAACGGGCTGCGCCATTTCTTCAAGCGTCGTTTCCATCGGAACATCTCTCTTGATCGCAGCGAGCTTGTAGGAAAGGTATGCCATGTCTTTTCCGGCAGCGAGCTTCTTTCCCTGTGCGCCCTTGATTTCATCGACATGCGCATAGAGATTGTCGAGCGTCTTGTACTGCGTCAGAAGCTTCAGCGCTGTCTTTTCGCCGATGCCCGGAACGCCCGGGATGTTGTCGGCGGTATCGCCCATGAGCGCTTTCATGTCGATGACCTGGGACGGCGTGATGCCGTACTTTTCCTCGACAGCTTTCGGCGTCATTTCAGACATGGAGGAAATTCCCTTCTGCGTAAGGTAGACGGTCGTCCTGTCGCTTGCCAGCTGCAGGGCATCGCGGTCCCCTGTCACGATAGCGACAGGCAGTTCCTTTTCATAGCGTGCAGAAAGCGTGCCCAGGACATCGTCGCCTTCATAGCCGGAAAGGCTGTAGACAGCAACGCCCATGACATGCATGACCTCAAGGATGAGATCGAACTGCGGAACGAGCTCGGCCGGAGCCGGCTTTCTTGTCGCTTTGTACCCGTCATACATTTCCGTGCGGAACGTCTGGCGGTCTTTATCGAAGGTGACAGCGACATAAGCCGGATCAAGCTCGCGGTAAAGAGAGAGCAGCATGCGAAGAAAACCATAGACGGCATTCGTCGGCACGCCGTCAGGCGACGTCATCGTCGGAGGAAGCGCATAAAACGCGCGGTACAGAAGGCTGCTGCCATCGATGATGGCTAATTTATTTTCCATGGATACCTCCCATTTAAGGACACAATATGTATTACATTATACCATATTTGAGGGTGCCTGTTCACGGAAGGCCTCCGGCCCCTCTTGTACAAAAAGGCAGGGAAGGATCTTTTCCCTTAAGGCATACCAGAAATGGAAAAAGCAGGATCATTTCCTTATATAATGTAAGGCGCTGGATACACTGCCAGGCGGATTCGATCCATCCGGTCCTGGTCTTTGTCTCAGGCAGCCTGTTTCAACCACAAAAAAATCTCATCATTTCTGATGAGATTATTTTTGAGCTGGTGCGGTCGGAGAGATTTGAACTCTCACGGATTACTCCACTACCGCCTGAAGATAGCGCGTCTGCCAGTTCCGCCACGACCGCATATGTAGTTACAACAACGAGAAACAAGAAATGGAATGGTGCGGCTGGTGAGACTTGAACTCACACGGACGTAAGTCCACTACCCCCTCAAAGTAGCGCGTCTGCCATTCCGCCACAGCCGCATAGATACTGTCTCTTATACACATCTCCGAGCCCACGAGACAGGCAGAAATCTCG
>ENA-OZFX01001374-OZFX01001374.1-human-gut-metagenome-genome-assembly--contig:-NODE-1374-length-10499-cov-19.690253_pt1 | contig 10499 bp, 9 predicted proteins | sample MGYA00244651_ERZ653648 | MGnify/ENA primary metagenome ERZ653648 (study PRJEB26926, sample SAMN06164910) | human gut metagenome | biome: ENVO:00009003; feature: ENVO:2100002; material: ENVO:00002003...
ATAATCCGTCTTCATTGTAGTATAAGCGGTTCCGTGATGGCACTCTGTCTTATACTGATCAAGAGGCTTACCTACCGGCTGCCAGGTAGCTGACCAGTAGTCATTGGTATCGTTGTCCCTTAAATATACATATCTGCCCGGAAGACCGATATTGGAATTGAAACGGTATCTTGCTATACGACCGTTGGCACCGCTCTTAACGAAGCTGTATCCTCCGCCGTTATTTGAAACGATTGCACCGTACTCAGGGGATCCAAGATAGTTCGCCCAAGGTGCCGGTGTATCCGGTCTTGTAATTACATATTCTTTGTGTTCGAGATCAAAATGTCCGTACTGCATTGATATAAATCTCCTTAATAATTATAATGCATGTCCGTATCCGGACATGGGTAAAAACCTACGTTTGTATCATATAACATTGAGCAGCGGTTGGCAACTGTTAAAATGCTACCTTTTTATAGATGTTTTATATTAATAATTAATCATTTACCGCCAGAACTCAAACAGTCTGCCAAAATTTAACATTGACATCCTCCACCCGTTGGATAAATCTCCATCAAGTATCCAGCTTACGGTCTGTGAAAAAGTAAGCACAAGGCAGAGAATACATGCTGCTGCCATAACCGAATTAAGATGTTTCTTTGTATTGGCTGACGCGTTCTGCCATATAATAAATGATATAATTAGTGCGCCCATAAGCATTTCCCACGCAAAATCAACGCAATATCTTGCACCGTAACCGCTCTCCCAGATTGAGCAGATTATTATAAGCGGAGCAATAACACACGATGCCGCAAGCAGCACGGTGCCCACACGCCTGCTGCCCGCCGGAGCTTTCCGGTATGCTTTAAGCGACAGCGCATATGCCATTAACGGCAGGGCCTTCCACACAAGTCCGACTGCATTATGAGTTGCCACAAAATAGTATCCGTTCGGATTGAATGTATCCACTGATGACGGTATAAAAAACGGATAATTCTGGCTGAATGACGGAAATGCAAAAAGGTAATTCCACAATCCGATTCCGACGAAATGCGTATGGTACTGTGACTTCGTAAAATCGTTTATCGTAAGTGAATACTGTATTCCAAAATCGAAAAATGAACCGAAGCGTGCATAATTATATGCCATCTGTATGCCTCCGATAACCGCAAACGGCACCAATGCGCATATCCAATATGATATATATTTCTTGTCCCCGCTTTTTCTGAGTTTGACAAATCCCGCTCCGATAAAGAAAAGTGCCGCAATGCAATACAAGGCAAGCGTAGGACGGCATAATACCGCAAGACTTAAGAAAACTGCGGCCCATACAAGCCTGCCACGCTTGATGTTTCCGTCTCCGATCACATTGGAACTTATCAGAAAATACGCGCCAGCGGTTACACACGCAAATCCGCCGTTCTGGGCAATTTCATAGAAATTGGCTTTATTAAATGTAAACCATATTCCGCTCACAAGCTGCATCATAAAAAGTCCCATCATCACAAGCGATGAGCGCACACGTCCCCAGTATTTGTCCGCTATGCACAGATATGTCCTTGTCAGGAAATATATTCCCACGCAGCCGAACAGCCATATTGCCCAGACACTCGGGAAATAAAATCCCGTTGCAAGGTGATACGGTATAAAAATCAGCAACGGTGCTATGCCATAGTATGAATAATATTTTCCTTCATATAAAAGGTGATCCCACGGATAACTTCCGATTTCCTTGGTACGCTGGCTCCAGTCATACGGATTGTCAAGTCCGGTAAGTTTCTCATTAACCTCACGGTCAAGGTAAACATGCCCTTTTTCAAATGCATTTACAAGTTCTTCTGTTATTTGATTGCCGTTTTCACAACAGAAATCGCTCCAAAAATCATGTTCCGGATTGGCATACCTGCATGAATTCGTCATCCAGAGTGCAATACCTATCAGAAAAAAAGTCATAACATATGCACTGCGCTTCACAAGTGTTCTGCCATCCGCATAATTCCCGGCATAAAAGCCAGATCCGGTCATAAAATAGACTGCCATTGCCACAAGCCATATTATCCCGACCCGTACGAATGAAAAGCAAAATGCAACCGGCTTGTTGACCGTGATTGCCCTGACCGCAAGTTCAGCCTTATCGTCTGTGGAAATAGTAATTCTTAATTTGTGAACATTGCCTGAGAAATTACATGGCACCGTGCCGGTTCTTTGGTACCCGGATAATATCTGCGCCTTAGCTATTCCCACACGATATGCCGCATTGGTATCATCTGCCATATCTATTGTCACATTAATTTGTCCGCCGCTTGCGGATACCGCATCGAAATTCAACGTACCCACCGGCTCATTCATATCGGTAAACTCATATATTATCCTATTCTCTCCGTTTTCTGTGACCGCTTCCAAAAGGTCGAGTTCATGTTCCTTATAGCTGCCACCCGCCAGATGTATCGCATTCAGATTGAATATCATAACTTCCAGAACGGCGCACACCATAAATGCGCGTATACCAAAACAGGCAGCCTTTATAGCTGCCTTGTTATTCTTAATTCTTCCGGTAAATATGAACACTGCCACCGTCACGCCCAACGTGACAGCGCTGATAATTATATATAAAATTATGTTCATACAACTTTCTCCTATTTCTTTCCTGCCGATCTTATTTTATTAATCATAGGTGTTATTTTACCATTATATTCATCGTAAATACTGTTCCATTCCGAGTAATCCGCATCCTGCCTCTTATCGGCAAAATCATAGTTCTTATCTATGTATCTGCCGAACCATTCAGTTACTCTCTGCGCACCCGACACATTAAGATGATCTCCGCCATCCTTGGTATCCGTATTCCAGTCAATATTAAGTTCACTCTTATCGATTGTATTAAGATCTATATATGTAATGCCTTTGCCTGCGGCAAAATCCTCTGTCACCTCGTGTCTGGTACAGTTCCAGTTCCTGGTAGATGGAGTGCTTATAAGAATAAGCTCCGCTCCATTCTCTTTACAAAGTTCAATTATACGGTCAGTGTACCAGTCAACCGTTCTGCTGATATGTGCACTACGCTTCTTATCCTTGTCCATATAATCAAGATATTTGGATGCCTTGACCTTATTATTAAGGTAGAATCCCTTGTATTCCGGTGTCTTCTGTGGTGCCTGTCCGCACATAACCTTCCATGTATCATGAAGCCGCACTCCGCCTCCCGGTATCACGTATGATGCCAATTCATCAAGTGATGACTGCACCATATCAAGCCTGTTCTGCTTCCTGTACAGCAGATTCGTCTCTAAAAATACCACCTTAGGCTGTGAGTTATCAAATACATTACGGAGCATAAAATATGTCTCCTGTATCTTCTGTCCCGACTGTGCATAATTAAATGATGTCACGCCATATTCATTCCACAGCTGCATCGGTGAAATTGCCGAATAACACTCACTGTCGCCTAACATAACGGCATCCAGTCCGCCCTCCGGCACCCTCTTTGAATTAATCCAGCCACGGTTATAACTTCCATGCACCTTTAATGTATTATCGCTGCAATATTTAAACACGCCCTGGGAATATGCCAGAAAAATACCGGCAAAAATCACCCAGAACAAAATAATTCCGACTCCTCTGTTAAGGTGTCTCCTGGTTGTACTCATATTAACCCAATCCTCCGTCATAAAATTAAAAGCTGTAAATAGATTAGTATTCCTGCCTATTGTACCACAAATCTGACTTTCTTCAATAGGCTTAACACAAATTTAACAATTCCGTAACATTTTATTGCGGCTTCCCTCTGTTGAGTATATAATCCGAATTGAGGTGACAGACATTATGAAAAAAATACTGAATTTATTTCTGACATTTCTCAAGATAGGTGCTTTCACATTCGGCGGCGGGTATGCCATGATCGCACTGCTTGAGCATGAATTTATCGATAAAAAAGGCTGGCTTGACCATGACGAATTTCTCGACATGACAGCCATCGCCGAATCCACTCCCGGTCCCATTGCGACCAACAGCGCGACTTACATAGGATACAGAATTGCCGGAATTGCCGGTGCAGCCGTATCGACTCTGGCCGTATGTATCCCGTCGTTTGTGATAATATATATTATATCTCTATTTTTTGACCGTTTTCTTGAGTTCCGCTATGTTGCCTATGCTTTCCGCGGAATCCAGGTCTGTGTCGTATACCTTATATCGTCTGTAGGAATCGGCATGTTAAAAACATTAAAAAAAGACGTCTTTACATCCGTCATTCTCATTCTTGTTATCATATTAAATATTGTATTTACTGTTTTTTCGGTGAATTTTTCTTCGATATTTTTTATCTTGATAAGCGGCGTTGCGGGAATCGGTTTCTACGTCGTCCGCCGGATTATGGGAAAGGGGGATTCTGGCGATGCTTTATCTTAAACTTTTTCTCACATTTCTGGAAATCGGCGCTGTATCCTTCGGCGGCGGTTACGGAATGATTTCTCTCATCCGCGAAAAAGTCATAGCCTACGGCTGGCTCAGTGAAAGTGAGTTCTTAAGCTTCATAGCCGTATCAGAGTCCACTCCCGGCCCGCTCGCTGTCAACATGGCGACCTTCATCGGTTCATCGCAGGGCGGCATAGGCGGTGCGCTCGCCGCCACAGCCGGCGTGGTTCTTCCGTCCTTCATCGTGATAATAATAATTGCCGCACTTATAAACAACCTGCTAAAATTCGCCGGTGTGCGCGCTTTTCTTTCCGGCGTGCGCCCGTGCATAACAGCGTTGATCGTCGGTACGGCAATTACAATGTTTCTGTCTTATTTTATCGGCTTTGAAAACATCGGCAGTCCGGTCTCGATCGACTGGCGTGCTTTCGTGATTCTGGCGCTACTCGTCGGTCTGAACCTCGTATTAAAATTTCGTTTTCACAAGAAACTTTCGCCGATTGTTATGATTCTGATAAGTGCCGCGCTCGGCGTAATCTTATACGGAATATAGAATCTGCAGCTTACATATGAAATCTTCGATGATAAACCGTGAATTTATCGATGTGTAAACTTTTATCTTCGGGCCTTCTTCGGTGAATGTGTAGGACGTGTCCTCGTTGACCCATGGCGCAACACACCTGACGGAGCTGCCGCAATTCGGCTCAAGCGTAACCCCGACTGCCGGTGAATCTCCGAGTGCCCAGCTTTCACCGGCCGACCATGCCCCATTTTCCGACGAATATAATTCAATCATATTCTCGTACAACAGTTTTCCTATCTCGCCGTACGGATATATTTTTTTCTGAATTTCCGCAAAACCTATGTGCATCGATCCGTACACGTTGTTAGGTATCTGCCACACTTCCCCGCCGCAGTGCAAAATGGTGTTCGCAGCTTTGACATCATTGCCAAAATTAAATTCCCGACCCGGACTCCCGCAGACGTGCGGATTGCCGCCTATTGTTACGATTGTCATTTTCTGCGCTATCTGAGGGCGTATTATAAGCGCCTTGGCCACGTTGGTCGTCGCGCCTATGCAGAGCACATACAGCGGATTGTCGCTTTCTCTCTCAGCTTCTTGTATTATGAATCTGACCGCTTCAGACGGCTCTTCATTCTCATATTTCGCAAGGCTTCCACGCTCACCATGTAATACCGGCACTTCAATGTGCATAGCTTTCATCACACGCTGTATCATGTCGTAGCTTCGCTCCATGCTGCCCTCTTCCACAAAATGCTCCGCACAAATTGCCCTGACATCCAGCATTCTGCTCATCAGTGCATGTGCGATTGCAAACGGGTCATCTGCCTCGCACGCCGCATCTGTATCAATTATTACTCTTTTCTTACGAAAGTCCTGAACTGTATATAATAATTTATCCGCCATATCTTCGTCCTCCTATGTGCTATATAATTATCTTCTTTCCGGCACATTGTTTTAACACAAAATCGTAAAAGTTCTGTGCCGCTGACTTGAGCGTCCTACCATAAACGCCACAATCAATTTATTAAAATTCATTATGAAGTTTAGTCGCTTTGTTTCATTATAGCAAATAAATAATAATTATGGAATGATAGATTGAGGCTATGGAAAAGATTAATCATTTTTCCCAAGCTCAATAATTTTATCTGCCCAGTCATTAAGCTTCTGTATTAATTTATTTATGTTTTCATTATCCGACTTGCAATCTGCGATAACTATGTTTGAAACCATTCCTTCATACTTCTTGCGTTGCGGACTGTAATGGTATGAAACTATTTTATCTTCGGGATTATAATTAAATCCCCATTGCACATCTTTTTTTGCGAGAGACATGCTGTATTGCTTCATTCCCGGTGTTTCAGATCCATACTGGTGGGAATATTCTTCAAGCCGCATCTGCATATAAGTATTCATATTGTCCGACAAAAGCTTATACACTTGTTCATTGTGTCTGATACATTTTTCTATTACAGCGGAAACGCTCTTATTGTTGTTTGCAATCATTATTTTTATTACATCACTTATGTACGGATATATAAATGTATGTTTTCTGCCAAACCTGTCTTCAGCTTCATACTCGCTCGAATAATAATCAATAATATCATCCTGAGATTCAGCAATTGTCTCAATAAAATCTTTATTTCTTTGGTCCCGGATATGTGTATTATGATTATTATATATGTCAAGAGCATAAATCGCCGGATTCATCCTTGCCTTTAACTCATCCATCATGCGAAAATCCCTTTGTTCAGTTGCTAATGCCAATACCCTTGTTCTTAACCGCTCCTCATAAAAAATGTTCTCAGGTACATGGGGCGCAGGAATCGGCCATATATCCGTATCACCAATTTTCCGTCTCTTAATATCAGTACTCAAACCAAACGTTATTCCCCAATCCCATTTGCTGTTGTCTACAAAGTTCAAATGTCCACCGGAAATAAGATACTTTATAAAATCATAGTTTTTGAATTCCAAAGCGTAATCAACCACTGACTTGCCATATTCGTCATAGTTCAAAAACAGCTTGTCCTCACGTTTCATATAATCTTCCCACTTTTTACGATCTTTTGAAAATGCAACCTCATAATTGGTAATATGATTTTTTATAGGCCTGTAACACTCTCCGCAACTAAGGATTTGTTCGCATGAAACCCCTAACAATTCACAAAAAATCGGTAAATCTCTTATCTGAATTGTTGCTCTCTCTCCTTTAATGATCTGATTGATTTTATTGCTGGTTTTCCTAATTTGTTCTTGATCATTTCTGTCTAATCCTACTTTCTCTATATACGCAATACTAAATTGCCTCTTATTTGGAAATTTATCCACAATGAGCTTCTCAATATACGCTCCTATCTCTTTATTATCTTTAACCTCAAACATCTTAAACCCTTCTTTCTTGCAATATTTATATGCTCAATATATATCCAAAGTGTTTTTATGAATAGTCCTCAATATTCATACACTTATTTGTGCATAGTTTTGCATGTTGTTTTAATGTATGATTTTCTCATACATTATGTGAAAATATTACCTATACAACGGGATTTTTACAAGCTTTTTTTACCTCAAAAACCTATTCACAACGCTTTCTATATCGCCTGTATTCAACACTGTTTTCTGGGTTTCAAATGTAAGAATCAGCCGTTCTCCGGCATAAATACCGTTTTCTTCATATGATTTTATCTTTTTTACAGCCGATGCGGCATATGCCTGATCATCCATGCGTCCTTCATGTTCCCAGTATAATTCCTCATAGTTATGCGGCGACAGAAGAGTGAAGTCAGGATACACTGTTCCATAGCCTTTGAGCAGAAGAGGCTTTTCATATTTATATGGGATGTTGTTGTGATATAGATAGTCAGCAATTATTTTCTCTGTTTTGGAGCGCACACGTTCTCCGTTTTCTGTGTAAATAAATACATCATCTTCTTTAAACCCTTTGCCTGTGTATTCCGTATTGATCCACTCTTCTATTTGCTGCCTGCCGGTTTTTTCAACCGGAGTTACCAGATTTTTACGCTCATTTGTCATTTTCCGATAGATTTCCTCTATTTCATCATCTTTATAGTCTTTAGTAATAAGGGTCAACTGTCGCAGGCGCCTGCTGACAAGGTCGTACACTTTCCTGTCGTATGCTTTTTGCGCCAATCGTCCGGCTAAATCATGCTGTGCCACCGGAATGTATGTGCCATGGTCTTGGATGCTGTCACTCTTATGGTGATAATACTGCGTACGATTGTTGGATTTACAGATTCTGAGATTTCCGGCAGGCATTCCGGCAAGTTCACTGTCCAGCCGCTGCTTTATAACCTCCAATCTTGTCTTTTCTGCTAATAATAATTCTCTTAAACCTTTCAAATAATTCATTTCCTCCTTTGATGATTTGATATATTACAGTTAAATCGTATGTGCTACGCGCGTTTTACTGCTTCTCGCTTTTTCTACTGCCCGAACCGCGCCTGCCCTACGCGCGTTTTCTTATCCTCCGCTTTTTCTACTGCCCGGACCGCGCCTGCCCTACGCGCGTTTTCTTATCCTCCGCTTTTCCTACTGCCCGGGCCGCGCCTGCGTTACGCGCGTTTCCCTGCCTTTCGATTTTTCTACTGCCCAGACCGGGCCTGCGTTACGCGCGTTTTTCTGTTTCTCGCCTTTCCTACTGCCCGGACCGCGCCTGCGTTACGCGCGTTTTTCTGCCTTCCGCTTTTTCTACTGCCCGGACCGGGACCGGACCGGGCCGGGGGCATGGCTTCTTCCAATTAAAGGCATAAACCGCCCCTGAATCCCCAGACGATAGCTATAATTTGTGATAAATGTACTTGATATGTACCTGAATTAAATATATAGAGTCAAAAGACTTAATATTTCCTGTGATAAATGAAAACGATTACCGCGACATGGCGGTAAATTTGAATACAAAAAAGCTCCGCTCCATGCAAAGCATGGGCGAAGCCTTTTATATTCACTGTCGCATGGCACATAGCCAACGCGAAAATTATCTCTTTGAGAACGTTTTGGTATCTTGAAAAGCCCGGAAATACAGGGTTTGGGGCAGATGGTGTTGCATACCTGAATCTTTCGGTAGGCTGCTCATCACTGCCCACAACTACCAATAACGCTTTTCAAAGAAAGGATAATCACTATGAGTAAAATAATATCTGCACTGTATAATCACGAAACCGACTGTGTCGAAGTTACCCTTGATAATCAGTTCCATGTTACCTTCAACTGCCAAAACTGCAATGCTCAAGTTACATTGGCAAACCCGCTTGATGTTTCTTATCTTACCCGTCTTGCGAGAAAAGAACCGGGATTCTATGTTAGCCTTGCTTCAAGGAAGGATGGATTGCAAGGATATGTGGAGGCGATGGGGGAGTTTAATTAGGGCTCCCCTAATACAAATCAAAATATCCAAAATCATTAATATACTTTACTATCAACTCAGTACATTCACTATCCATACAAGTAATTTCTTTGATATTTTGCATGTAATATTCCTTATTTTGATACGCTAATATAACTTCAGCATCATAACGCATATCATCATCAATTTCACTGTTCAAGATTATATTCAATAACTTATTTTCCGAATTCGAAACATTCCTGATAATTATCTCCGCAGTTTGTCCCAGTGACCCTTTATCAAAATAATGTTCCTCTATTATAGTCAAAACATTCATTATATCTTCTTCTGAAAACATTTTTACCTTTTGCTGAACATATTTCTTCGATTCCTCACTAAACTCATGTCTTCCTTTTGTCAACCAATGATCCGGATGATAGTATGCATAAGAAATAGCCTCCATAAAGTTAGCATAATCAACAATCGCATCTCTTTTATCATACAATTTGAAAGCTATTTCCCACGTCTTTACTTTTTTTGTAAAAAAAAGCAGTAACATATTCATTGACAACACCTTATCTACTGCGTTTCCGTCTAACAATGATAATGACTCATTAAAATTAATACAAGGTACTTTTTTACATATAAGAAAGTAAAAATACTTTCTAAATTTTTCTTTGGACAACTCATTATGTATAGCCATACTAAATTTAATTGTTGCTGCTTTTGGATTTTTCAAAAGATATTCCTTTATATCAACCCAAAACGCAGTTTTTACACTTTCATATTTTTCATCCATTACACACACAATACCAATTACTGGCATATCAATCTTCATCCAATACTCTCTATGTGTCCCTATAGAGATATGACATTCATTCTTATCCAAATCATAATAAGATCTGCCAGTTTTGACTTGAACACTTATTAGTTTGCCTATAGGTAATCTTCTCTCATCAAACAGTTCTATCTGCCCATCAATGCCTACATCATTTTCCTGTTCAATCTTATGAAAGCTACACATACATTCATCAACAATCGTTGTCACATAGTTTACACCTTTTTTCCCAATCTTTATATCTTCATTTAAATATACCACCTGCATCACCTCTTATCTTTCCGTTCTACATACAAGCATATCTTATTATAACACATCACTTACTATCTTATCTTTACTAATTTATTTATTCTGTCTCTTATACACATCTCCGAGCCCACGAGACAGGCAGAAATCTC
>ENA-OZFX01001378-OZFX01001378.1-human-gut-metagenome-genome-assembly--contig:-NODE-1378-length-10467-cov-7.623127_pt1 | contig 10467 bp, 8 predicted proteins | sample MGYA00244651_ERZ653648 | MGnify/ENA primary metagenome ERZ653648 (study PRJEB26926, sample SAMN06164910) | human gut metagenome | biome: ENVO:00009003; feature: ENVO:2100002; material: ENVO:00002003...
TTTCTGCCTGTCTCGTGGGCTCGGAGATGTGTATAAGAGACAGGTATAATTATAGACGTCAAAGGGAAAGGAAAATCCCCAACACCAGAAAGGTAAACAACATGAAATATACCGTAACATTTAGCTGTGGACACGAAGCGACCGTTGATCTTTTCGGGAAAACCTCCGAACGCGAGCGCCGCATGACATGGTACGAAAAAGAAGGCATCTGCCCCGATTGCTATCGCGAAATGAAAGAGGATGAGCGCAGGCAGGCTGACGCCGAACTCGCGGCATACGCCGATAAAATCGAGACCGAGTACAACCTGCCCAAACTCGAAGGGACTGAAAAGCAAGTCTCCTGGGCGAGAAAGATCCGCGCGGGTGTTATCCGCGCCTGGGAAGCGAAACACAATATCTTTTATGACGAGTTTATCACGATTCGGCGCGGCAAGGTTGAAGAAGAGTCCAACGCATACAGGTACAAGATTAAGCACGGCGCAACCTCCGAAGAGGCGAAAGCCGCTGTGCTGGAGGTAGCCGAGACCAACAGCACAATGCAACTGTACAAGCGCTGGTTTGAAACAACGTCAGCGGCATGGATTATCGACAACCGCGACTAAAAAAATCGGCAGTGCACATACCCTAATGTAAACACTGCCGGGTCCAAGCAACACAGGGGCGATTAACCTGCCTGTATCGCCCCTTGATTATATCAGGGCAGGAGACAAAAGTCAAGGTGCGAAGCAACGAGATCAGCTTCACGGCAGCGGCACAGCTTGCCCGTGCGCACGGTGGGGATGCTGTAGGCTACAATGTTAGCTATAGCATCCTTTTTTATCCGTTTTCAATCATTTAATGTACATATTTTAATAGCTTGTGCATGTTGAATAATTAAAGATAGAAATATCGATAATCCTTTTTTAAAAATAGAATTGGTTTTAAAATAGGTCAAATGTCCAGTTATCAAATGGCGGCTCGAAATTCTTGTACACGCCCCCCGTGAAGGCGGCGACCTGCGTTGAGCCCCCTCCGGCGGTCAGTTTATCATTTCAATCCACGCCGCCCGTGAAGGCGGCGACTGCGGAAACGAATAGACGTAATCAACATTTCCGCAAACAGCAAGTATGAAAGTGATCATTCCCCGCTGTTCATTTTCCATTATACAGTAAAAAAGGCAGCACTGCAAGCAAAGACCTGCCTTTTATGTGTGTTTCGTTTCTTATCCGCTTAACAATTCTTGAAGAAAAGCATGTTTTGTCCGCATGTAATTGCGCGAACCACCCTGATTTTTTCTGACCGCTTAGTATTCGCAGCAAATAATCAAAGCATCAGCATACCCTCAGGGTCGTAACCCGACTTTGTTCCGAAATGCTCAATCTTGTTTTCATATTTGTTACCCAGATAATAGAAACGAAGACTGTCCCGTTCAGCATCCATGATGCTGCAAAGCTCAGCTTTTAACCTGCGGCACTGCGCCGGATCGAGTATGCACTCGAATACCGAATTCTGCACACGCTGTCCATAGTTTACACACTGCTTTGCGATGCGGCGTAATCGTCTTTTTCCGTCCGCATCCTCTGTGTTAACATCATAGGTTATAAGCACAAACATAATTAAACCTTCCTTTCTGCCTCAACACGGTTATTTCCAAAGGAACGGAGGATAAGCATCCAAATCCCCGCGAAGGTATCTTGCCAGTAACAGGGCCTGAACATACGGAATCATCCCCCATTGCAGCTTTTCGCCGAGATATGGATGCTTCAATTCATCTTTTTTGCGTTCCTGCCATGCTCGATAGAAACGCCGCCGTGAATCATCCTTAAGTAGTACAGCCCCGCTTTCACGAAAATCGAAATCGTTTCGGTCAAACATTCTGTTGTTTATGCATGTAAGAACAAATCTGTCTGCCATGCACGGACGCAGTTCTTCCATGAGGTCAAGTGCCAGTGAAGTTCTGCCCGGCCTGTCACGATGCAGAAATCCGACGTACGAATCCAGTCCAACGCTTTCAAGCGCAGAAGCGCAATCGAGAGCAAGCGTCGAATATGCAAGCGACAGCAGCGCATTCACGGCATCAAGCGGAGGCCGCCTCGAACGCACCGTAAACCGAAATAGCTCCTTGCTGTTGAGAATTAATTCGTTGAATATGCTGAAATACGCATTCGCTGCAACACCTTCAAGTCCACGGAGTCCGTCAAGCCGTGTTTCCTTTTGAACAAGCGGCAGCAGTCCCGCCGTCAATTGTGAAACGGAGGTCAAAGCTTCACAATCCACACGCAGAGCGTGATCGCGCCGTGTCCTCTCAATGCTCTGCTTAGAATTGTAAAGTTTGCCGAATATCATATTTTTTGCAATCAGGCATGAATTCTCCTCATCATCTGCAACTCGATATTGCTTTCGCCGAAGCAAAACATTACCGTTTGCTTCGCCCGTTACCCGTGCAAGAAATCGCCCCCGCGGGCTGCAGAAAGTGAATGCAACTCCCATATCGGCGCATTTACCGAGCAATGCAGGAGATGCGCCCATATATGAAAAGTCAATTATGCTTTGCAATGTGTGCAGAGGATAACGTGCCGTGATCTTTTCGCCGCACTTTGCAACAACATTCTCTCCATCCAACGTCAAATATACGTCTTCCGACAGAATATACAGTGTATTCAGCAGCCGCTTCATTGCGATTCCTCCATTGCCTTATTAATGTACGTTGCAACAGTCGTTGTTTTCATCAGTTTCGGGAGGCAAATCTCCTTCATTGAACATGACGCGCATGCCTTGGTAGGTTTCACTTTCGGGGTATATCGTTTGCTATACAGATCATGCATCTCGGAAAGCACATCCCGTACTTCGTCCCTCAATGCTCTGTCAAATTCAACTTCCACCCTGCGCCGTGTTTCGCCATAAAACAATGCTCCTCGCGGAATATCACACGCAAGCATCTCTTCAAGGCACATTGCCTGACCGCAAAGCTGCAATGTATCGCCGGTTCGCTCGTTGTACATTCCGCGCTTGTATTCAACGGGATAGGGCTGCCAAAGACCGTCACGATCCTTCAGCTCTATCCCGTCCGCCGAACGGCGAAATTCCAGTACATCACACTGTCCCGAAACCCCGAGGGTGGATGAAAAAACGTTCATCCCCCTCGTAATGAAAAGATCGCCTCTGCTTTCCTTCAAACCGGTATCATGCGCTCTTTCATGCATCAGTGTGCCGTCCACCGTGCGGTAGTTGTCCGCCCATTGCTGCTCAATGTGAATAAGAGCCCACTGCCTGCGGCAGAATTTGAAATGCTGTATTCCGGAAAGCTGAAGATAGTCTTCTTCGGAATACGTCATACCATTCGAATGCAGCTGACTCCTTCGGGCAAATTATCCGTATCAACGACAATATCATAATCATCGTAACAACGGGCAACCGCGCAATCCTCTTTTCTTGCCGCTGTAACACGCTCAAAAAGTTTATGTGCCGGAGCATTCCCGAGCTCTGACTCATGTTTGAACACGACAAGCTCACGAACAGCCATCTTGCCGCGTGCAGCCGAGTGATCGTTTTCAAACATGTTTATTATCGCCTTCCAAAGCAGTTCAAGATCCGCCTCCGAAAAGCCCGTCGTTTTGCGCGCGAGGTTGGCCGAAACATAGCCTTCGCAGCGATAGAGACCGTAAGGAACAATATATTTGCGTCCCATTTCCGTACCTTTTTTCTCTGCGTCAGCCTCGGTCGTTATTGCAACACGGGTTATCGTAATCTCCTGAGAAATAATGGGATCAATGCTCCTTGAGAAACCGAGCTGTACCGGTCCTCTTACCTGGCCGCAGTTCAGAGCACCTTTGACGAATGTTGTCATAACGGCGCCGAAGGTGCGAATATCAAAGAAGTTTCCGCACATATAATCCCTGATTTTTGCATCAAGGTCCGGATCTGCTTTCTTTGCCTCCTTAATTGCCTCCTTAAGCTTCTTTTCGTCAGACTCAACGTTAACGTTGAACTTTTCACAGGCCTCCTTGTCGCTCTTGTTGAGCGGTACGCCTTCCTTGATGTAGATGCGATAGCCGGGTTCTCCCTCTTTGGCCGTTTCAACGTAGTTGCGGATTTTGCGTTTGAGGCAGACGTCCGTCACAATCCCGTAACCGGTTTCGGGATCAACCCTTGGCATATTGCCGGCGTCGGGGTCTCCGTTGGGGTTGCCGTTTTCAACGTCATAAAGAACGACGAAGTCATAGCGGTTTTTGATGGGTTCCATAGTTATTTATCCTCCTTTTTTGTATAACGGTCCTGTGTTTGGTGATAGTAGCCAAGGTCGAACGAGCCTTGCTCCGGCAGCGACATATGCGCCGGATACTGTTCTCCGAGAACGCTCTTCAGCGTCATAACCTTTTTGTCAAGATATATACGCTGTGCATCCGAAAGCTTGCGCAAATGCTTCTGCGCGAGGCTGCTGAGTATCGGGAACACCGTTGCGGGCATTGTCGCAGCGGAGCCGAAATACTTGTCCTTAATGGTCGTGTTTATACCCGGATTTGCAGCCTGCTGAATCTCTTCATACACGGAGAACAGCCTGCCGAGGGTATACGGGACGTTTTTACTGGTTTCGTTCAAACTCACTGTCAGTACCTCCTTGGGGCATTTTTCGTTTGGATTTCTTAAATAATAAGCTTTGATTATCGCTGCGCGCTCGCGCGTTATTTCGCGCTCCGCTCTGATCCGCAGGAAAGTGCATTCCAAAAGGGATGCAGGATATCTTCCACCGGAAAAAACCGCGCGCGCCACCGCACCCGCCATTGCCGGGTTTGGAGTTTTATCCTTTGCACTTGGATTGACAGTTGCACTTAGCAGTTTCCAAAGCGGAAGCATCGGGTACTTATCATATGACGGTCGAACGATTTCAAGGCGGTCATAATGCGCTTTGATGTTCTTGACAATATTTCCGAAGCTGTCGCAATAGAAGAACCTGACTGCAAGGCGCGCTGCGTTCGGCGATATGCCGAGGATATAGAACTTTCGTTCCGGATCCAAATCAAGCTCCCTGCACGGAAGTCCTTTTGCAAGCAGTTCCACGCTTGCCTGCAGTGCGGAAAGCCGCTGTTCATCCGACTGATCGCCGTCACCATCGCCAAAGAACAAGTCCGCCGCAAAATCCTCGTACTGTTTGTCGGCGTTCTCCGCCCAGCAGACAACGGCAGCATCGCCGATCCTGTGGACATTTTTCCTGTCCGCCAATAAATGATTCAACGCAGTCGTATATGCAAAGGCTGCATATTTTCCGACCGGCGCATTTTGGTTCTGTTCCTTGTTATAAGAACAGAATGCCGATGCATTGAATGACACGAGTGCCGCACCGCTTGACTGCGCGCCCTGCACACCCTTGATCGTAGGGTGTGTGTTTGGAATTGCATCAAGCTCTCCCGTTATCAGGCACTGCCCAATGTTATCTTTTTGCTTTGCATTCGCCTTCTGCCAGACAGATGCAAGCTGTGGATCATCGTGAACATAGCCTCCGTTAAAGCGAAAAACCATATTTGCACCCGAAAGAATTTCTTTCGCATATTGTGCAACAAGATTGTTTTCCTCCGCCTTTTGCGGTTCCCACTTGTCTAAGAAGTTCAGCACCGCCTTTGCAGCGGGATATTCCATGCCGTCCAGCATTGAATGATGCAATTCGCGGCAAGCCTCGAAACATTTAATGTCCTTATTTCTTCGCTTTTCTCTTTCTGCATCATTCTCCCCTTTCTTCAGGCTCACACCCAAAATATAGGAGGAGTTATCCCAAAGGAAATTCGCCGCCGCGCCTGACGTTCTTTTCACAGCCGCCGGAACGGTCATCTTCTGCGGAACTTCCCTCGTTTTGCCCTTTGGTCCATCGACCGTTTCGAAAAGAGGAGTGATTCGCAGCAAATCCCCGTTCTCATCTATTCCGAGTGCAAAGCTGATTTTTTCTCGGCTCCAGCCTTCTTTGGATATTTCGCCTTTTTGAGCCAACGCTTCGTAAAGGCTTGTCAATGCCTGCAATATCATCCTGTCACCTCCGCCGAATCCATTGCCGGCACGGTCAATACGCCGTCAATAAGCTTTGCGCGAAAGAACACGGGCTTGATGTTTTCCTTATCCGAATAATCCAAATCCAAAAGCATCCAGCCAAGATCCCGTTCTCCCGCAAGTTCCGGCGGACAGGGCGGCATCTCAACGCATTTTACTACCTTTGCAGGAAATTCACGTGTTCCGAGGTAGGGCTGATGGTAACACTTACCTTTTTCAACCCTTCTTCTCAGCATGTCGCAGAATTTTCCCGGGTTGTCGCTCGGCGCAGCTTTCTCCGTCATTTCAAAATGCGCCTCAATAACATAATGCACATTCCTCAACACCATCGCAGCGCGCTGTTGAATGGACTCCGATGCTGCAATATACAGATCGCCGCTTCGGCTATTCATCTCCGCTTTGACGTTTCGCGCGCTGATAACATCCTTCACTTCATTTCGTCGAATGTTTGTGAACCGGATCGGCGCACATACATGAATCTTATCGATTATGTAACGCATTCCGGGGTGCCACATAACGGCTTCAATTATGCCGCGTGCCGCAGACGGTGTTATTACATCGTAACTCACGCGTTCAACCTTCATCTCCGGTCTTGAAAAGCAGGCATAATCCCCGCTTACCTCAATACATATTGGCATATACTGTCTCTCCTTTCTTTTCTTTTTTGTTCTTTTTTGCAGTCAATTTTTCCTTATTCCTCCTATGCTGTATTATGTTTTTATCGTTTACGGTCAAGCCCCGTTTGGTCAAATTCGGTATTCATATAACCTGCAAAGCCTTTCCGTTCACTTACCGATTAATAAAGCATTCATTATCAGTTAAACAGCGCATTTCCGCCGTCCACATCCGTTGACAGACCTTTTTCATCCGAATAGAGACTGCAATCCGTAAGGAAAGCCGCATCCTCGCCGAACGGCTCCGCCGCACCTGCATTGATCAACGAATCAAACTGATTTTGATAAACCGATACCGAATACATTCCTGCCCTGCGATACAGTCCGCGCGAACGTTCCCCTTCCCGCAGTCTTGAAACAAGTTCTTTGCCCTCGCCTATCGGAATATAAACCGCGAAAGTGTTTTGGTCTATCAGCTTGAATTCTTTTGCAATCCATTCAAAAGGCAATCCACAGCCCGATATTCCTTTTTCGCTCGCTGTTATGACGCCCGACTTGTCATCATTCCGCAAAAAATCCCTGTACGCCTTAAAATAACGCTCTATAGTTGACGTTGTGTTCGGCTGCGTCCAGTCCCGCACCGTCTCCTCCGCAGCATCACGGTTAACCGCAATCAGCTTGTTCACCTTGTTTTCGGATTCAAAAACGGTAACAATGCTGCTTTCCGCACTCCGTTTACCCTCGCGGTTGCAGCGCCCTGCCGCCTGCAGTATTGAATCCAGCCCGGCCATCTCTCTGAACACACGAGGAAAATCAACATCAACACCGGCCTCTATAAGCGAGGTTGAAACGACTCTGCATGTTTTGCCGGATTTTAGTCTTTCGCGAATTTCGTCGAGCTTCTGTTTACGGTGAACCGGACACATAAGCGTGGACAGATGAAAACGCCCCTCCGACGGCAATGCCTCATAAACCTCTTGAGCAAATTTTCGCGTGTTGACGATGCAAAGCACCTGCTGCTGACTTTCAAGCCTTGAAACCAGTTCATCCGTTGTCAGCCTTCCTTCCTTTTCAAAGCTTGTCCTGCGAAACTTTTCGAACATGCCGTCAACATCGGGACATAATTCAACAACGCTTTCTTTTTTACTGTATTCAAGCAGCATTTCGTCAATAGCCGGCTGAGTTGCGGTACACAGAACGGCGGTTGCGTTGTATGCGCGCACAAGCTCCGCAATCGCCGCAACGCAGGGACGCAGATTGTTTGACGGTATCATTTGCGCTTCGTCGAATATAATGACACTGTTTGCAATATTGTGAAGCTTTCTGCATTTTGACGAACGGTTCGCGTAAAGTGATTCAAAGAACTGCACGGCAGTTGTCACGATCACCGGAGCATCCCAGTTTTCCGTTGCAAGCGCACTTCGATATTCCAGCTCGTCAGCATTTTCCGATAATTCGTACGAAACCTGCGAATGATGCTCCACAACGTTCTCTTGACCCAGAATATCTCGGAAAACTTTTGCATTCTGTTCAATAATCGATGTGTACGGTATTGCATATATAATGCGCTTCATTGAATTTGCAGCAGCATGGTTGAGCGCAAATGCCATGGACGCAACGGTTTTGCCGCCGCCCGTCGGCACCGTCAATGAGAAAATTCCGCGCGGCGCAGACGCCTTTTCAATGCATGAATTGAGAATTTTTTGCCGCAGTATGTCGATTTCTCTTGTTGGATTGTTCCATTTTGAGATGTATGCTGTGAGCTTGTCACAAAGCGCAGAAAGCGGTTCGTAGTTTCCTCTGCCTGCGTCACCGTTCATAAAGGTTTCCGTGTCGATATAGTCCGCATCAACAAGGCAGGAATACAGCATTCTTATATAGAATGCTGTTGCGAACCCACGGCCCGAGGGTCTAAAATAATCCTGCGGTAATGCTATGTGTCCGTTCCAATTTTTCCGATAATCCGGAATTCCTCCCTGTTCGGCGCGCAGCTTCCTGCCAAAAAATGTTTGGCTTTCGGTTGTGTCAGCGTCTTTATGTCCGACATTGGGCAATCCGCTGTGGTGGCCGATAACGCATACAGCCTCAAACGCTGCTTTGATTTTGAAGCATTCGATTGCTCCCGCCGTCGCATGATCGACCTTCTTTCCGCCGCGCAGTCTCAGCTGAAATTCATCCGAATACTTTCCTATGTCGTGAGCAAGCCCGCACAACTTTCCGTTTGCTGCGGCTCCAAACTCCGCTGCAAATGTTTCCGCAAGTTCTCCCGTACCTTTCAGGTGGGCTTCAATCGACTGTCCTTCCGGGTGCTCATCCGTTGCACCGTGAGCCAAAAGCATATTCAAATTCATTCCTCCGTTAAAAGAAAAACCTTATGCGAAACTATTCAGCGTATTTATTGCTGTATGTATCGACAAGATAAGTATATACTGCATTTTTTGTCTTGTCAATTGTTTTTTGCTTTTTTGCTGTGCTGATTTATGTACATGTTCTCTGTTTTTCAAAAGATGAACGTTTTTTAATTTGCTGCATAGGTGTATTTTTGTTTATTATAGTCGTAGATTTGTCAGCCGTTATGAATTATTTCGCCGTATTCTGCTCCGCTCCGACATTCGCTCTGCCTTTTTCTTTTGGTCTTTACAATACGGCATTAATGCTTTATAATGGTTACATCGGCAGGATATGACGATTGATTAAGCGGTATTTGCGGGCGGCGGTTCAAAGAGACGCTGCGCTGCATTTGATGCTGATTAATCAGCGTTTACCTAAGGATTTTATGCAAAGCCGCGCATGTATCGACGCGAGAGGTGCGTATTTTGCGTATCGGGCAGACCAAGGAGGAACACAAATGGGCATAATTCTCGGAATAGACGTTGGAGGTTCAACGACAAAAATTGTCGGACTGACTCCGGGCGGCGAACTGATTTCAACAATGACGGTTCGCGCTTACGATCAAATAACCTCACTTTACGGCGCATTGGGACATTATATCAACGCCAACAAGTTCTCGCTCAGCGATGTTGAACGCATACTTGTGACAGGCGTCGGCTCATCCTATCTTTCGGGCGACATTTACGGCATTCCGACTCAGCGCATTGAGGAATTTTCCGCGATCGCGCGGGGTGGGCTTGCTCTTGCCGGGTTGGATGAAGCGGTTGTTGTGAGCATGGGCACCGGCACAGCGTTTATTCATGCCCACGGCAAGGATTATTCCCACATCGGCGGCAGCGGCGTCGGCGGCGGCACCATCGTCGGCCTCGGCAAAAAGCTTACCGGTGCATCGGATCACGAGAGTCTTTGCGCGCTTGCGGAGCGCGGCAGCCTTTCACACGTTGATCTTACAATCGGCGATATTTCCAAAAATGACATTGAAAAGCTCGGTTCGGAAATCACCGCCGCAAACTTTGCAAACGTATTTTTTCATTTTAAAAGCCTCCGTTCCTTAAACCCTTTCCTAAAAAACTTCCTGTTCCTATTATACCATAATCTCATTCTATATAAATCAATTTCGATAGAAAAAATTCGTATTCTTTTCTACTGCTTATGCAGAAATCCTTCGGAAAAGCCTGTCCTATTGACCTTTTTCACTCTCCTGATTTATAATAGAAAGCATATCATGCGAGCGTGGCGGAATTGGTAGACGCACAGGATTTAGGATCCTGCGCCCCGTGCATAAGGGTTCGAGTCCCTTCGCTCGCACCAGAATCCCTGCCTTCCGGCAGGGATTTTTTCACGGGCGAATTACAGACAAAAAAGGGGCTATGACAAAATGTGTAATCATTTTGGGGTTATAGGACAAAACGTGTTGGTAAAAATTTATATTATGCTTGTATTAAGG
>ENA-OZFX01001381-OZFX01001381.1-human-gut-metagenome-genome-assembly--contig:-NODE-1381-length-10458-cov-21.152168_pt1 | contig 10458 bp, 6 predicted proteins | sample MGYA00244651_ERZ653648 | MGnify/ENA primary metagenome ERZ653648 (study PRJEB26926, sample SAMN06164910) | human gut metagenome | biome: ENVO:00009003; feature: ENVO:2100002; material: ENVO:00002003...
ATATATGTATGTGCGGCGTTTTTTGCACCGCAGATAGCAGGTATATTTAACAGGGATAATGATGCCGGACTTACCCGGATGGCGGTAAACGGAATGCATATATATTTTGCGGGATTCATATTTGCGGGAATCAATATCGTTGGAAGTAATATTTTCAGCTCGGTGGAAAAGGCCAGGCTGGCTTTTGTTACATCGATTATGAGGGGGTTCATTGTTATAATCGCATGTGCCTTCATCTTATCGGCGATAGCAGGGATGACCGGAGTATGGAGTGCGTATCCGGTATCGGAAGCAATAACGGCCGTCGTCAGTGCTGCGGGAATAATCGGAATATTAAGAAACCGCCGAAGTTCATAAAAAAACAACATATTTTCTAAGAAATCTAATATTTAAAGATAATGACTGCAATGATAGAATTAGTACGAAGTTAAATCTTAACATTAAGGAGAACGAAGATGACTAAGAAAAAGATTTTGTCGTTAATTCTGGCATGCATGTTTGTTATTATTGCTGCAGCCGGATGCGGAAAGAAAAACAACACAGGTGATGAGGCTACACAGGCCGGTGAAACGTCAGTTGAAAGTACGGAAGCCGGAAACTCACAGAATACTGAAAAGCCTGATAAATCGTCCGGTAAAAATATCAATGGCACGATACTCCAGTGCTTCGCGTGGTCATTCAATACCATCAGCGAATCAATGGAAGACATAGCTCATGCAGGATATGCGGCTATTCAGACATCCCCTGCCAATGAATGTATTGTCGGCGGTAATGGCGGAATGGAACTTATGGGACAGGGCAAGTGGTATTACCATTATCAGCCTACGGACTGGAAAATAGGAAATTATCAGCTCGGAACCAAAGAAGAATTCAAGGCAATGTGTGAGAAAGCACACAGTTACGGAATCAAGGTTATAGTGGATGTTGTTCCAAATCATACTACAGGCGATGAGAGTGCCGTTTCACAGGATCTGATCAATGCTGTCGGCGGAATCGATAAGCTTTACCATTCAACGGGTAAGAAAGATATAACAGATTATGCAGACAGAGCTCAGTGTACCTTATACAGTCAGGGTGGCTTGTATGATGTGAATACAGAGAATAAGGCGTTTCAGGACTATTTTATTGAGTACCTTAACGAGTGTATCGCATGTGGAGCTGATGGATTTAGATATGATACAGCTAAGCACATAGGACTGGAAGATGACCCTAAGGATACAGGCGTTTCCGAAAATAATTTCTGGAAAAGAGTTATTACCGAAATAGATAATGCAGATAATATATTTAATTACGGAGAAGTCCTTCAGGGAGACAATGAAAGAATTGCAGATTATATTGACACGATAGGCGCGGCAACGGCAAGTTCATATGGTTATAAATTAAGAACAGCAATTAAATCAGCTAAAATGGATGCCGGAGATCTTAAAGATTATGCCGTAGGTTCAAGAGATGCATCAACAGTAACATGGGTTGAGTCACATGATACATATACCGGAGAGGAATCAACATCACTTACGGATGAGGATATTAAACTCGGATGGGCATTTCTTGCAGCAAGGGAGAATGGAAACGCACTCTTTTTTGCAAGACCTTACGGAAGCAGCGCGGATAATATGTGGGGCGCGATGAACAGAATCGGAGTAGCCGGAAGCTATTTATATAAAGATGCAACGGTAGCTGCTGCCAATCTCTTTAACAAGGCAGTTACCGGAGAAAGCGAGAAATTAAGCAATCCGGATAATGATACATCTGTTATCATGGTTGAAAGAGGAAACAAGGGACTTGTTGTTGTGAACAGTGATTCATCCGATAAGCAGATTAACTGTGAGGTGTCGCTTGCTGACGGCAAATACGTTAACAGAGCAGATAACAGCACGGAATATACTGTTGATGGCGGTAAGATCACGGGAACAATACCGGCGAGAAGCGCAATAATCCTTTGCAATGACGGATATGAAGAATATGGTACATTGCCGGAGGTTAAGATTGAGGATGGAACATCATGCATATTTTATGAAGATTCCATTCAGGTAACACTTAAGGCATCCAATGCTGACAGCGCGGCATATTCTTTAAACGGAGGTGCCGAGACAGCTTATACTGACGGTGATAAGATTGAAATCAAGGCAGGAAGCGATAATACCGCGACACTCAGACTCACAGCTAAATCAGGAAATAACCAGACTGTAATGACATATGTATTTACACATAAGACGACTAACAGTTCCGGAACCAAAATATATTTCCAGAAACCTGCAGCATGGGCGAATACGGTCAATGCTTATGTATATGATGAGTCATCGTCGGAAGTTAAAGAGAATGCTGCATGGCCGGGAGTTGCGATGACTGATGAAGGCAACGGACTTTACAGTTATGTGCTTGAGAATGACTGGAGTGCTGCTCTTGTAATTTTCAATGACGGATCAAATCAGTATCCGGGAACGATGGAACCGGGCTTTACCATAGAGAATAATAAGAAATATACAGAAGAATAAAGCGTAATACCGGCAACGCAAACGGTAGCGCGGATATATAATAAACCCCTTGTCCAGCGGTTCGATAAACCATGGACAAGGGGTTTTTATCAATAATCAACAAAAGAATTTGTTAAATATTCACAATATTGCTATGCTGTATTGACGAAAATATGTGAAAGTGTTATACTCAAACCATGGAGAGCGCAACCGTTTGCGCATGTAGGCATTTATAATCTATGGAGGTATTTTATGAAGAGTATTGTAAGAAAGGCAACGGCTGTCGGCTTGGCGGCGGCAATGGCAATTGGTTCAATGGCGTTGTCGCCCGTAAAGGGTTCCCAGAATGTAATGTTAGGCAACGGAGATTTTGAAACAGGTACGGCGGATGAATGGAATCTTAGCTGGGACGGTGCAACAGTATCGGTAAATCAGTATGCGTCAAATAACACAACATTTACGCTTACATTACCGTGGTATGAAGCTGATACGGAAGTGAGCGCATCTTATACGACGGGAACACTTGATGCCGGCACATACAAGGTTTCGCTTGATATATCCGGAGCAGAAATGAATTCGGGACTTAAGCTGTCGGTGAATGCAGCTGATGGAACACAGCTTTACACATCCGATGCAATAACAACGACAGGATGGGATGCGTGGCAGACAGTTACATCTGACGAGATTGTTCTTGACGCAAATAGTACGGTTACGGTTACACTTGGCGGAACGGAAACAGCAACATATTGGGGAAATATCGATAATCTTGTGATTGAGAAGACTGACGGAGATACGGAAGAAGTAGATACGACTGTTGATGCAGATATTTTTGTCAAAAAAGTAAAGGGATTATCGGATGATTTTATTACAGGAATGGATGTATCATCTTACATCTCTGAAATAGAATCGGGTGTTGTATACTATGATTGGGATGGCAATGCGCTCGATAAACAGGGATTTTTCAATCTCCTTGCTGATTCCGGTGTTAACTGGATAAGAGTCAGAGTATGGAATAATCCTTATGACGCAAACGGAAACGGATATGGCGGAGGTGATAATGACCTTGATAAAGCTATTGAAATCGGAAAGCTTGCGACTAATGCGGGAATGAAGGTACTTGTTGATTTCCATTACTCCGATTTCTGGGCAGATCCGGCTAAACAGAAAGCTCCGAAGGTATGGAGCAGCATGAGCCTTACAGAAAAGGAAACAGCACTTTACAATTACACATATGACTCATTAACAGCAATAAAAGCTGCCGGAGTTGATGTTGGAATGGTGCAGGTTGGAAACGAAACCAATAACGGTATGTGCGGCGAAACAGATATGACATCCAAGTGCGCTTTGTATAACAAAGGAAGCGAGGCTGTCAGAGCGGTTGATGCCAATATACTTATAGCACTGCATTTTACGAACCCTGAAAATGCCGGAAGCTATGCCTCGATTGCAGAAAAGCTGGCAGCCAATAATGTTGATTATGATGTTTTTGCATCATCATATTACACATATTGGCATGGAACAATGTCCAATCTGACATCGGTACTCAAAAATATTGCCGATACATACGGCAAGAAAGTTATGGTTGCCGAAACATCATATGCATATACAATGCAGGATGGAGACGGACATGAAAACACAATTAAAAATTCAGCAACGGATCTTGTAAGCGGATACAGCGCAACAGTACAGGGACAGACAAATGTTGTCAGGGATGTAATTCAGGCTGTTGCAGACATCGGAAGTGCCGGAATAGGTATGTTTTACTGGGAACCTGCATGGATTCCTGTTAAATATGCTTATGAGAACGGGAAGGTATCACAAGATATACTTGCATCAAATAAAACAATATGGGAAAGCAAAGGATCAGGCTGGGCATCAGGCTATGCCGTTGAATATGATCCGGATGATGCAGGAGTATGGTATGGCGGAAGTGCATGGGATAATCAGGCTATGTTTGATTTTGCAGGAAAACCATTAGCATCACTCAATGTGTATAAATATGTCAGAACCGGTGCAAAGACAACTGTTAAAGTAGATTCGGCCGAAGCTCTTAATGTAGAAATTAATGCCGGAGATGCACTTACACTTCCGGATAGGGTTATTGTTTATTACAATGACGGAACTACCGGAGAAGGAAATGTAACATGGGATACCAATGGCACTGACGTATCTACATTAGAAGAAGGCACATATGTATTTTACGGAACAATTCAGGGATGTGATATAAAGGCTGTCTTAAATGTCAATGTAAAATCACATAATTATGTGGTTAATTCAAGTTTTGAAGATTCTGACAGAAGCATGTGGGTTATCACAGGAGATGCGGATGCAACAGATTACCAGAATAAATCAGCTGATGCAGCAAGCGGAGATTATTCGCTTCATTTCTGGAAGGGTAGTGATTATGCATTTGACGTATCTCAGACAATAACCGGTCTTAAACCCGGAACATACAGATTTACGGTTTCAGCACAGGGCGGAGATGCAGCCGGTGCAGTTAATGCAATCTATGCCGTATCATCAGGTGTAAGACAGGACGATTCATTTGAACTTGTTGGATGGACCACATGGCAGAACCCTGTTATCGAAGAGATTGTTGTAGGTGAAGACGGAACCGTTACAATCGGCGCAGCACTTTCACTCCCATCCGGCGCGTGGGGAACACTTGATGACTTCACACTTACACTTGTAAAGGCATCTGATGAAGACAATGACAAGCCTTCAGATGAAGAGGATGATAAACCATCAGGTGACAACGACACACCCTCGGGTGGCAACAGTGGTAACGGCAGTGGCGATAACAGCGGCGATAATGGCGGCGGTAATAATAAACCGGAAGAGAAAGATCCGGATGTAGGAGCCGGCGATGGCAGACTGTTTAAGCTTGTTATAATGCTTGGTGCGGCTGTTGTGACAGTTATGATTACAGGCAGTAAAATTTATAAAAAAGCTGTAAAAAATTCAAATTAATATTGACCTTAACCTTACTTCAGGTGCTATACTCTGATAAAGAATAACCAAGGAGCACTTGAAATAATGGATAAAAAGAAATTTTCAAAAAGAAAAGTGATAATACCGGCTGCTTTGTGTGTGGCGGTTATCGTGACAGTGGCTGCAGTCCTTTTTGGTGCAGACTCCTACAGAAATCATATCAGAAAGAAAGTTCTTTCATATGAGCAGGAGACCAATGAACAGGGAATTGCGCAGTATATGGACGATAACCCTTACTTCGCCACGAAGCAGCCGGGCTTTGCATACAGAGAACCTGATGTCATAAAATATTATTCAGGAGTAACAGATACCTACAGACACGCAGCCGTAATCCTGCCGGATGATTATGACGATGATAAAAAATATCCTGTGTTGTATCTTCTGCATGGACTCGGAGGCAGCCATAAAACATGGATTAATAAGGATGCGGATGTGATAATCCATAATCTCAACTATTTTAATAATGTTCCGGATATGATTGTTGTGCTTCCTAACAGTGAAGTAAATAAAGAAGAAGATGCCGATAATCTGCCGATAGAAGAGCGAATTGCGATATATGACAAGACAGAAGAAGACCTGATCAATTATCTTATGCCGTATATTGAAGAAAAATATCCTGTTAAAACCGGACGGGATAATACTGCAATAGCAGGAAATTCCATGGGTGGCCGTAACACTATGTACATTGCTTTCAAACACCAGGATATCTTCGGATATGCCGGGGCATTTTCAACAGCGGGTGTTGTTAAAGGAGAATCAAAGAAAACGGTTATGTATCCGCTTTTGGATGACCTGGTGATCGACCCGGAGTATGGCGGATTTAAACTTCTTATGTTAGAGGTGGGCAACGAAGATAATGTGTGCGGATGGGTGACATATGATCTTGACCGGATGATGACCGAAAAAGGAATCGAGCATATATTTTATGATACGAATGGCGGACACCAGACAAAGGTATGGCAGAATGCACTTTATAATTTCTGCTTAAGGCTTTTTACCAATGATAATAAATAATCCTTGCTTTTTTCTGATAAATGAGTTATATTATATCCGTGTTTAAGACAGGTGACACAAAATATACATATTTGTGGATATTTTTATTTTCAAGGAGGGAATTTGTTATGTCTAGAAAGTCAACCGGAGTCAAGCAGACAGTTAAGTTTACAGCGGCTAAGGCAGCTGAAACGGTTAAAGAAGCAGAAAACACAGTTAAGGAAGTAGCATCCAAGACAGCAGAGGCTGCCAAAGAGACAGTTAAAGTTGCTTCAGAGAAAGCTGCAGAGGTTAAGGAAACAGCTAAGGAAGAGTCTAAGAAAGTTGCTGATAAGGCAACAGAGACTAAAGATACAGTTAAGAAAGCAGTTAAGAAGACTGCTGCTAAAGTTACAGAGAAGAAGAATGAACTTGTATCAGAAGTATATGTTCAGTTCGCAGGACAGGAAGCTAAGGTTGATGCAGTGATTGAAAGAGCTACACAGGCTTATGTTGCAGACGGACACAGAGCTTCATCAATTAAGTCTCTTCAGGTATATCTTAAGCCGGAAGAATCAGCAGCATATTATGTAATTAACAGCAAATATGCCGGAAAAGTTGATTTGTTCTAAATTATATAGTAACCGACACAGAACCGCCTCTTCATACCTAAGGGGCGGTTTTTTTGTACTTGACTTTTTACAATGATATTATAAAATTAAATATATCACATTATTGAAACGAGAGGTTTTTAAGATGAGTAAAGTTATATTGACGGGTGACAGACCTACCGGACGCCTTCATGTCGGACATTATGTAGGTTCACTTAAGAGACGTGTGGAATTACAGAATTCGGGTAAGTTCGATGATATATATATTATGATTGCGGATGCACAGGCACTTACCGATAATGCCGATAATCCGGAGAAAGTAAGGCAGAATATAGTAGAGGTTGCACTTGACTATCTGGCATGCGGACTTGACCCGGCCAAGTCGGTACTTTTTATACAGTCAATGGTTCCGGAACTTACAGAATTGTCATTCTATTATATGAATCTTGTGACAGTGTCGAGACTTCAGCGTAATCCTACAGTTAAATCAGAGATACAGATGCGTAATTTTGAGGCAAGTATTCCGGTTGGATTTTTCACATATCCTATAAGCCAGGCGGCAGATATTACAGCGTTTAAGGCGACGACTGTTCCCGTAGGTGAAGACCAGATGCCGATGATTGAACAGACAAGGGAAATAGTTCATAAGTTTAATACGGTATATGGTGAGACGCTTGTAGAACCGGAAATTCTTCTTCCGGAGAATAAGGCATGTTTAAGGCTTCCGGGCACGGACGGTAAGGCTAAGATGAGTAAGTCACTCGGTAACTGCATATATCTTTCGGATACGGAAGAAGATGTCCGCAAGAAGATTATGTCAATGTTTACCGACCCTAATCATCTTCGTGTGGAAGATCCGGGACAGGTTGAAGGTAACCCTGTATTTATATATCTTGACGCCTTTTGCAAGCCTGAACATTTTGAGGAGTTTCTTCCTGAGTACAAGGATCTGGATGAACTTAAAGCACATTACAGCCGGGGCGGACTTGGCGATGTTAAAGTTAAGAAGTTCCTTAACAATGTAATACAGTCGGAACTTGCTCCGATTCGTGAACGTCGTAAAGTGTGGGAGAAGGATATACCTGCTGTATATGACATTCTCAAAGAAGGCAGCCGTAAAGCAGAGGCTGTGGCAGCCCAGACACTTGCTGAGGTAAGGGCATCCATGAAGATTAATTATTTCGATGATGGTGCACTTATTAAAGAACAGATAGAAAAATATAGATAAAAAAATGCCGTTGGTTTAAATGCCAACGGCTTTTAAAATATTATTTCTCGCGTTTAAGCTTTTTGCGGCAGTCAAGACCGCTGTTATATGAATTGTTGCATAACATCTCAAGAATTGCCGGAGAATTATCTTCAATGACTTCAAATGCATCATCAAGTGCATCGGCCATCTTAATCATATACGAAGCATATTTGGATGCAGCGGATTCCATTATTTCAAAAACAGACTCCGTACTGCAATTCTCCTTATCCCATGGGTTAGCCCAGCGCTCATGTGAAAGGTTGCATGGATCATCCACATGTCTGACCTCATTAATCAGTAATGGAGAGATAATATTATATCCAAGTGTACGTTTTTCAATGAATTGGATAATATTATGTTTGTATGTCTTTTCATCTATAAGCATGGAACTTTCAATTTTAAAACTTACCATAGCAGCTTTGATCAGCCTGGTAGTCACATTAATATCGTATGTGGCAAGTATGGCAATGCTAAGGATTCTGGCAATAACACTGCGCTCACGGGGTGAAAGCCTTATACATGAAGAATGAGGGAAATCCGTCTGGTGTTTTTTCTTATATTTCCAGAGAACTTCTCTGTCTATATCGGTTTCAATTGCAAAATGCTCGCCGAGCGTGCGGTTAGAAATCGAAGTGCCGACTCTTGAATATACATAAGGATGCATCGCCGTATCCAGAAGATAGTGACCCATAAATCCCTCGATATACGCAAAAGCGGTCTCATAGTCCTGACGCCTTGTAAGAGATGAAACCGACGCTATCAACTGTCTGAAAAATTCGTTGGTCTTCTTCTTGTGTATGATATTGGCAATATTCGGCTTGAAACCAAGTGAGGCCGGCATAAAATAGTAAAATAAATCCGGCCCCTGAAGCCCGAGACTATACGCTTGTCTATTGCGATATATTATATTATGAATATCACTGTTATCAATCTGCTTATAAGCATTAACGCCGAAAATATAATGAGTTACAAAACCCGGCATATGTAACACCTCCTGTCACCCTAACATTATAGCCATTTCGAAAAAAAAGTAAACATTAAAAGATAAAGGTTTATTTTCGGTTAAAAATAGTGTAATATATCGTTGTAAGAGTGTGTGGATACAGGAGGGAAAATGGAAACAACCGGAAAACATAACGGCAAAAAGGTTATGGCAATTATTGGGATATCGCTTGTTGTAGTGATAAGACTTATAATCATGGTAGTGACAGGCGGAATAATTTTTGACGATATTTCACAGAGTACATCCGGTAAACCGGATGATAAGAGTGATTATACTGTTATGGTATATATGATAGGTTCTGATCTTGAAAGTGATGCTGCCTGTGCAACCGAAGATATCAATGAAATGATCGAATCCGGGATAGGCGATAATGTGACCGTCGTACTTCAGACCGGAGGTACGAAGGAATGGCATAATAATAAAGTGACCGGAGGAGAGACCCAGCGTTTTGTCATCAGGAATAAAGAAATAACTGAGAAAGAGAATCTTGGCAGAACAAGTATGGTGGACAAATCAAACGTATCTGATTTTATAACATGGGCAGCCGGAAATTGTCCGGCTGACAGATACAGCCTGATTTTCTGGAATCATGGCGGCGGCGCAGCTATGGGATTCGGATATGATGAATATTTCACGGATGATGAACTGATGCTTGATGATGTCGCATGGGCACTTGAGGATGCGGGCATACATATGGATTTCATCGGATTCGATGCATGCCTGATGGCCGGAATTGAGACGGCAGCAGCTGTTTCAGATTATGCCGGTTATCTTGTTGCATCAGAAGAGACTGAACCCGGAGGCGGCTGGTTTTACACAGACTGGCTCAATGCATTGGATGATAATCCGGATATGGCGGCAGCTGATATCTGTAAAATGATTGCGGATGGATATATCAATAACAACGAGGATGATAATTGGGACGTAAAGACAATGTCGGTTATTGATCTGAGCTGTATTTTTGATGTTCAGGAGAAACTTGCTGCATATATGACGAGGTCGCTTGACAGTCTGGAAAATAATGGGTATTATAAGATACTTGAAGCCAGAAGCAATGCAAAATCATACGGAGAAGAAGAATATGATCAGATAGACATAAAGGATTATGTTAAAAGACTTGATGTTGAAGGTTCGGATGATTTACTGCATGCCCTGGAT
>ENA-OZFX01001388-OZFX01001388.1-human-gut-metagenome-genome-assembly--contig:-NODE-1388-length-10431-cov-5.776600_pt1 | contig 10431 bp, 9 predicted proteins | sample MGYA00244651_ERZ653648 | MGnify/ENA primary metagenome ERZ653648 (study PRJEB26926, sample SAMN06164910) | human gut metagenome | biome: ENVO:00009003; feature: ENVO:2100002; material: ENVO:00002003...
GCCGCCGGAGCGGTGCTTAAGCCGTCAGGCGGGAATTGTGCGGTGTTGCCTTAATAAAAAGGGAAAGTACGAGGAAATTATAATGTCAAAGTTTTTGAAATCGTTGTGTAAAATAGCAATTCCTGTCACATTGCAAAGTATGCTGCAGTCATCATTTTCAATTGTTGACCAGATCATGATCGGGCAGTTAGGTGAAACAAATATATCGGCAGTTGGATTATGCGGTAATTTTTCACTGATTTTTTCAGTGATGATTGGTGCAGTAAGCACGGTTGCCGGGATATTAATTGCTCAGTTTATTGGTGCGGAAGAAAGCAAAGAGGCATGGTGCAGTTTTGATGTGAGCCTCATCTGCGGAATTATAATGTCAGTATTGTTCCTGCTTGCAGCTGGAGTTTTTCCGTCGCAGATTCTTGGACTGTATACGAAAGATATGAGTATTGTAAATACTGGTACGGCTTATTTTAGAATCGTAGCGCTTTCTTATATTCCAATGGCTGTCAGCAATATTTTATCCTCATGGCTGCGCTGTAAGGAATATGCCACGATACCATTTCTGGCAAGCTTTGGAGCAGTTATTGTAAACACAGGACTGAACTATCTGCTGATATTTGGAAAATTTGGATTTCCCTGTATGGCAATAAAGGGAGCTGCGATTGCCACACTTATTTCGCAGTTGTTTAATCTTGTATTTATTGTTATCGGTTTTGTCTTATGTATCAAAAAAGATGGAGATAAACCGGTATTGTCTCTACATTTTAAAAAAATCACAATCAGGGATTATCTGATAATGATTATGCCGATTCTGGTCAGTAAGTTTTTATGGAGTCTCGGGCAAAATGTAGAGTCTGCTGTTTATGGACATCTTGGCACATCAAACCTTGCAGCCTATACACTTACCGGTCCGATACAAGCGCTTATCGTAGGGGCACTTAGTGGATTGTCTGCGGCTGCCGGTGTGATGATCGGCAAAAGGCTTGGTAGGAAAGAATATAATGAGGCTTACACAGAATCAAAGAAGATTATGTATGCAGGCTTATTTGGTGGAGTAACAGTATCAGCTTTGCTCATTCTTTTGGCTGGAGCATATACCGGATTATATCGTGTTGATGACAGCGTAAAAGAGCTTGGAAAGACGCTGCTCATCGTATTTGCCCTGTATGCTCCGGTCAAGGTGGAAAATATGATCCTTGGCGGAGGCATTATAAGAAGTGGCGGCAACACAAAAACCATTATGATTATTGATATCATTGGCACATGGTGTATCGGAATTCCACTGTGTCTGCTTGCAGCATATGTATTCAAGTGGGGAATTGTTGGTGTGTATACATTGCTTACCACGGAGGAATTGTTCAGGCTTGCTGTATCGTTAATTATCTTTAAAAGGCGTAACTGGATCGTTAGTTTATGCTGATTTACTTCTTGCCGGACTTTTACGACGAGATTGCCGACCAGATCTTCAAACTCCGGGAACAGTGAGAAAAATGTACGGTCAATACTGCTGCCAGAGACGCACAGATTGCCCGCATCAACGAGCTGCAGGACTTTCATCAAACAGCCCCCTGCTCGCTTAGAGGCCTTCGGCAAGGCCTTGGTGAAACGATGGCTTGAGCGGCTCATTGTCTGGGAAGACCACTTCACTGTGGAACTTAAGTCCGGGCTGAACATGGATATTGAAAGATAATCCCATAGATGCACGAAACCCTCTCGACCATGATGGCCGGGAGGGCTTTTTTGTCATTAACAGTTTACACCTTTTCTAAAGCACCACAACAGACAATCTTCAACATACCTTAAGAGAAGAAGTGCATCTTCCTTACTTGCCACATCCTCATGATGAGTTCCAAGTCCTGACATTACACTATACATTGTCTGAAATAGCCTAAATCTATTAGCCCCCTTTTTATTATCGATCCAATATGTATATATTTTCTTAATTGACGTCAATTGTGCTCCATTATCAATTATACTTTCGCCCGTTGCCGCAAGTATCCCTTTTAAGGAATCGCAATTTGTTTTATGTGTGTTGTTCCAGACCTAAAAAACGGCTTTATTTTTTCGTTTCTGTCCCTATTGATCGAGTGTTTAGAAAATTCCTTACAGAAATGGTTGGAGAAGATAATATTCTTACGTATTCAGAATTCCTGAATTTTCAGAATCCAAAATGAAATAGTCATGCATAAAGCCCGCCGACCAGTAGGTCGACGGGCTTTATGATGGTTTGCTTATAATGCTGACTGCATATTAACCAAATCGGTTTTTGCGCTTTCCATCCTCATTCTCATGTACTCACCCATATAAATCCAATCAGGCGTACCATCTGCAATAACCGGAAGTTTAATCTTTTCTTCCTTCAGCAAATCAGGAAACAGGCCAAAATTATAAGGATACTTATGAACTACAGTTTGCAAACATGATGCGAGAAACATGCACACCAATGGATTAAATTCACGTGTATCTATATAGTAGATGTCACGTCCCGACAAAAAAGGTTCAGGTTGATAAAAAAAGGTTGCATTTTCAGCACCCCACGAAATAACACCAGCAGGGCTTGGTGTCACTCCTGTTACAGGTTGAACTCTACATTTGATTCCGTTGTTGAACTTTGTTCTTACAACGTACGGAATACCTTCCGGTGATTCCACAACTTGTCTGGTATGCAAAACCACCGGTTTGACAATATTCTGAAACAAATCACCTACACGAAATTCTCTCCAATTAGCAGTATCAACTTCATGCCTATCGCCATCAGCTTTCCTCAGAATCTTAAAGTAAGTCTCCGCATTTTGCATGACCTCAGACATATATGTACCCATATATGCCCAATCAGGTATATATGTTCCATCGGCCTGAATCACTGCTGGCAATTTGACTTTTAATTTTAGCATTTCGGCCCGTGTCATTTTTCGAATAAAATCATACCGACCTCTTAGAATCGACTTTATTACCGAATTTAAGAACATGCCTTCATTTCTTGTCCACTCATGTGTTTTGGCGTACATTCCTTGCACATGTGGATAACCGATGAAATCTCTCTCTTGATAGAAAAAAGAATCTGTACTTTTCGCTGCTGTGTCAGTAAATGTAATGGTTCCGGCTTTCTCTGTGCACTCCAAATTTGCATATCCGCCAACTCCATTATTAAACCCAGTGTTTACAATAACTGGGTTCGTACCGTCGTCTTCAAAAAGTTCGATATTGATTTTTTTATAAGCTTTAGTTGGATGGATATCGAATAAATCACCAATAAGGAACTCTTTCCACTTGCTGGCATCAATCTTCTTCATTACTACCACCACCTTTCTGCATCGAGATGGTTACAGTATTTTCATTAGAGCTTACATGGCTCGAATATATCGCTGTAGTCATCAGCTTCTCACCAAATACCTTCGCATCGATTCCCTTTTGGAACATCAGATAATCCATTGCGCTCTTGCGGAAGTCCTCCTCGAAAATCTCGAACGGCTTCTGTGGTACCTGATATGACAAATGCTCGGCAGGATTAACCCATTGACACGTATCATCACCGGACTGCTTTTCCATGACTTCAACCCAATGTGCCTCGATAGCTGCCCATTTTCCGTAAATATCATGCCGCCCTTTGTTTTTAACTGTTGCAAGTCCATCAGACTCCATATAGCAAGCAAAGAATTCCTTTCCATCTTGCCCAACGCCAGCTTCAAATACAAAAATACTTGTAGTGATACCAACGCCAAAGAACAAGTCTTCAGGCAATTTAATGACTTTTCGCAGACGATGATTCTTCAGAATACGCTTCATCTGGGCCTTGCTTGCCTTTTCCAACTTTTTATCAGGCAAGATAAATGCACATTGCGTGTGAGCAGGAACGTTATCCAGCACATTTTCAACAATTTTCATGCACCCATATTTGTTCTCGTACGGCGGGTTCATCAAAACTTTCGTGATAGGCTTCGATTTCATCCACTTGCAGGCAGGATCAGTACGGGCATCCATCTGCTCAAGGTTGGTTTTGCCGTCTTTATGGATCAGCATGTTTGCGCACGCCAATGCATAAATTTCGCGGTCAAACTCAATTCCATAAAGATGGTTTGACTTAATTTCGGCAGCTGCATCTGCCTGCATGCCTCCGGCCTCTCGGATCATATTTGCCATAGCCTTTACAAGGAAGCCACCTGAACCGCAAGTCGCGTCCAATATATAGTCATCTTTATTCACATCAAGAATCTTATACATAAAGTCGGTGATATGCTCAGGCGTAAATACCTGACCAGCCTCAGACTTCTTCTTATAACGATTGAATTCGTTAAAGAAGATGCCCATTACGTCTTCACCGCGCCATTCATTTGAGTTGACACACTCGGAGATCTCAACAATCCAGTCGATAAAATCATTGATTGCCTGCTGATTGTCCGTTGTATTCATTTTAATATCGGAATATTCTTCCAACAGAATATCAATTTTAGCATTTTGCTTTCGGCTATCTTCGAGCGATTTGGACAGCGTCGAATGAATTGCTGTATGGAATGTCGCATACCCCATATTTTTTAGACGCCGCAATCCAGCACCATAACGTTCAGCTACTAAAGCGCATGCAGTAAATATCATACGATGATACAGGTTTTTAATACCAAATTCAAAATGTAGCCCATTATTGATCTTTGCGGTTAATTCATAGATTCGCTCTTTATCAATACTATCCACGGTATACAGAGACAGATAATAGCTAACACTCTGCAACTTGGTGGGTGTCTTTACTTCCTCTTCACCTTTGAAAACACGAATATCTTCTCCGTTATATAGAATTCCTACAACCTTCTTATATTGTGTTTGCATAATGCGCACGTTTTTCAGAACTTCATCAACTTGCGCTTGTCCAAGAGTAATACGAGTTGCTTTCGTTTCCAGAACAACTGCAACCTCATTTTTATTATTCGGCAGATACCAACCATCTGGTTTATCAGCTACTCCTGGGAACCCAAGCTGATTGAATGTGGTAAGCTGCCCCACACCAGCACGCGCAATTTCACTATCAACCAAACCAAGAGCTTCACGAGCTAAGTCGCGAACAGCATCTTCTGTCATACTCTTTGCCATATTCATCAACCTCCCTCAAATCATTTGAAAATGTTTCAGTGCATCCATAATAGCCGCTTCCTTTTCTGGCGGACACTTTGGCACTTTCGAGTTTTCGGATTTGGACAGGTTATAATTCTGACCAACCTCTAATCCGCACTTTCTTTTGACTTGGGAGATATACAGGCTGGATACTTTCAAATGGTGCTTATCCCAGACGTATGCCTTGATTTCCTCATAGGTGGCCTTTGTCTCAGCAGTCGTGGCGTCCAGCTCATCCAAGTCCAGGTCGATCTCTATGGTGTCATCCGGCTTTTGTTGGGACAAAAGAACAACCGTCTCCACATGTTCCGTGTGGGGGAACATATCCACAGGCTGGATTTTTAATGCTTTCCATCCGCGGCGGGTCAAGTGGGTCAAATCACGGGCAAGAGTTTCGGGGTTGCAGCTGACGTAAACCACGCGTTTGGGTTTCATGGCAGCCACTGCATCAATGCAGGCGGGGGTGCTGCCCTCCCGCGGGGGATCCAGGAATACAACATCGGGGTGCGGCAAGCCAGAGTTGGGCTGTGCCGCAGCGCGCATCCAATCGGTTGCATCGGCACAGATGAACCGCGCGTTGTTGATCTTATTGGCTGCGGCGTTGGCGCAGGCATTGCGCACCGCGTCCGGGTTGCGCTCCACGCCAATGACCTGCTTTGCCCTGCCCGCCGCGCACAGGCCGATGGTGCCAATGCCGCAGTAGGCATCGATCACTGTTTCTTTGCCGGTCAGGGCAGCGAACTCAATGGCCTTGGCGTACAGCACTTCGGTTTGTTCCGGGTTGACCTGGTAAAAGCTGCGGGGCGAAATGGCGAATTGCAGCCCGCACAGCGTATCGGTAATTTTGCCGGGGCCATACAGGGTACGCACATCGCTGCCCAGCACCGCGCTGGTGCGGCGGGGATTGCAGTTCTGCACCACGCTGGTCACCCAGGGGGCCTTTTCCCGCAGGGCTTTCACAAAATTGCGGCTGCCGGGCAGGTTTTCCTGTGCGGTCACCAGCACCACCAGCACCTGACCGCTGGTTTTACCGCGGCGCACCAGCACATGGCGCAGCAGACCGGTGCCGCGATCCTCCTCAAAAGCAGGCCAGCGGCAGGCGCGGGCGGCTTCCAGCACAGCGGCAATGGTCTGGTTAATGACGGTATCCTGCAGCAGGCAGTCCGTATACGGCAGCACGCGGTGGGTGCCTGCTGCATAAATGCCGCATGTCAGTCGTCCACGCGGCCCGGTGGCAAAGGTGGCGATGGCCTTGTTACGGTAATGCCAAGGTTCTGCCTGCCCCAGCACGGGGGATACCGGGGCAAACCGCCCCAGCAGGCGTTGTTCCAACTGCTGCTTGTGCTTGAGCTGGTCGGGATAGGGCTGGTTCAGCAGCGGGCAGCCGCCGCATTTCAATTTATAATTGGTGCAGGTTACAGGCATGGTGTTTGACCTTCTTCCCTTTCAGGGTTTTCAACATTTCTTTGGGCGTGCTATAATATAGTTTATACAGGGGGATCAGCGGTTCCGGGTATGAGCACCCCGGTGCACCAACTTTCCCCGCAGCAAAAGCTTTTTTCTCAAAACGGAGGCATAACGATTATGAACGTACTTCTTATCAACGGCAGCCCGCACGCACATGGCTGTACAGACGCTGCTTTGCAGGAGATTGCCAAGGCTTTGAACGCTGACGGTATTGAAACCACCATCTACCACATTGGCGCTGTCCCGGTGGGCGGCTGTGTGGGCTGCGGCGGCTGCGCCAAAGCCGGGCACTGCGTATTTGGCGGGCCAGTCGTTGATGTTCTGCCGCTGGTGGAAAAGGCCGACGGCATTGTGTTTGGTGCTCCGGTACATTATTCCACCGCCGCTGCCAGCATGCTGGGCTTCATGCACCGGCTGGGCTACAGCGCAGGCCGCCTGTTGGCACAAAAGCCCGCCGCTATTGTTACCAGCGCCCGCCGCGCCGGCACCACCAGCGCACTGGAAGCCCTGGAAAAGGTTCCCCAGTTCTGCCAGATGCCGCTGATCAGCTCCACCTACTGGCCGATGGTACACGGCAGCAACGCCGAACAGGCCGCCCTGGACGAAGAGGGCATGCAGATCATGCGCAACCTGGGCCACAACATGGCCTGGATCTTGAAGTGCATTGCCGCAGGCAAAGCCGCAGGGATTGAGCCGCCCAAGGCAGAAAATACCATCCGCACCAATTTCATCCGCTGATTTTGTAGTGGCAGTAGGGCGGGGTGCCCTCACCCCGCCACAGCCTCGTCCTGTTGCGTATTACAAAACTTGTGCCGAACCCCATTTATAGGGGCTTTGCCAGATATTTCACCCCGGAACACGGCATACTTCCCCTTTACAAGCCAACCTTTCCCACCCGCAGCAGCTCGCAAAAGGCTGCTGCTTTTTATTCTGCCGTTTCCGGCGTGTGACCGGTGGGGTACACGTTTTGCAGCAGCGCCACGATCTGGTCATAGCTGGCAGAGCGGGATGCTGCCGATACATGCAGCGTAACGCCGCAGTCATAGTTCACTTCGGCCAGGATCATCTGGTAAGCGCCGCAGTCATACCGGACGGACTCGGTTTCTGCATCGGGGATGGTCAAATCAAAGTCATACCGCACGGTCTGGGCTTCCTCGTTCAATTCCGCGGCGGATTCTTCCAAAAAGTCCGTGTAAACATCCGATACCTGCAGCAGTACTGCCGTATAGCTCAGCTTGTTGCCAGTGGTAATGCCAATGGTATCCTCCTGCGACATGCTGGGTTCGTTCCAGATATTGGCATCATAGGTTACACTGATACCGTTTTCGCCGTCATAGGTCTGGTAGTCCTCGCCTTCCTCTTTGGTAAAGCTGTCACCACCGTACAGGTACAGCATCACATCGTTAAAGCTGCACCCGCTCAGGGGCAGGGCCAGTATTGCGGCAGCTGCCACAGCAGCAATTACTTTTTTGTATTGTTTCACAGTTATCATCCTCATGTCATAAAAGGAAGCCGATCACAGCCGCCCCGGCGCCAAAGGCCAGGCCAGCCAGTACGTCGCTGGGGTAATGCACCCCTGTCAGCACGCGGGTCACAGCCACAACCGCCGCCAGCAGGCAGGCGGCCACGCCAAGCGGCACCCACACGGTAAACGCCGCCGCCACAATGGCTGCGGCGGAAAAGCAGTGGCGGCTGGGCATGCTTTGGCCTTTGGTATCCTTGGGGAACAGCGGCGTAAAGTCCAATGCCTCATACGGGCGCGGGCGGTTAATGGCCGCGCGCAGCAGCGTGCCCAAAACGTACACCGCCGCCGGGACCGCCAGCACGCGCCAGAACTGGCCGCTGCGCTGCCAGAGCGTAACGGCCAACACCGCGCCATACACCAGATATACTCCCAGCACGCTGATCTTTTGTGCATATCCCAGCGCCCGCAGCGCCGCCGGGCGGGCACGGAACCAATCAAAAATTGCCTGATAGCGTTGTGCCGTCATTCTTTGCCCCCTTGTGTGCTGCGTCCAAAATCTTTATAATAGAAGCATACCATCCGCACCCGCCCTTGTCAAACACAGGGCCATGCGTTTTTTCAGGAGGGAATCCCTTGTTTGGTTTTGCTAATTTTCTGCTGTTGGCGCTCTTTGCCGCAGCGGTTTTTGACCTGATTTTTGCCCTTGCCAGGGGCGGCGGGCTGCGCGGGGCGTTGCACGGCCTGTGGAACACGCCGCACCTGTTATTTGGGCAGCAGCTGGCCGAATGGCGACTGCAGCTTGGCCGTATTCTGTTTGCCGCCGGGCTGGCCGCGTATGAGATCAGCGTGGTGTTCTGCAACAGCATGGCGCGCCAGAACTGGGCGTGGGTGCAGGGCGTGATGAGCCCCGTGCTGGAATGGCTCGCGTTCCTGTGCTTTGGTGCCAAGATTTTGTTCGGCACCCGCTACACCTGGCGGGAGCTGCTGGCTGGCGGAGCGCTGTATTTCATTGCCCGCTGGGTCTATTTCAACAGCCAGAACATCTGGTGGATCGGCATTGTGGTGGCGGTGCTTGCCGCTAAGGATGTTCCCCTGCGCCGCCCGTTGCAGGTCTATTTTGCCAGCGGCTGTGCCGCCATGGCGGTGGTGCTGGCACTGCACTTTGCCGGGATCGTTGCCCCGGACCTGACCAGCGAGCGGATGGGCGCTTTGCGCGGCACTTACGGCTACGGCCACCCCAACACATTCGGCGGACTGGTGTTCGGCCTGGTATTGGCCTATGCCCTGCTGCGTGCCCAAAAGGTGCGCTGGGTGGACTGCCTGCTGGTATTTGCCGTCGGCGTGTTTTTGCTGGTGGGGCCCGCCAGCCGCAGCGCTGCGCTGTGCACGCTGGCGCTGGCCGTTGGGCTGGTGTTCTGCCGCCTGCGCGCCGGGCACAGTGTACCCCGTTGGTGGCCCGGCACCTGCGCCGGTATGGTGGGGCTTACGGCGGCGGTCAGTTACCTTTTGCCGCTGCTGGTCATCAAGGTGGGACCGTGGAACAATGATATCGGCCCCGCATGGCTGGCAAAGCTGGACTCCCTGCTCACCTGCCGCATCTCGCTGACCTGGATGGCCTACCGCCTGCTGGATGTCAAAATTGCAGGGCAGGTGTTCAACTGGCCCACAGTGGATAACAGTTTTGCTTTTGCACTGTTTCAGTTTGGTCCGGTGGTCGCCGCGCTGCTGGGTATTCTGTTTGCCGCCGCCCTGTGGGGTCACGCCAAACAGGGCCGCCGGGTTGAGGTTTGCTGCCTGTTTGCCATGCTGGCTTACGCCTATATGGAAGTTCAGCCCTTCCACCTGACGACCAACCCCACCGCCCTTCTGCTGTGCGGTGCTGTTTTTGCCCAAACTTCCGCCCGGTGGCAGAAAATCGAATAGACACATCGCGGCATGGGCATACTTCCGTTATAGGAAGGAGTGTTTTCCAACATGTGCAATTCTGTTCTTTCAAAAATCTGCCTGCTGCTGGCCATCATTGGCGGGCTGAACTGGGGCTTTGTGGGCATTTGGAAGCTGGATATCATTGCCTGGCTGCTGGGCGGCCAGACAAGCTGGGCGGCCCGCACCGTGTATATTCTGGTAGCGGCGGCAGCCATCTGCCTGATTCCCGCATTGTGCAGCCCCAATAAAAAAGAGGAAGCCTGACACTGTAAAAGCCGGTGTACCGTTTGATTCATCTTACGGTACACCGGCTTTATTTTGTCTGTCTTATTGTTTTGTCTTGCACAGGCGGTCGAATTGCGGCAGCATCGCAACGGTCACTGTGAAAAACAAGAACCTCCACCGGGTCAAGTGGCGGTTCTTAGGGCAACACCGCACAATTCCCGCCTTGCGGCTTAAGCACCGCTCCGGCAGCT
>ENA-OZFX01001425-OZFX01001425.1-human-gut-metagenome-genome-assembly--contig:-NODE-1425-length-10267-cov-5.808069_pt1 | contig 10267 bp, 9 predicted proteins | sample MGYA00244651_ERZ653648 | MGnify/ENA primary metagenome ERZ653648 (study PRJEB26926, sample SAMN06164910) | human gut metagenome | biome: ENVO:00009003; feature: ENVO:2100002; material: ENVO:00002003...
CATACGAGAGTTCTGCCTGTCTCGTGGGCTCGGAGATGTGTATAAGAGACAGGCTCAAACCGCTCCTCCGGCATCGTACCCGAGACCTTCTCCTCGTAGAGCTTGACGATGATCCTCTCTATTTCCGAAAGCCTGCTCTCCGCCTTTTTCAGCTCGCTCTTTGCCGAAGCCTGAAGGCGCACGCTTTCTTTCAAAGAACATTTCCGAAAATCTTCCACAAACTCTTTTTCGTATTTCTTGACATAGGCACAGACCTTGCGAATATCTTCGAGTACGATCTCTTCAAGTGCGCTCACCTTGATGGCGTGCTCGGTGCATAGATTTTTCTTCTTTTTGCGATAGGTGGAGCAGATAAAAGCATCCTTTCTCCTGTCCTCTTTTCTGCGCCGGATCGTCATTCGTCCGCCGCAATCGGCGCAATACAAAAGCCCCGAGAAGATATTGACTTCGTTGAACTTCGTATATGCTCGCTTTGTACCGCGCATCTTCTGCACCGTTTCAAAGGTCTCTTTATCGATGATTGCCTCCTGTGTACCCTCGAACACCGCCCAATCTTCCTTACTTTGTATCCATTGCTTCTTGTTCTTAAATGATTTGCGCCTTGTCTTGAAGTTTACCGTACTGCCCGTATATTCATAGTTGGAGAGGATATACTCCACGGAGACCCTGCTCCAGATCTCGGGATAGGCCGCTTCCTTATAATGCTTGATGCCTCTGTTTTCGGCATACAGCTTGGGTGTTTCAACACCTTCCGCCGTGAGCATACGGGCGATACTGCCCATATTGTTCCCGTCGAGATACAATCGGAATATCTTCCTCACGATTTGAGCGGCTTCTTCGTCGATGATCCACTTCTCCTTATCGTTCGGATCCTTCTTATACCCGAACGGCGGAATGACGCTTAAATGCCTGCCCGAATTTCCCTTCGCCCTCAGAACGCTGCGGATCTTCTTGCTTGTGTCCTTGGCGTACCACTCGTTAATGATGTTTCGGAAGGGAGTAAAATCATTGTCCGTCTGATTTTCGCTGTCCACATTGTCGTTGACTGCTATAAAACGTATATCCATCTGCGGCAGCATGATCTCGGTATAATACCCGACCATGATATAATCTCTGCCGAAGCGAGACATATCCTTGACAACGATCGTGCCCACAAGCCCGCTGTTCACATCGTCCATCATTCTCTGAAAATCGGGACGGTTGAAATTCGTTCCGCTGTATCCGTCATCCACATAGAACCTTGTGTTTGTAAGCCCATGCTTTTGTGCATAGGCGGACAGGATCTCCTTCTGATTGACGATGCTGTTGCTGTCGCCGCTGAGTTCATCGTCGCGGGAGAGCCTGCAGTAAAGCGCTGTTACCTTTTCACCTCCGTTGCTTTTATTTCTGATTACTGCCGTTTGTATTCCTAACATATTTTTTTACCTCCGTCAGGTTCCAAACAGCAAATTCGTTCCCTGTTGTTTTCTATCAGCCGACGTATCACGTCGTAAGGAGTTTGTGCCGCAGAATGACTTTCTTCTGCAACGACTCTGTACGCCGTTCCGTCGATCACCATGTTTTCTACTCTGTATTTTTCTTTCAACTCTCCTTTTATGTTTGTGTTTCAGATAGGTCGCAGTGCGGGGGAGGAACGTCTTATCTTATCATGCCGTCAAAGGCTCTTGCTCATATCTTAATTCCCGGCTTCCTCCGCCGCGCCGCAGTTTCTTTTCCCTCTCTCTACTCTTCCGTAAACTTCCGCGCCCATCACGGAAAGATGGGTGCGGTTTGCCCTATCACACAAGTTTCCCCTTTTTGTTTTCCCGATATTACGGGTCTCATAAGTATAGTTTCTCCGTGTCTACATTCCGTGCCATTTTGTTTCGCTCTCAAAGAAGTCGTCATAGCCGTCCTTGAGCTTGGCGAGATCGGTGTCGTGCCGCGCCAACAGTTCCTCGTACCCCGCCTCAATGAGCTCGACCTTCGTATAGCCGTACTCCTTCAGAAACGCGTTGATCTCATTCAGCAATTCCCGCGGGATCATCGTCTGAAAATTCCCGCTCGTCTCCTTGCGCTTCTGCTTGTTTTTTTCCTCATACTTACGGCTCGCGAGCCTCTGCGGCGTATCTTCCTTTCTCGTACCCATCATTGACCTCCGAAATTGAATATCGTATATATACTATATTATACTTGGAGAGCATTCATTTGTCAAGAGGGAACGAGAAAATTCTTCACTCCTTACCTTGTTCGTATCGGGCGAGAGAAGCTGCTCCGCGCTCCTGTTCCTCGCGCTCTGCTTGCAGTTCGCGTTCGATCTCCTTCAAGCGGTCGGAAAAGTCGCGGGTGAGATACTCGCACTCTCCGACGAAGGAAGAGAAGAAGCTCTTTATAAGCCCGCTCACCTTTCTGTGCGAGATGGCGAGCCGCCGCTTTAAGTGGTTATCATTGACCTTGTGCCGCCGCTTGCGCTCGTAGAGTTCGGGCTTCAGGTTCTTCACCGCACGCAGCACGATGTTTCCCCGCCTGCGCCGATAGTCGGCATCTATTTCTTCGATGAGCGCAGCCGTTTTAGGGGCTTCACGATAACCGCCGAACGATTGGACGAACTCCTCCTTAAAGACATCCTCCCGAAACACATCTTTTGTAAACAGCGGGCTCACCTGCCGCTCGTACCTTGAGAGCTGCTTGGAAAATTCCCGATGCGCCTTTCTCGCCCGCTTATCATACAGCAGAAGTTTTGTGACTGTCTCGTCCACCTGCTTGCGGTAGGGCTCCATGTCCTTCTTGCCGTAAAAGAAGCTCGCCTCTTTCGGGATAGCCTTGGCAAGGTCGATGAGAGCCTTTGTTACCTCATCCTCTCCGACGATACTCTTCGGAAATGTGATCTTCTTCAGTTCCCGCAATGCCTCGTCCCGCGTCATATATAGCTGTTGATTTTTACCGCAGACAAAATCATTCAGCCGAGCGTGCATACGGTCTATGACTTCCTTTTCGATCTTTCCCTTGTGCCGATATTCAAGCTCCTTCTTCCGATACTTACACTTCGGCTCTTTTTCGGCAAACCAAAAGTGAAGGTGCAGGTGATGCGGCTTGTCCTTGTGAAGGGCGCAGATGAGATCTACATTCTCGGGATCGAGGCTCATGTCGCGAAAGAACTCACCGAAGGTACCCTTGACAAGGCGGATGCACTTCTCGGGCGTGTCGATCTTATGACCCAGCTCCTCGCTGAGGGAAATAAAGCCATGCCATAAATTCTTTTTTGCCTTTGCCCGCTGCCGAATGGCTTGGAGCTGCTCTTGCGAGATCACCCCGTCGCCGTTGAACACGCCCGTACTCTTCTCGAAGTACGATATCATGTCTCGCGTCTCAGATTTGGAGTTCTCGCCGTTGAGTTTTCGGTCGGACGTCATGTACTCATAGAGATTGCTGCCGCCGTCCGAGAGCTCATAGTACGGACGCTCGCGTGCGAACCGCGCCTGTTCCTCCGCCGTGGCATTGCTCTTCACTTTCCACGGCGTGTAAGTGATGTTGAAAATAATGGGTTGTCCTGCTATATAAATTCCTCCTTCATATCATTTGATTTGTCGCGCAGCGGCAGGAAAAATGCAGCATGGGACGCCAAGCTACATTTTTCTTATCCTGCTACAGGTTGTCAGTCAAGTGGTCCCATCTTACGGTTGTTTTGCTTGCCGTTTTGGGCGCTCACGAACTGCTCATAGGCCATATCTTCATGCGGCTTTGACTGTTCTTCAATGGGCGTTAGCCGATGATCATCTTGAGGCGCATCGGCCTGCTTCCTCGCGCCGGACTTTGCCTTTCCGCCTCTGCTTCCGCCGGACTTCCGCTTCTTGCAAATATCCATCTTGCGCTTGCAAAGGTTGAAATACCCCTGCGCTTCCTTGTCCTTGAACTGCGTCTCTTCGCCGCGGAACATATACGCGCAAATCGCCTTGACGAACGCGCCGAGGTTATTGCCGCTCAGCAGTTTCATTGCCTCGAAGTACGTCTCGTAGAATGTAAAGTGCTCCGAGCGAAGGTTGTACTTCTTTAACGATTTGCCGCCGCGCTCTGCTTCCTTGACTTCCTTCAGCATATCAGAAATGTTGCTCCAATAGAAGCGTTCTTTGCCCGAAAGCTCCGCTTCTGGCAGCTGTCCTCGAACTCATACTCGCATATCCGCATTGCGAACTTGCCTGCGTCCGCGTCGTTCATTGCGTCCAGAATGTCCGCATACAGCTTGTAAAATGTAAATTGCTTCAATAACTACCCCCTGTAAACTTATTTTGCCGATGTTTTACGGCGCTTCGGCTTTGCCGTGTTGCGTCCTTTCATCACCCCCTTCAACGTATTTCCTTGGACAAACCTGTTCGGCTGCCCGCGCGATTGCCCTGTTCGGGCAATGCAAAAGCCCGGCCGTTGTTCACGATCGGGCGTTCCTTCGCACCCTGTTCGGGTGCGCTCTATTACGTTGATTAGAGGATTTTTGATTTATCCCAATGGTACCATGAAATTTACGCGTTTTTCGCCCAAAAATAGGCCTGTCAATGCCTTTTCGGCGCCATTTCCCGCAAACTCTATACCGCATTTATCCCAACAATGCGTCACATCATTCTCATTTTTCAGCGCTTTTTTGTATATTTTCTCCCGTAGAGAACGTACTCTCCGCGCTCGTCCTCGATGACTTTCGTAGCCGTTCCGTCATATAAATCCCATAAGAGGTCGGAAAAAATCGGGTGATTTATGAGTGCCGCATAGATGCGCCAATCCGCGGCATTATTCTTCTCGTAATGACGCAGAACGAGCAGCAAAATATTCTCATTCGTCAGCCATTTGGCAACTTGCTTGTCGCGCTCCGCCTTGACTTCCGCGATTTGCTCATGGAGCACTTCGCGCTCATCTTCGTCCGCCGTCCTGATTGCAAGATAGAGGCGGTTGATCTGCGCCTTGCTCGCGTCGATGACCTCGACAATTTTATCCTTATGCCTGTATTCGGTGGCATTGCCCGCGCGAAGGATATACGCAAGGCTCTCGGAAATGGGGCGATAGTCGCCGAACTGCTCCCTGCCTCTGCGGAAATGCACCTTCTTTACCTGCGCATAGAGATAGTCCATCGCCGTGTGGTAAAAGGCGTAATTCTTTGACTTATTCGTAGGGAATATTGTTTTTATCCAATATCGCCTTGCCGCTTTCGGACAAATTTTCGGCGTACACGGCAGCGGTGCCGCATTTTACAAATAACAATGCCGCCGCCTTGCCTACCACCCTGTCGGCAGCCGAATAACCCGAAAGATCGACGCCCTCCGCAATGAATTCCATCATGGGGACAATGCCTCGCTTTTGGCTGTAAATGCAGCTGTCGCCTTTACAAAGACATATGGTATGCCCCGCTAAATTACTCTTTGCTGTCTGAAGATCGGTCATTTTTATCTCTGTTGAAAAGTCTTCTCAAGCCCATGACAATGAAAGGCACAAGTACGGCCTGCAATACCATACCACAAAGCCCCTCTTGGATCCGCGACCAAATGAGCGCGGGCGTAAAGGGTGTGACCTCTTGGAAGATAAGCGCCAAGAGTATCAATGCCATTCTGCCCGAAACCTGCGCTAACAGCACGGCGGGGAATGCCATCCAACCGTTTTGAGCTATCTTTTTTGAAAAAAGTCCCGAAACTGCGGCAAAGACGGCGAGTTCTGCCATCATAAACGGCAGCCTTGCAAGCGCAGGCATTGCACTTCCTGCTGCGAGCGTGATAAGAAAGCTGACGACGGGAGAAGCAACGCCGACGCCAAATCCCCAAGCCCCACCCATCAGGCAGCCGCCCAGGAGGACGGGCAGATACATGGGCAGCCATTGAATGCCGCCCGCCTGCCCCAAAGCCACATGAACGAGCTGCGGCAGAATGACCGCAAGCGCCACAAGACCCAAAGAAACGAGGCTTTTGATGGTAATTTTGATTTTGAGCGAGCAATTACATTTTATCAAAACATTCTCTATCATATTAAACCCCTTCTTCAAACTGCTTTGCAACGTCCTTTAAGAGCGCACGAATGGGAAGATGCTGCGGGCACGCCCTCTCGCACTTGCCGCAGCCGATGCAAGAGGAAGCCTTTCCGCCGCTCTTGGTATAGACATGATGATAATAGTGGTCGGCATTGCCGTCGCGGTAAATGGTCTTATTGTTCATGCAGGCAAAGAGATCGGGAATAGATATCTTTTTCGGGCAGCCTGCCGTGCAATAGCGGCAGGAGGTGCAGGGAATGAGATTCATGCCTCGGAACACGCGGCACACGTTTTGTACGGCTTCAAGTTCCCGACTGCCCAGCGGCTGAAAGTCCTTCATATACGAGAGATTATCATTCATCTGCTTCAAATCGCTCATTCCCGAGAGCACCATGAAGATGCCCTCGAACCCCGCCGCAAAGCGGATGGCGTAGCTTGCCGCGCTCGCCGTGCCGAGTTCGTCGAGATATTTTTTGGCCTCGGCGGGCAGATTGGCGAGATTGCCGCCCCTGACGGGCTCCATGACGATCATCGGCTTATTGTATTTGCGGCAGACGTCGTAACACTTTTTGGACTGAACGGCGGGATCGTCGTAGTCGACATAGTTGAACTGGATCTGCACGACTTCGATCTCGGGATATTCAGAAAGGATTTGCTCCAGCACCTCTGCCGTATCGTGGAAGGAGATGCCGAAGTGCTTGATTTTGCCCTCCGCCTTAAACTGAAGCGCCTGCTCATACGCACGGCAGCGCTTAAAGTGTTGAAAATTGCCCTTGCCCTGCGCGTGCATGAGATAGAAATCGAAATAATCGACGCCGCAAGCTTTCAGCTGACTTTCAAAGAAGGGGCGTACATCCGCCTCTGTATTGAAATAACAGTCGGTCAGTTTGTTTGTAAGGATAAATTTCTCCCGCGGATAGCGCTTGACAAGGCACTCGGAAAGGGCAATTTCGCTCTGCCCGTCCAGATAGCCGTGCGCCGTATCGAAATAGTTGAATCCGTTTTTGAGAAAGGTATCGACCATCTTGATAAACTCATCATAGTCGACTTCGCCGCCCTTCATGGGCAGGCGCATACAGCCGAATCCGAAATTTTTATGCACGTTTTCAAACATTCAGGTATTCTCCTTTTGCCTCTTTACCGCTCTTCTTACGGAAAGCGATAGGAACAGTCTTTGAGATCTGCCCATAGCGTTGCGGAATACTCGCCTTTCTGCCAGACGATTTCAAGCTCGGAGCCGTGTGTTTCAAACTTCATCTTTGCGCCCTCTTCAAAGGCGGGCGAAGTATTGCGGAAGCGGATGAGTTCAAGCTGTTTTTGAACGACTTCCCGCCCCAACGCGCCTTTTATATCGTCCAAAGAAAGGTTGGTGCGGTTGATCTCCTTGTGCCCGCCCTCGCCCGCACGGAGGACGGCCTCATAGTCGTTCTTTCCTGCAAACAGGTCTAAATACCACACCTGCGGCTTGCCGGGCATGAACATCTGAATGGCACGCGCGAGCAGCAATTTTTGATTGGACTCGCCGAGTGCGCTATAGTACGTCGCGTTGACCTGATAGTAGATGTTCTTCGCACCGTGCAGGTTTTTCACCTTGCCGCCGCGGGAGACGATGATGTCGATGAGCCCTTGGATGCGCTCCTCGGGCAAAAGTCCCTTCAAATCGAGAAGCGGGATGCCGTCGTGACAGCCGAGCATATTGACAACGCGGATATGCCCTTCATACAATTCCTCTGCCCAAGCCTTGAGCCGCTCCCCGCTGCCGCTTTCCAAAGCATCGATGATGAGCCCGGGCAGGAAGAAGTCATACGAGGGATAGCCCATCTCCGACAGGCGTTTATACAGTTTTTCAAAGTAGCTTGCGTGTATTTCGGGCAGCAGCGTCAGGCCGTACCGATCGGCAAGCGCCTGCACTTTTTTAAGAAGCTCCCATGTGCCCGGTTCGTTGAGGAAGTTCTTCTCACCCACCGCCTTGTGCGCATAGGCAAAGGCATCCAGCCGCACGATCTTCGCGCCGTATGAGGAAAGCGTTTTGAGCGTTTCCTCGTAAAACTTCCACACGAGGGGGGAGCCGATGTTGAGGTCCATCTGCCCGAGATACTTCCTTTCGCCGTTTTCCTCCCATACCTTTTGGTAGAAGGTGTTCCAATAGGGCACCTCACTTCCGTCGGGGTACCCCACCATGAGCACGGGGAGCCCGGGCTTTCTAAAGAACATATCCTTGAGATACTTCTCGTCGGGCACGATCACGCCATCGGCGTTCATTTTTCCGCAGCCCTTCCAAAATTGATTCCAGTTGATGAAGAAGTCCTTATATTCCGACTGCTCGCCCTTTTTCAAGATGTCCTGAAACTGCGGGGAGAGCACGGAGGCGTGGTTCAAGATAAAGTCGAGCTTTAAGTCGATGCCGAGCGCGGACAAATTCTTGAGATCCTCGCGCGTTGCAAGGCGCTCTTCAAGCCCGTAGTCCTGAACGGAAAAGCCTCTGTCGAGATCAGTATGAAAGATGCTCGGAAGGATATAGAAAGACGAGAAAATTCCTTCAAATTGTTGCTTGCGAAGTATTCTGACTATATCGCCGAGCGTGCCTCCCATACTGTCAGCGTAGGCATTGAGCATAGGTTTATTGTTCATCGCTTATCTCCATCAATTTGCAATAATCGGCATAAGATATGATCTCGCCCTGTTTGCTTACGATAATTTGCGCCTTATGCGCCTGCTTTTTGAGCATTCCCTGTTCGATCTCCAAAACCATCGTAGTGAACGGACTGTCCACACCGCCGTCGCGGTTGCGGCTGCGCCTGTGTTCGAGCGTCTCTTGCGGCGTGCTGTTGAGAAGAACAGGGATATCTACGCCGGTAAGATTGTCCGAGTTGGAATGCGTCCATTCGATAAACAATATCTTCTTGTCCGACATATCCACGTCGTCGTACCAAAGCTTATTCTGCGTCCTGCCCATGCGCTTCAATCTTATAGTCTCCGCGCCGCGCTTAAATTCGTCGATGATCTTCTGCACGGCGGCAAAGGCGATCTCTTCCTTCGAGCCGAGGTAGGCAGCAAGCGCCTCTTTCCCGCCCTTCTCATACACTTCCATGCGCTTTTGGTCGTTCTCCGAAGGAATACGGTGCGGGTAGTTGTCGCCGCTCATGATATAGGAGGGCATTCCGTTCGCAGTAAAGAAATAAGCAAGCAGAGAGGCGATCTCGCTCTTGCCGACGCCCGAGCCTCCGCATACGGCAACTACGACGCGCCTGTCGCCGCAAGCCATTATTTTATCTTTGAGAACGGGATAGATGACTTTCGCCTTGGCGATATGACCTTCGTTTATCTCTATCTTGTCACCGGGCATATCCCCGTGAGGGATATCGTACAGATCACCGAGCCTTTCTTCTGAAAGCTCTTCCCTGATACGCCTTTCGGCAAGTTCCTTTTTCATTGCAGGCAACATTTTGTCAAGTTTATAGAACACCATAAGCAAAGCACATATTCCGCAGCAGATAGCGGGAATATAGTTATAGGAGAAATTTATTGCGACAAGCGCGCTTTCAGGCTGAACGGAAAGCGTTGCATCGAGTCCGCCCAAATCGACGAGCCAGCCTACAAGCGCGACCGAAAGACCGTTTGCAAGTTTTGTCGCCATCGACATGACCGCCATGCCGACGCCCTCGGCCTTGACGCCGTACTTCCACTCGCTGTAATCGACGGTATCCGCAGCTATCGCATACAGCACGCCCGCGGGAAGGCCTATCGCAAGACCGCGCAAAGCGCACATGATTATAGTCAGGGCGAGGCTCTCTGCAAAGATGCCCTGAATGATGCACGCGCCTGCCGCGGCAGCCATGCCTATAAGCACCAGATTGCGCTTGCCGAGTTTGGTAGCCAGCACAAACGAGAGCACAAGCCCGACGACCTGAGCAATGGACATCGCATTTGAAAAGGAGGCATAGGAACCTTCGTCGCCGAGGATATATTTGGCGAGATACATACCCGAACCGCCCATTATACCCGTTGCGAACAGAGCAAAGAAGGCGACAAAGAAACCTATTATCCAATAGGGATTTCTGATGAGCGCGCCGAACTCCTTTTTGGGGCTGAGCTTTATCCCCTCTTGCTTTACGGGAACGCAGCGCTCCTTTGTGCCGAAATAGCACAAAAGGTGCATTGCAAGTCCCAGCACCGCATATACAGCTATCGTTATGCGCCAGGCGTTTACCGTGCCGACCGAAGGCGTAAGAGCATCGGTCGCCGCAATTACCGTCGACCTGTCTCTTATACACATCTGACGCTGCC
>ENA-OZFX01001444-OZFX01001444.1-human-gut-metagenome-genome-assembly--contig:-NODE-1444-length-10136-cov-9.119036_pt1 | contig 10136 bp, 10 predicted proteins | sample MGYA00244651_ERZ653648 | MGnify/ENA primary metagenome ERZ653648 (study PRJEB26926, sample SAMN06164910) | human gut metagenome | biome: ENVO:00009003; feature: ENVO:2100002; material: ENVO:00002003...
AAGGAGTCGTCGGCAGCGTCAGATGTGTATAAGAGACAGATGATGTAAGTGTCAAAAGTATAAAAAGTCGTTTCTACTTTCAGAAATTGCATGTATAAAGCCGATGTTTACACTTCTTGATTATGCCAAACGATATATGGATATGTGTGAAGACAGGCTATTAAAACTGCGCGTGAATTGCACATTTTAAGAAATTAAAGGATGGTATACAATAATGAACACTAAAAAGCACAATAGCAGAGCACCACTTACAGTGTTTTTTCTATCATTAATCATACTTATTGCATTATTTATTTATTATTTTTTTAATAATCACAATAACCACAAACCAGATAGTTCTCTATCAATGTCTGTTGATAACATTATAGAAACCTCATCTATTGAACCGGACTATATAAAATCAGCCGTGAATGAATATTCCATAAGCAGCAATGATAACACTGACTATCCTGATAGTTTCAGCCTTGATATTCCTTACATAAGCCAATACCCACAGCTTCCTACCGGCTGTGAAATAACAGCACTTGCTGAGGTTTTACACTATCTTGGCTATAACATAGACAAAGAAGAGCTTGCAAGGAATTATCTTGATATGAAGGATATAGCAACTAAAGGCTGCTTTGTTGAATACTTCTGGGGTTCTCCATGGAAATCTTCTGGAAGCGGCTGCTTTGCACCTGCCATTGCAAATGCTGCAAATGCATTTTTCAAAGCAAATGATATCCGACATTCAGCTTATATAATGAGTTATCAGCCACCAGAAATGCTATATGTACAGCTGGCTATGGGCCATCCTGTTATTGTGTGGACATGCTTTGATTATAATGTTACTGAAATCAAATATAACGAAGTTGTTCTTGATGATGGAACTGTATTTACCTGGCCAAGAAATGAACATTGTGTCGCACTGGCAGGATACGATATTGTTAAAAGGACTGTCACTCTTGCCGATCCTACTTATGGAATTGTAGAAAGGGATATGGATAAGTTTGAAGATTATTATAAGAGATATTATTATCAGGCGGTTGTGATTGAATAGGTTGCGCGAGTAACGATGCATACGAATCAGTTATCTGATTCGTATGTCGCGGTTCTCCTCGAATAAGAAAAAAGGACCACCAGCAAAATTGTGCAAGCACATTTTGCTGGTGGTCCTTTTTTCTTATTCTCATCGTTACTCACGCAAGCTATTGAGGGGAATTGGACCCCCGACCTCTTCATTACCAATGAAGTGCTCTACCACTGAGCTACAATAGCATAATTGCTGTTTTATATAACAGCAATTCTATTTATATCATTTTTGCATAAATTTATCAAGTATTATTTTGACTTATTGCCTTTCCTATCTTAGTTCTGGCACGTTGTATGGCATTATCGATAGATTTGGGGGGACGATTTAGTTCTTGCGCTATTTTTACGTAGTCTTTTCCACCCATAAGCAGTTTTATGACCTTCTTTTCCAATGGGCTTAATGTTTCAAAAACCCTTTGTTCAAGATTCCCCGTATATTCCCTGTCTATATACAGCAGCTCCGGATTCTGTTCGTATATGCCAGCCAATGTGTCCACAAGCTTCATGTCAGCATTATCATCAGCACTGTTTACTGGCTCATCAAGTGAAATATAGCCATTTAAAGGTGCATTCTTCTTGGTGTTTGAAGCTTTAACTGCATTCATTATCTGTCCATTGATACATAGTGATGCAAATGTCATAAACGAGGCTTCCTTATCTTTATCGTATGTGGTCACCGCCTTATATAACCCAATCATACCTTCCTGTATAAGATCATCTTTTTCTCCACCAACTATATACATAGCATGTGCCTTTTTTCTTACAAGATTCTTATATCTTTCCATAATCGCATCTACGGCTCTCTCATCGCCATTACGATACATGCTTACAAGCTCTTCATCGCTGTATAACTCATAATGTTCCATAGACACAAACACCTCATTCTTTTTAGCTGTTATCTACATGCTTCTCTGCCTTACTATTTCAAACGCCATAACACCTGCTGCCACTGATGCATTAAGTGAATCTATATCACCTTTCATAGGAATAGATGCAACAAAATCACACTTTTCCTTTACCAGTCTGCTCACGCCATTTCCTTCGTTACCTATAACAAGTCCAATAGGTCCTTTAAGATTAAGGTTATACATAGTCTCTCCACCCATATCGGCACATACAAACCATAGTCCCTCTTTCTTAAGTGACTCTATAGTAGCTGCTATGTTAGTTACCTTAGCTACTGGTGTATAGTTTATAGCTCCTGCAGATGTCTTGGCAACTGTAGCTGTAAGCCCTACAGCTCTTCTTTTAGGTATAATAACACCATGCGCACCAGCCAGATTAGCTGTTCTTATGATAGCACCAAGATTATGAGGATCTTCTATCTCATCAAGTATAAATATAAACGGATCTTCTCCCTTGCTTCTGGCAGCCTCAAGTATATCCTCAACATCAGCATATTCGTAAGCTGCACCTATAGCAACCACTCCCTGATGATGTCCTGTATTAGCAAGCCTGTCAAGTCTTTCCTTCTCTACATAGCTGATGATTGTGGATGTCTTCTTTGCTTCCCTGACTATGCTCTTAACTGGTCCATCCTGACACCCATCAAGTATATATAGCTTATCTATTGTCTTTCCTGAACGAAATGCCTCAAGAACCGCATTACGTCCTTCAAATGTTAATTCCTTATATCGCATTATCTTAAACTCCTATTTCTGTTGTACAGATTCGTTACACATAATCAGATATCACTTATCGCTTTTTTCACTCTCAAGATAATCCAGTGCATCTTTTATAAGCTCACACATACGTTCATATCTTCCTGACATGTACAGATATCCCATAAGTGCTTCAAAACCTGTTGCACGTCTATAGTCACTTATTGAAGCATTTTTAGCAGATGTATATGACTTGGCATTGCGGCCTCTTTTATACACGCCTTCCTCTTCCTCTGACAGCTTATCCTCAATATATCCTATCATCTTAGACTGTGACTCGGCCTTTACTATACTGCTTGCCATTCTGTTCATCTTATTAACCTGTGTGTTGCCCTTTGTAACTATCATAGTTTTTACCACAAGGTCAAATATGCTGTCACCTATATAAGCAAGCACAAGTGGAGAAAGCTGTCTGGGACTCACATCTCTAAGTCCCAGACTCTTCCATATATCATATGTAAGATTGTCCTTACTTATACCTTCTATATGACTATCACTTTTTATTATGCTCTCTTCCATCTGACACCTTCTCTTGTATCTTCAAGAACAATTCCCTTAGCAGTAAGCTCATCTCTTATCTCATCAGCTCTTGCAAAGTTTCTGTCTTTTCTTGCCTGCTGTCTTTCATTAATAAGTGCTTCCACATCTTCATCAAGAAGTTCTTCCTCCTTAACAACATTAAGGCCAAGTATGTCTGCAAGCTTTACTATGCTTTCCTTAAGTGCTGTAATATAAGCCTTTGTATCAGTCTCTGATGAGTTGGAATTAGCCAGCTTTACAAGTTCAAATACTGCTGATATAGCATCCGCTGTATTAAAATCATCATCCATGGCTGCTTCAAACTTCTTATAAATATCCTTTGTTAAATCAAGCACCTTCTGTTCTTCATCTGTCATAGGTAAATCAGCAGCTGTCTTTTCAAGATGTGTAAGATTCATAACTGATGTCACTATTCTGTCAAGACTGTTCTTCGCTGATTCCATAAGCTCATGGCTGAAATTAATCGGATTTCTGTAATGTGCAGAAAGCATGAAGAATCTTAACACCTGAAGGTCATATTCTTTTGCTATATCTCTTACTGTAAAGAAGTTTCCAAGTGACTTTGACATCTTTTTGTTATCTATATTAAGAAATGCATTATGCATCCAGTACTTTGCAAAAGGAACACCATTCGCAGCTTCTGACTGTGCTATTTCATTCTCATGGTGTGGGAATATAAGATCCTCTCCTCCTGCATGTATATCTATCTCATCTGCAAGATACTTCTTTGCCATAACAGAACATTCTATATGCCATCCTGGACGTCCCTCGCTCCATGGTGATTCCCAGTATGGCTCTCCGTCCTTCTTAGGCTTCCATAACACGAAATCTAGTGGATCTTCCTTCTCATCCTCACCTGAAACCTTAAGCTTATGTGCATCATCTCTATGTCCTGCTTCAAGATCATCTATATTCTTCTTAGAAAGCTTTCCATAACCTTCAAACTTTCTTGTTCTGTAATATACAGTTCCATTTTTTTCGTATGCATAACCTTTATCGACAAGTGTTTGGATCATGCTTATCATTCCATCTATTTCTTTAGTGGCAAGTGGATGGGTTGTAGCCGGCTTTATATTCATGCCTGCCATATCCTTCTTGCATTCTTCTATATATCTTTTAGATATTTCTTCTGCTGTAACGCCCTCTTCTATAGCTCTTTTAATAATCTTGTCATCTACATCAGTAAAGTTTGATACATAGTTTACATCATATCCTTTATACTCCAGATATCTTCTTACTGTATCAAACACTATCATAGGTCTTGCATTTCCTATATGGATAAGATTGTATACAGTAGGACCGCATACATACATTTTAACTTTTCCTTCTTCTAAAGGCTTAAACTCTTCCTTACGTCTTGAAAGTGTATTATATATCTTCATAACATCCTCATTTCTACGCATAACATATATCCTTGCCTATATGTTACTCGTCATCTTCATCTCTTCTTGATTCATTAACCGAATTCTCAAGCTTGGCAAGCCGCTTCTTTAACTTCTGATTCTGTTCCCTAAGCTTTTCTATCTCGTTCATAACCGGATCTGGGAGGTGTATCTGATCAAGATCAGTTTCAACCCTTACATTATCCCTTATAACAATTCTGCCTGGAACACCAACTACTGTAGAATTCGCTGGAACATCCTTTACAACAACTGAACCTGCACCTATCTTACAGTTGTCACCTATAGTAACAGAACCAAGTACCTTTGCACCTGCACCTATCATAATATTGCTTCCAAGTGTCGGGTGTCTCTTGCCCTGCTCTTTACCAGTTCCACCAAGAGTTACTCCCTGGTAAAGTGTTACATTATCCCCGATAATTGTGGTCTCACCAATAACAACACCGTGTCCATGATCAATAAACAATCCTTCACCTATTGTAGCACCTGGATGAATCTCTATACCCGTCTTTCTTGCAGTCTTTTGTGATAATCTCCTGGCTCTGTAAAAATGGCCTTTCTCATATAATTTATGAGCTTTTCTATACTTTAACAACGCCCAGAAACTAGGATAAAGAAACACCTCCATCTTAGTCTTGATAGCTGGATCCCTATCCATAATCACAGCCATTTCCTGCTTTATAAAATCTAAATATTTCATATCTGATAACTTCCTAACTATTCATATGGTCTTAATTCATTATATGATGTGAGTGCTAAAAGGTCTAAAAATAATATTCCTCATATTCTTACGTAATATAACTTTTAAGCATAGTCTTCCCTGCACCACACATAACAAAAGTAGTATTTTATCTCAGATATGCTGTTGTATATTTATGTTCTTTATACTTCTCTTTTTGCAGCACATCCGTTACAGCCGCTGCAACAGTTTGTCATATCAGAATCACCATATATATAATTAGACACTGAAACAAGACTGCATATAGCCTGTGATGATATACCTTCTCCTGTTCCTGTGAATCCAAGTCCTTCTTCTGTTGTTGCTTTGATATTCACCTGGTTAATATCAAGCTTAAGCGTCTTTGCTATATTCTCACGCATAGTGTCTATATACGGACGCATCTTAGGTCTCTGTGCAATAATAGTTGCATCTATATTCTCTATAATATAATTATTCTCATCAAGAAGCGCACCAACATGCTCTAAAAGCTTCATGCTTGATATTCCCTTGTATCTGTCATCAGAATCCGGGAAATGCTTTCCTATATCTCCAAGTGCTGCTGCACCAAGGAGTGCATCCATGATAGCATGAAGAAGTACATCAGCATCTGAATGTCCAAGAAGTCCCTTCTCATATGGTATCTCCACGCCGCCAAGGATAAGTTTTCTATTTTCAACTAATTTGTGAACATCATAACCCAGTCCAACTCTCATATGCTAACCATACCTTTCTATGATATCGTATATTTTCAAATTTATTCTTATCTTTATAAGTAAAACACATTTTTATAACATTTACAAGCACATATTAATAAACATAGCATTATTATATGTTTGTATTTTATCGCTCTATCACCTTGATACATCCAGCATCACTTCTTATCCAGCTGTCTTTTTTCTCTTTTCGTCAATATCAGGTGTCTTACTGCTGCTACAGGATGATGTAATATCATCCTTGGACCTGAATATCGCATAACCGCTTTAATCTTATCCCTCATATCAGGCTTATAGCAATGCACCTTACAATTAGAACAAAATGTCTTTGTTTCCATAAATGGACATTTATCGCTTCTCATACTGGCATATTCTGCCAGTTTCTGACACTCACTGCACATAAGGCTTCCTGTATGATGATTACCACGGCAATACAGTTGTATCATCTGCGTGACCATCTCTTTTTCCTGTTCACGTTTTCTGTTAATATCTGTATTTTTTCTTTTCATCTTACATACCTCTTTCACTCTATATCAGCAAAGCCAGAGCTTTAACTCTGGCTTTATATCATATCATCTAACTTACTCTTCCGCGCTCAACCGAATATGTCCTGTCAGCTATTCTCATCGTAGACTGTCTATGCGATACAAGCACAACCGTCTTATCATTTCTTTCCTTAGCTATTGACTTAAGTATAACCGCTTCATTCAGGCTGTCGAGGTTGCTTGTTGGTTCATCTAAAAGCACCAGGTCTGAATCATGCAAAAACACTCTTGCAAGACCTATTCTTTGTTTTTCACCACCAGAAAGTGTATCACCAAGCTCACCAACAGGAGTGTCATATCCTTTAGAAAGTGTCATTATAAAATTGTGTATTGATGCCTTTTTGCAGGCATTTTCTATATCCTCATCAGTCGCATCAAGCCTTGCTATTCTTATATTATTTCTGATACTGTCACAGAAAAGATGAGTATCCTGTGTCATATAGCTTTCCATGTTTCTAAGGTCATTAGTATTAACAGTCCTTATATCACGCTTTCCTATGCTTATTGTTCCACTATCTGTATCCCAGAATCTCATAAAAAGTTTAAGAAGCGTTGACTTTCCACTACCACTCTTTCCAACTATTCCTGTAACTTCACCTTTTAATATATTTATAGAAAAATCATCCAGTATCTTTTCATCATCATATGAAAATGTAACATTTTCTGAACTTATCCCATCAAAAACAGCATTTTCCTCTCCAGAAACCTCATCAACAACCGGATTTTCATCAAGTATATTTAACACTCTGTTTCCTGCTGCAAATGTGCTTTGCAATGTGCTGCCAAGTGATGCCAATGCAACAGCTGGTCCAAACGATGAAAATAGAACTATCGATGTAAGAAGTACTCCATCAAAGCCTATACTTCCACAAGCATAAAGAAAAGCCCCTGTAAATAACATTATGATATCAAACACAAGTATACATACATTAGTAACTGCTGTATTAATACCAGCCTTATCTTTCATACGTCTGGAATACTCTGAAAGTTCATCAGTCTGCATATTCATGGCATTAAGCCTTTTATTTCCAAAACCATACTGTATTATCTGCTGCACGCCTCTTAAGCTATCCAGCACAAAGCTGCTAAGCTCACCTGACTTTGTACGATAAACCATGCCATCATCGCCACCAGCCTTTGATGCCAAAAGCGGTATAACTACACCTGTCACAATATAAGCAACAAGAGCAACTACTGCTAATATCCAGTGAAATGAACCTATATACACACACATTATAACTGTATACAAAACAGCAATTGCTATTGGTGATATTGTATGTGCATAAAACACCTCAAGAAGCTCTATATCTGATGTTATAACCGATATGAGATTTCCCCTGTCCCTGCCCTCAAGCTTTGCAGGACACAAGTTTCTTAACGCTTTAAACACCTTATCTCTTATAATAGCTAACAATCTGAATGCTATAAAATGATTGCATGACTGTTCTGCATATCGAAATCCAGCCCTTACAAGTGCAAAAACAATAACACTTATAAATATAACCTTAAGTGATAAACCTGTATCATAACCAGAAGCATCAAGTATTGCATATCCTCCAAATATCGTTATAAAGGAGGCACACAGATGACCTGCAAGACCCATAAATATAGCTATAATCATATATCCTGTAAGTGGCTTAACAAGTCCTATAAGTCTTAACATAACAGTTAATCCACTACGTCTCTTTATCTCATTATTCATACTAATCCTCATTTCTATACACATTTTATATATTTTCCATTTCACACTGTGTATTCCACAAGCTGGCATATATACCATTTTTTTCAAGAAGTGCTTCATGTTTTCCACATTCAGCTACATATCCATCGCTAAACACATATATATTGTCAGCTTTAACAACATTAGCAAGACGATGTGATATAAGAATAACCGTTTTTGTTCTGGCAAGATTATGAACCTCTGCCATAATATCATCCTCGCTCTCAACATCTATATTAGATGTCGCCTCATCAAATATATATATACTGTTATCACGCATAAGTGCCCTTGCAAGTGCCAGTCTCTGTCTCTGTCCACCCGACAGGTTAGATGCCTGCTCATTAAGCTTCATATCAAGGCCACCCTGCTCTTTTATATAACCATCAAGCTTTACATGTCTTAAGACTTCCCACATTTTATCATCTGCAGCATCAGGATCTGACATGCGCAGATTATCTCTTATAGTTCCTTTAAACATATAACTCTGGTGACTTATGTACGTAACATTTTCCATTAATGATTTTTCGCTTATATCTGAAAGCCTTACTCCACCTATAGTTATGCTTCCTTCAAAATTTTCATTCTTTTTAGTAAGAATACCAGCAAATGTAGACTTACCACATCCACTCTCTCCTACTATTGCAGTAAAGCTTCCCATCGGACATTCAACATTAATATTTTTTAATATTGGTCTTTCTGTTTCATACGCAAACTGCACATTTCTAAAGCTTATATTATGATTGTCCGGAAACTCCTGATTCCCCTTCTCACTTTCTTTCATATCAAGAAAATGAAATATCTTATCACTTGCAGCCATTCCATTCATAGCTATATGAAAAAATGACCCGAGCTGTCTCATAGGTATAAAAAAGTCTGCTGATAAAAGAATAATAAGCAGACAGCCTGCCATATCTATATGTCCACTTCTAAACTGAAGTACGGATACAATAAGTCCAAGTGCAGCACCTCCATATGCAACGAAATCCATAATAGAAATAGAATTCAGCTGCATTGTCAGCACCTTCATTGTGATTTTTCTAAACTTTTCCGACTCTTCATTCATCTGACTGTTCTTATATTCATCCGCCTGGTATATCTTAAGAGTTGTAAGTCCCTGCAGATTCTCTAAAAATGTATCACCAAGTGCTGTATACTGATTCCAATACTTAGATAGCAGCTTTTTTGCCCATGTCTGGACTGCTGCTATAGATATGGGTATCAAAGGTACGCATATAAGAAGAATAACTGCTGATGTAACATTTATGGTGCATACATATACAAAAAGTGTCAGTGGTGCCAGCATTGCATAAAAAAACTGCGGAAGATATGCACCAAAGTATGTTTCAAGCTGGTCTACACCTTCTACCGTTATCTGCACAAGCTCTGATGTCTTTATCTTTTCATTATATGAAGCCCCCAATCTTAACAGCTTTTCATATATAAGATTCCTTAATGTTTTCTTTACCGTCTTAGATGATTTATAACTCATTCTTGCTGAAAATATATTGCATATGAAACGAATCAAAAAACATACAGCCAAAACTGCTGCAAGCTGTAATATTCTTTGTTTTAAATCCCCTGTATCCTTTGTTACTGCAAGTGTTGCTATAAAAGACGTTATCATAGTCATAAAAACTATGTTCGATATAAGAGCTATCCATTGAAACAACACATTCCCCGCTATGTATTTTTTGCTATCAGGTACTATCTGTACCAGACCTGTCTCTTATACACATCTCCGAGCCCACGAGACAGGCAGAAATCT
>ENA-OZFX01001453-OZFX01001453.1-human-gut-metagenome-genome-assembly--contig:-NODE-1453-length-10088-cov-5.827768_pt1 | contig 10088 bp, 8 predicted proteins | sample MGYA00244651_ERZ653648 | MGnify/ENA primary metagenome ERZ653648 (study PRJEB26926, sample SAMN06164910) | human gut metagenome | biome: ENVO:00009003; feature: ENVO:2100002; material: ENVO:00002003...
ACAGCGGATTGTACTCTGTTAGTTCCCAGTCGATTTTTCCTCTCTCTGTTTGTTCGGCGATCTGCTGGATCAGATGTTGTTCTTCTTCGTGCAGATTTTCATTGTACATCATGATACGCAAAAGAAGCGTATGACCGCCCCTCCATGGCAGCCATACACCACACCAACAATGAAGCAAACGGAGTGTCCAAAACTGGACAGTCACAAAAAGTTTACGCTTCTTTGCTTTGCTAAACTTTCGCACAGTCTTGCGAAATGTGTAGAATTGTGATATAATATTTATTATAGTGTGCAAAAGGAGGGTGAATTGCAAAAGTAACTTCCGGTTTGCACGATTTACTTCCGGACTTCAAAAAGCCTTGCAAGATTAAATTCCGGGAAATAAGCATTACCCTCTCAAATCCGGAAGTTAATTTTACAAACAATGCCGAAACCGGAATTTAATCTTACAAAGAAATTGAATATTGTCAGCGGGTATGTTAGCATAGAGACAGATCGGACACCCTCGCCTAAAAATGGGCATGCCAAGCGGAGGTCGAAGTGTTTTTGCAAAATTTGCAAAAGTAACTTCCACCCCTGCATACGGATATATTCCGAATAGCAGCAGCTTGATTTTACTTTTTGAGCAGTCGGGGTGTCAGATTGATATCGTTTGCGGGGATCTCCTGAATGCCGAGAGACGGCAGAATGGTATCTCCATATAAGAAGCTGAACAACCGGTGGGCTGACTGGTTGTTCAGCTTCTTTCTCGTATAGGAGTTAATATGACTCATCATGAGCAGGATATCGCTCTGCTGCAAATGGTCAAAGGATGTACCTTTGGGAAGAATGCGCCGGATAAATTCGTGGGTGACTTCACAGCTGCCTTTCTGGTCAGAACGCTGAGGATTGCAATAGAAGACTCTGCTTCGTACCTCTCCAAGTTCAGTGCATTCAATGGAAACTGGGTCGGTAAATTCACTGCCTCTGTCCGTCAGAATGATGGGAAACAATCGGCAGTATTGCTCGTGCCCAAGAGTTTCGTACAGCCATTCAAAAACCTCCGTAACAGACCGTGCCGTGTTCCTGTCCCGCAGAAAGGCCAGCATGAGGGTGGAGTTGCGGAAGAACACTGTAAGCAGCACCTTGCCACCCTTGCGGCCCTCTACAGAATCGATTTCCACGATGGGAACATCCGGATTGGCTGCGGTGTATTCCAGAAAATCTTCATAGGTCCTGCCCAGGTGGCACTGCTTGTCTACCCGTACAGAGGGTTTCCTTTTGCGCACCTTGTAGCGGACCTTTCTGGGCAGATCCATATTTCCTACGGACAGAAGACCGGCATCCACATAATTGTAGATGGTCCTCTCGTCCAACATGATTTCGTCGCCATTATTCACGCAGATCTGGTGAATGGACTGTCCCTGCTGAATGAGCGGCGAGATGATCCGGTCGATTCGCTGAAGCTCCGCTGGCGTCACAGCAAAGCCCTGCCGGGACTCGCTGCGGGTCGCTTCATACTCTTTCTGGGCGAATTTTGCTTCGTAAAGGTGCCGCTCCAGTTTGCAGACCTTACGCTGCTGGCAGCCGTTGCAGACATACGGCGGCTTGTTCAGCTTGGAGCATTGTGCTTTCTGGAAGTCGGGACAGGTCTCAAAGCACTTGGCCTTGAAGCAGGTATGACACATTTTTCCGTAAGGAAACTGGCAGAGTGTGCACACATCACCGTAGTGTTTGCATTCCTTACGGACACCGCAGGGATTGTATCCTCCGGCCTGCTTTAGTTTGATATGCGCACGGACTTCTTTGGAGATGGTTGTGGGGTCTTTTCGCAGTTCTGCTGCAATGGCAGAAAAGCTTTTCTGTTCTTTGAGACCGACTTCAATGGCGATTCGGTCACTAAGGGTCAAATGTGTATTCTTAGCCATGGTTTTCTCCGTTTCTCTGCTGCCGCCATTCGGAGAAGACGAAGGGGCTCTGCCCCTTAAACCCTGAGGTTTATCGCTTTTGTTTCCGGGAAGGCAGCAAAAAAGGCAGCATCCGTTCAGATGCCGCCTTCCCGCAAACCCTATGTGCCGCTCAGGTCGCTCCTCAGTGTTGCCCTATCCTGCGCATAGGTAAAGCATTTACATTGTAATTTACCGTTGGGAGCATGTCAATGTCTTGGAAAATGTTTGTAAGAGTTACTTCCAGGTACCTTTTTGCAAGATTAACTTCCGCATGACTGGCTACCCAACCGGAAATTAGTTTTTCAATTGAGGTGTGCAAAAGGAGGCAAACATGGCTGTTTCATATAATCGTTTGTGGAAGTTACTGGTTGATAAGAAGATGAGCAAGGCTGATTTGAGGAAAGCCTCCGGCGTTGCGCCTAACACAATGACAAAACTACGCAGGGACGAGGAGGTCACGCTCACCGTCCTTGGCAAGATATGCAAGACCCTTAATGCCGACTACGGTGACATTATGGAGTACATAGATGAGGAGGACACGTGATATGACACCCGAAGAAAAAGCACGGCTTGTGATTGATGAAAAACTGCGTCAGTCCGGCTGGGTCATTCAGGATATGAAAAAGCTGAATCTTTCTGCCGCACTGGGCGTTGCTGTCCGTGAATTCCCCACAAGCACAGGTGAGGTGGACTATGCCCTTTTCATTGACGGCAAGCCTGTGGGTGTTGCCGAAGCCAAGCGTGAGGAAAAAGGCGAATCTATCACCGATGTTGAGGTGCAGTCTGGGCGTTATGCCAACAGCATCTTCAAATGGATAAAGAATGATTACAAAATTCGCTTTGCTTATGAAACCACAGACAAGCTGATTCGGTTTACGGATTATAACGATATAAAGTACCGCTCCAGAACGGTGTTCTCATTCCATCGCCCGGAGACCCTGCTTGCGCTGTTAGGGCAGTCGGATACCATCCGTAATAACATGAAGCATTTCCCTGCATTGGATGAAACGGGATTTCGCAAATGTCAGGTGAATGCCATCAAGAATCTGGACAAGTCTTTTGCTGAGAACCGCCCCAAGGCACTGGTGCAGATGGCAACAGGCGCAGGCAAAACATTCACAGCAATCACTGCGGCCTACCGTTTATTGAAATACGGAAAAATGAACCGTATCTTGTTCCTTGTGGATACAAGAGGTCTGGGAGAACAGGCAGAGCGTGAGTTCCTTGCCTATACTCCCAATGATGACCCACGCTCTTTTTCACAGCTTTACGGTGTCCGCAGGCTGAAAAGTTCCTACATACCAAACGATATCCAGATTTGCATCTGCACCATTCAGAGAATGTACTCCATCCTGAAGGGCGAAGAACTGGACGAATCTATCGAGGAAAAATCCTTTGCGGAGTTTGTTACGGCAGAGAGCAAGGCTCCCAAAGAGGTGGTGTACAACGAGAAATATCCGCCGGAGTTCTTTGACTGCATTATCGTGGATGAATGCCACCGCTCCATTTATAATGTGTGGAGCCAAGTGTTGTCCTATTTTGATGCCTTTATCATTGGCTTGACCGCCACCCCGGATAACCGTACTTTTGCGTTTTTCAACGAGAATATTGTCAGCGAGTACCCAAGAGAACAGGCTATCATTGACGGCGTTAACGTTGGCGAGGATATCTTTCTCATTGAAACACAGGTGGGCAAAAACGGCGCTCATCTGATGAAACAGCTGATTGAATACCGTGACCGTCTGTCCAGAGCCAAACGATGGAAACAGCTGGACGAGGATGTGGATTATAAGCCAACCCAGCTTGACCGGGACATTGTCAACCCAAGTCAGATACGCACGGTCATCCGTTCCTTTAAGGATAATCTGTTCACCACACTGTTCCCACGCAGAAAAGAAGTGCCAAAGACACTGATTTTTGCAAAGACGGACAGCCATGCGGATGACATCATTCAGATTGTCCGTGAGGAGTTTGGCGAAGGCAATGACTTCTGCCACAAAATCACCTATTCCGCTGACAACCCGGAATCTGTGCTGAGTTCCTTCCGCAATGATTATAACCCTCGTATTGCCGTCACGGTGGATATGATTGCCACAGGCACCGATGTAAAGCCAATCGAGTGCTTGATTTTCATGCGTGATGTACGCAGTAAAAACTACTTTGAACAGATGAAAGGCAGAGGCACTCGTGTGCTGAGTAAAGAGGACTTGCAGAAAGTCACCCCATCTGCCACAGAGAATAAAGACCATTTCGTGATTGTGGATGCGGTTGGCGTTACCAAATCCAAGAAATCGGATACCAGACCGTTGGAACGAAAACCGACCGTCAGCATGAAAGAACTCATGATGAATGTGGCACTGGGTGCAAAAGACGAGGACACGTTGACCTCTCTTGCAAACCGTGTCATTCGACTGAACAGCCAGATGTCCCCGGCGGAGCGTAAGCAGTTTGAAGCGAAGGTCGGCACTGCTGCCGGATCCGTGGCTGAAAATCTGCTGAATGCCTTTGATGAGGATGTGCTGACTGCCAAGGCGCAGGCGGACACAGGCTCTGCGGAGGTCACGGAGGAACAGCTGAAACAGGCACAGAAAGAATTGATACAGGCTGCCGTTGCACCGTTCCATGACCCGGATGTCCGTGATTACATTGAGAATGTGCGCCGCAGCCATGACCAGATTATTGACAACACCAACATCGACTCTGTCCTGTTTGCAGGCTTTGATACGCAGCAGGAAGAAAACGCAGACCGCATCCTCGCTACCTTCCACGAATTTATTGAGGAAAACAAGGATGAGATTATTGCCCTGCGTATCATCTATAATGAAAGCTACAAAGACCGCCCCATGGCTATCGAACAGCTAAAAGAACTGTATGGCAAGTTGAAAGCCAAGGGCATCACCGTAGAACGCCTGTGGGACTGCTATGCCATCAAGAAGCCGGACAAGGTAAAGCGTGGCACGATGGCGCAACTGACAGACCTCATCTCCATCATTCGCTTTGAGATGGGCTATACCGATAACCTCAGCCCGTTTGCGGATAAGGTGAATTATAACTTTATGCAGTGGACGTTCAAACGTAATGCCGGACACATTCAGTTTACCGAAGAACAGATGGAATGGCTGCGTCTGATTAAAGACCACATTGCCACTTCCCTCAGTATCCTGCCGGAGGATTTGGACTTGACGCCCTTTGACAAAAAAGGCGGTCTGCTGGGCTTCTATGAGTCCTTTGGGGATGACTATGAGGTAATACTGAATGAGATGAATAGGGAGCTGGTAGCTTAAATGATAAAAGAAAAAAATTTGCCCAATGGATGGGCTATAAAACCAATGACAGAAGTTGTAACATGGGGGTCTGGTGGAACGCCTAAAGCAACAGAATCCCAATACTATGATAATGGGGATATTCCGTGGTTGATAATCGGTGATTTGAATGATGGTGTAGTTACAGAATCTCAGAGTAAAATCACTGAATTAGGATTAAAAAATAGCAGCGCGAAGATAATTCCTGCTGGCACTTTATTGGTTGCAATGTATGGAAGCATCGGAAAATTGGGGATTACAGGTATTGAATGCTGTACCAATCAGGCTATCGCATTTGCAAAAGAACTTCGTGGCGTATCTACAAAATATATGTTCTACTACATGGCTATGATGAAATCCAAACTCATATCAATGGGAAAAGGCGGAACGCAAAATAATATCAGTCAGACTATTCTAAAGTCTCTAAATGTAATAGTTCCTCCCCCAGAAGTTCAGGACAACCTCGTATTTCGAATTGAAGAATTATTCTCCGAACTGGACAAGGCTGTGGAAACCTTGCAGACCACAAAGCAGCAGTTGGCGGTGTATCGACAGGCGGTGCTGAAAGAGGCATTTGAGACATTCAAACGAAAAAGTGTACCAGAAAGGCATATTGCTGATATATGTGATTATATTGTGGATTGTCCGCATTCAACGCCAAAATGGGTGGAAGAAGGTAAACTGTGTTTGCGAACAACGAATTTCCGTAAGGGATTTTTAGATTTATCTAAACCAAACTATGTCTCTAATAGTACATTTGAAAACCGAATAACACGTCTCCGTCCAATGCCGGGAGATGTTTTATATAGCCGTGAGGGTGCCATATTGGGAATAGCTTGTATCATTCCAAAAGGACTTGAAGTATGCTTAGGACAACGAATGATGCTGTTACGGACTGGTCAAAACCTGAACAATAAATTTCTGATGCACTATTTGAATTCACCATTTTTAAACAGTGTCATTACAGAAAACATTGGTGGTTCTGCATCACCACATATTAACGTAGGTGACATAAAGAAATTCTTGATTCCTGTTCCTGATATAAATGAACAGGATCAAACGGTACAAATCATAGAATCCCGTCTATCCGTATGCGAAAGTATCGAGCAGACCGTGGATACCGCATTGGCACAGGCGGATGCCATGCGACAGAGCATATTAAAACAAGCCTTTGAAGGAGGTGTAGTATGACAGACTGGATTATGATTGCAATAACCGCAGTCTATGTGATTGCGACAATATTTATTTGTATATTTAACTATCGTTCTGCAAAAGCAACACGGGAACAGTTGGCAGAATCAAAACGTCAATTTGAAGAAAATAATCGTGCTTTTGTTACTGTAACCTTTGAAACAATACGAGGCAGCCTCCTTGTTCTAAATATACATAACCATGGACATCAGGTTGCCAATAATGTTTCTGTGAAAATCAATCCAGAGTTTATTGCCAATGTGCCGGATAAAGAGTATTTAGTAAAATTGTGTGAATCCTCGTTCACTTTGGGCGTTGATAAAAGTTGGTTTGTGTGTTTTGGAGGTACTCCGGAATTAGGGAAAATAAGTAATATTCCGTTGAAAATTACCATTTGCTACTCGGATATCTTTTCCACCTACTCAGAGTCCACAACGATAGACCTTAAACAGTATCTTTGGTCAATAATATATGATTCACCTACTGAAGATACTTATCAAGAAATGAAAAAAATGACAAAAAGCATTCAATCAATGGATAAGTCCATTCAAAAGTTACAAAAAAGAATGGATGCTTTTGATTCGAATAGAGGAGAAGTATCGAATGAGTGAACAAACATCAGCAATCGTATCAAAGGTTTGGGGGATGTGCAATCCGCTCCGGGATGACGGTGTTTCCTACGGAGATTATCTGGAACAGCTTACCTACCTTATCTTTCTGAAAATGTCCGATGAGTATTCCAAGCCGCCCTACAAAAAAGAAACAGGGATTCCTGCCGGATACACATGGTCGGACATGAACACCCTCAAGGGTGCGGAACTGGAGGAACAATATAAATCCACGCTGGAAGAACTGGGCAAACAAGGCGGTATTCTCGGTAAAATCTTCAAAGGCGCAAGTAATAAAATCAGCAGTGCCGCCATTCTGTACCGTGTAGTGCAAATGATTGACAACGAAAAATGGGTGGCAATGTCCTCCGATGTCAAAGGTGAAATCTATGAAGGTTTGCTGCAGAAGAATGCGGAAGATATCAAGAGCGGTGCAGGTCAGTATTTTACCCCTCGTCCGCTGATTCATGCAATGGTGAAATGTATCCGACCGGAGCCTATGAAAACCATCGCAGACCCCTGTTGTGGTTCCGGAGGATTTTTTCTCGCTTCGCAGTCGTTCGTTGCCGATCCGGAGAACTATTCCCTTGACCGGGAGCAGAAAGAGTTTCTGAAAAACGAAACCTTCTACGGCAACGAAATCGTATCTTCCACATATAAAACGGCTTTGATGAATCTGTATCTCCACAACATCGGTGATATTTACGGCAATGTACCGATTACCCTTGGTGATGCACTTCTCACAGACCCCGGCTACCGTGTGGACTATGTGCTGACCAATCCGCCGTTTGGCAAAAAGTCTGCTCTTACTTTCACCAACGAGGAAGGCGAACAGGAGGAAGAAGACCTCGTCTACAATCGACAGGATTTCTGGACAACCAGTTCCAATAAACAACTGAACTTTGTGCAGCATATCAATACCATTCTGAAAGCCACAGGAAAGGCTGCCGTTGTTGTGCCGGACAATGTTTTGTTTGAGGGCGGTGCAGGAGAAATCGTGCGCAAGAAACTGCTCGAAACCACTGACTTGCACACCATTCTCCGTTTGCCGACTGGTATCTTCTATAAGCCGGGTGTAAAGGCAAATGTTATCTTCTTTGACAAACGTCCTGCCAGTGCCGAAATGCAGACCAAGGAAGTGTGGATTTATGACTTCCGCACCAACATCCATTTCACGCTGAAACAGCACCCTATGACCGATGCCGACCTCGTGGACTTCATCCAGTGCTATAACCCGGAGAACCGTCATGACCGCACAGAGACATGGTCGGAAGAAAATCCGGATGGTCGTTTCCGCAGATTTGATGTAAAGGATATTCTGGAGCGTGACAAGACAAGCCTTGACCTGTTCTGGATTAAGGACAAGTCCCTCGCAGACCTCGATAGCCTGCCTGCCCCGGATGAACTGGCTGCGGATATCATTGAGAACTTGCAGAGTGCCTTGGAGAGTTTTCAAGAACTGCAAGCCCAACTGGGTAAATAACATACAGAAATAAACCAATCGTCCTCTCTGCCATAAAAACAGTGGGGACGATTTTCGTTTAATATCGTATTACTGTGTCACATAAATTCAAACACCAACCAAACACCATGACCCTTTGGAAAGTGCCGTATTTACCGCATTTATTGGCATTTTTACCGTATAGAAGTCTTTCTTCTCGAAATAGACAGCCACACCTTTTTCCTTCAGCTTGCGGATGGTGGTGACCGTGTCCACGGTATTCCTCGCAAACCGCGATATCGACTTTGTCAGAATCAGATCCACCTGTCCGTCAAGGCAGTCGGAAATCATCTGGTTAAATCCCGCTCGGCGGGAAGTGGTCAAGCCGGAGATGCCATCATCGACATATGGAGCTCAATCTCTATAAGGATGTATGGGGAATTCGTATAGACTCATCAAGCAGCGGGAACGGATGCCCATTTTTCGGCAGATGCAATCAGGCAATTCCATCCTGCTGCGAAACATATCCTGATCTCCAGCAGGTTGAGGGAATGAATCGCTCTGTTTCCTGCATTAGGGGTGGAATCATCCGTGTACTCAATTGCAGGAAAATCAGCAAAGCATACGGCAAGCATCAGGTTTTGTCCGATTGTTCGATGTATATGGATGCTGGAGAAATCGTAGCAATACCATGATGCAGGTGGCGATCGTTGTGCCGTAGAACAGATTGTCCGGGAGCTGAATGATGCAGTCGATAAAATTGTTATCGATCAGACACTTGCGGATCTGCTTTTCCGCGCCGCCGCGATACATGACGCCGGGGAAGCAGACGATGGCCGCCGTGCCGTCGGTCGCCAGCCACGAAAGGCTGTGCATGATGAACGCCAGATCTGCCTTTGACTTCGGGGCCAGCACACCGGCGGGCGAAAAGCGCGGGTCGTTAATCAGCGTTGCATTGTCGCTGCCCTCCCAGCGGATGGAATAGGGCGGATTTGAGACGATGGCCTCAAACGGCTCGTCGTCCCAGTGCTGCGGGCTTACCAGCGTGTCGCCGTGGGCAATGTCAAATTTGTCGTAGCCTTCTGCCCAGAGCCGCTCCAGCTCTCCAGCAGCTTCGGCGTGTTCCTCATCCAGTGCGTAGACATCCTGCAGCACCGACTGGGCTGCCCGACATCGCTGTGCCTGTTCCCAGGTGCCGGATGTTGGGTGTTCCTCCTGTGTTTCCTCCGGCTCGTCGCGCATCTTCTCATCTTCAAACGTTGGGAGGCCGAGGCGGATGTTCTCGGCCTCCCGGATGATGTCGTTCTTGATCCGGCGGAACTCTTTCTGCTGGGAGAGCGGAAGATGCTCCCGTGGGGTGCAGGGGCTGTAGCACTCGTTCAGCTCATCCCGGATCTGATTCCAGGTTTCATACGGATCTTTGGTGGGTTCTACGACCAGAATACGCATGAGATCATCGCTCATAATCCGGATTGGTTTGAAGATGAGGACGAAGCGTGGGACGAATGGGAGAATGATTGATTCTCTCAGTCCCATGTGAGATTACGAAAAATAGCGCAGGGCAGCTTGGAAAACAGGCTGCTCTGTGCTATTTCTGTCTCTTATACACATCTCCGAG
>ENA-OZFX01001483-OZFX01001483.1-human-gut-metagenome-genome-assembly--contig:-NODE-1483-length-9865-cov-7.653007_pt1 | contig 9865 bp, 9 predicted proteins | sample MGYA00244651_ERZ653648 | MGnify/ENA primary metagenome ERZ653648 (study PRJEB26926, sample SAMN06164910) | human gut metagenome | biome: ENVO:00009003; feature: ENVO:2100002; material: ENVO:00002003...
AGGAGTCGTCGGCAGCGTCAGATGTGTATAAGAGACAGTAATAGAATAAACGGAGAAGATATTCAATTGCCACCTATATTCTAACAGCTTAAGTAGCAAGATGGATCATTCCTTATTGACGATTAATAATATTAATCATAAACATATTTTAACAGAAGGGAGCAAAAACAAAACAATGGCAGTAGAAAAACGATTTTTAAAATATGTATCTTATTGGACAACCTCTGAAGATGATCAGGAGAGTATCCCAAGTACGAAGCGGCAGTTTGAGCTTGCAAAAGTATTAGAACAGGAATTGAAAGAACTCAACTTAGAAAAAGTAAAATTAGATGAACATTGTTATGTCTATGGTCTGCTTCCGGCAACTGCGGGAATGGAAGGTAAGAAAGCAGTGGGATTTATTGCACATATGGACACCGCACCGGATTTTTCAGGAGAAAATGTAAAGCCGCAGATCATCGAAAATTATAATGGTGAGGATGTTTTATTGCCGGGAAGTGGAACTTATATAAAAGTAGAGGATTTTCCACATCTGGCTTCTTTAAAAGGAAGAACATTGATCACAACCGATGGAACAACGCTGCTGGGTTCTGATGATAAGGCAGGAGTAGCAGCGATTATGCAGGCGGTAGAGGAAATCCAGAAAGAAGGAATCCCTCACGGAGATATCTGGGTAGGATTTACGCCGGATGAAGAAGTCGGACGTGGGGCGGAACTGTTTGATCTGGATTATTTCAAAGCAGATTTTGCATATACGGTAGATGGCGGATATGAGGGCGAAATAGCTTATGAAAATTTCAACGCGGCAAGTGCTGAATTTGTGATCCATGGAGTGAACGTACATCCGGGAGAAGCAAAAGACATTATGGTCAATGCAGCAGCCATTGCCTGTGAGATAGAGTCCAAAATCCCGAAGAACGAGACACCGGAGCATACAGAGGGCAGAGAGGGATTTTATCATCTGACCGATATTTCCGGAAATGTGGAAAAAGCAGAACTTTCCTATATTGTGCGTGACCACGATATGCAGAAATTTTTGAATCGAATCGATTATTTGAAAAAAATAGAAAAAGAGATGCAGGATCTATATGGAAAAGAAACAGTTACCTTGAAAATACAGGAAAGCTATCGCAATATGAATGAGATTATCCGTGAGCATATGGAAATTATTGAAATTGCAAAGGAAGCGATCCGTGAAAACGGAATAGAGCCGACACCTGACCCGATCCGTGGCGGAACCGATGGAGCAACACTCAGCCACAAAGGACTGCCTTGCCCAAATCTTGGAACCGGTGGATATGCTTATCACGGACCAATGGAGCATGTAACGGTAGAAGGAATGGAAACGGTTGTCCGTATTATCAAGAAGATCAGTGAAAAAGTAACTGCATTGTAATCATTCCATATTTTGTGCAGCCCGCTAGTTTAAGAAACAAAATATTTTTTCAGAAAAATTATAGGATTACACAGACGAAATGATAGAGTTTTGTCTGTGTAATTTTTTTAATTACATTTTACCCCCATTTTACATAAGAGTGATTTTATATTTTACATAGGGTTTTTAGAATAAAATCATACCTTCCAAAGAGAAGGAAACATAAAATTTCATAATATGAAAAAGATAATATGGAGGAAAAAAGATGAAAAAAACAGTGTGTTTATTACTTGCCGGCTTAATGACGATCGGTGCATTAACAGGATGCGGCAGCAGTGCAGACAACAAAAAAGATGATTCTGCAAAGACAGAGACAACAGGTGAAAAGAAGTCAGACGGATTTGATACAAGCTCAGATATTACCGTAGTATCCCGTGAGGATGGTTCCGGAACAAGAGGAGCATTCATCGAACTGTTTGGAGTACAGCAGGAAGAGAACGGTGAAAAAGTGGACATGACCACAGAGGAAGCTGTTATCGCAAACAGCACAGCAGTTATGATGACCACAGTAGCCGGAGATGATTACGCGATCGGTTATGCATCCTTAGGTTCTTTAGATGACACAACAAAGGCATTAAAGGTAGACGGAGTAGAGCCAAGCGTAGATACCATTAAAGATGGTTCTTACAAAATCTCCAGACCATTCAACATTGCAACAAAAGACAACGTAAGTGATGTTGCACAGGATTTCATCAACTACATCATGAGTGATGACGGACAGAAAGTAATCGAAGACAACGGATACATTTCCGTATCAGATGGAAAATTCGAGAGCAACGGAGCAAAAGGTAAGATCGTAGTTGCCGGTTCTTCTTCTGTAACACCGGTTATGGAAAAATTAAAAGAAGCATACTTAGCAGTAAACAAAGAAGCAGAGATTGAAGTTCAGGAAAGTGATTCCACAACAGGTATGACAGCAGCAATGGAAGGAACCTGTGATATCGGAATGGCATCCCGTGAATTAAAAGACAGCGAGAGCGAGTTAAAAGCAACAGCAATCGCAATGGACGGAATCGCAGTCATCGTAAACAAAAACAACACATTAGATGACATCACATCCGACCAGGTAAAAGATATCTACTTAGGAAATGTAACAAGCTGGGATGAGCTGTAAAAAAGGTTAAGGAGCTATGGCTCCTTCCCTCATTTAAAACAAGGTAATTCAAATAAAGGAAACAATACCCGCTGACAAGCGGGTATCCGTAGTATCTGAAAATAAATAGAGAGAGAAATGATATGAACAAATATAAAGGAAAAGAAAAACTGATGGAGATCATATTCCTCATTGCAGCATGTATATCCATCATATCGGTTGTTTTAATCTGTATTTTTCTATTCATGAACGGAATACCGGCAATGAAGAAAATCGGATTTGGTGATTTTATCTTCGGACAGAGATGGAGACCGGGAAATAATATTTTCGGGATCTGGCCAATGATCCTTGGAAGTATCTATGTAACGGCAGGAGCGATCATCATTGGAGTACCAATCGGTGTATTGTCCGCAATCTATCTTGCGAAGTTCTGTCCAAAGGGAATTTACAAAATTATCAAACCGGGTGTTGAGCTGTTAGCGGGAATCCCATCGGTTGTATATGGATTTTTCGGACTGGTCGTACTTGTACCGTTTATCCGCAATACCTTTGAAGGGAACGGAAACAGTATTTTAACGGCATCCATTCTGCTTGGAATCATGATACTTCCAACGATTATCGGAGTATCGGAATCAGCCATCCGTGCCGTACCAAATAAATATTACGAAGGTGCACTGGCACTGGGTGCAACACATGAAAGAAGTGTATATTGTACCGTTGTACCGGCAGCAAAATCGGGAATCATGGCAGGAATTGTCCTTGGAATCGGAAGAGCGATCGGAGAGACCATGGCTGTTATCATGGTTGCAGGAAACCAGGCAAGAATGCCAAAGGGCATATTTAAAGGGATCAGAACCCTGACCGGAAATATCGTGATCGAGATGGGATATGCTACAGACCTTCACAGAGAAGCATTGATCGCAACAGGTGTGGTACTGTTCGTATTTATTCTGATGATCAACCTGTTATTTTCCGTATTAAAAAGAAGGAGGGCTGATTAATGGATGTTGAAATGAAAATCCAAGAACCGATCAATAAGGTTACAAGAAAACAAAAATTAAAAAACTACAGTAAGCATCCGGGTTCTTTCCTTCTTGCATTACTTACAAAGCTGGCAATTTTACTGACGGTTTTAGCACTGGGCTTTATCCTGATCTACATTTTAGTAAAAGGAATCCCAAACCTAAGCACAGACCTTTTTGCACTCAAGTATACGACCGAAAATGTGTCCATGCTTCCTGCAATTATAAACACACTGATGATTACCTTACTTTCCTTATGTATAGCAGGACCGATTGGAATTTTTTCAGCGATATATTTAGTAGAGTATGCAAAAAAAGGAAACAAACTAGTGGGAGTGGTTCGCGTTACGGCGGAAACACTGACAGGAATTCCATCCATAGTTTACGGACTGTTCGGAATGTTGTTTTTTGTTACAACGTTAAAATGCGGTTATTCCCTTCTGGCAGGAGCGCTGACCTTATCCATTATGGTGCTTCCGGTCATTATGCGAACAACGGAAGAGGCATTGTTAGCAGTTCCTAACTCCTTCCGTGAAGGAAGTTTTGGACTTGGAGCAGGAAAACTGCGTACCATATTTAAAATCGTTCTTCCGTCAGCAGTACCGGGAATTTTAGCAGGAGTCATTCTTGCGATCGGACGTATGGTAGGTGAAACAGCAGCGCTGATCTATACGGCAGGTACGGTTGCAGAGATTCCTTCGAGCATCATGAGTTCGGGAAGAACACTTGCAATCCATATGTACAGTCTTTCAAAAGAGGGACTTTACACAAATCAGGCATATGCAACAGCGGTCGTATTACTGATCGTTGTAGTTCTGATCAATATGCTTTCTAATTTTGTGGCAAAAAAATTTACGAAAAAATAGGAGGAGCAGATGGGAAACAAATTTGAAATCAAAGATCTCAATCTGTATTATGGCGATTACCACGCGTTAAAAAATATCAACATGAATCTGGCTGAGAACGAGATCACAGCCTTTATCGGACCTTCCGGATGTGGAAAATCCACATTTTTAAAATGTCTGAACCGTATGAATGACTTAGTAGAAGGATGTAAGATTACAGGTTCCGTAACCTTAGACGGAGAAGACATTTACGGAAACATGGATGTCAATAAGTTAAGAAAAAGAGTAGGTATGGTATTCCAGAACCCGAATCCGTTTCCAATGAGTGTTTATGACAATATTGCCTATGGACCGCGAACCCATGGAATCCGTAATAAAAAAGTGCTGGATGAAATTGTAGAGCGTTCTTTAAGAAACGCAGCAATCTGGGATGAATTAAAAGATCGTCTGAAAAAAAGTGCACTTGGTCTTTCGGGAGGACAGCAGCAGAGACTCTGTATCGCAAGAGCACTTGCGGTAGAACCGGAGGTAATTCTGATGGATGAGCCGACTTCTGCATTAGACCCAATTTCCACTTCCAAAATCGAAGATTTAGTCATTGATTTAAAAAGTAAGTATACAATTATTATGGTAACACATAATATGCAACAGGCAACCCGTGTCTCAGATAAGACAGCATTTTTCCTGTTAGGAGACATGATTGAATATGGAGATACCGAAGAATTATTCTCTATGCCGAAAGATAAGAGAACAGAAGATTACATTACAGGGAGGTTTGGATAATGCGAAACCGATTCGACAGACAGTTAGAGCAGCTTAACAATGAACTGATTAATATGGGCAGCCTGATCGAAGAAGCAATCGAGATGGCAATTACCGCACTGATGAAGCAGGATGCCAAAAAAGCAAAGGAAATTGTGGACTTCGATGAAGAAATTGATGAAAAAGAAAGAGAAATCGAAAGTCTTTGTCTGAAACTTCTCTTACAGCAGCAGCCGGTGGCAAAGGATCTGCGTCAGATATCCGCAGCATTGAAGATGATCACAGATATGGAAAGAATCGGAGACCATGCCGCAGATATTTCGGAAATGACGATCTTAATGGCGGGTACTCCTTATATCAGAAACATTGAACATCTGCAGACCATGGCAAAAGAAGCAATGGTTATGCTGGTAAAGAGCATCGAAGCCTATGTGGAAAAGGATTTGGCAAAAGCGGAAAAAGTCATTGAAAGTGATGATGTGATCGATGATCTGTTTGATCAGATCAAAGCGGAGCTGATAGATGCCATTCATCAGAATCCGGACAACGGAGAACAGGCGGCAGATCTTCTCATGGTATCAAAGTATCTTGAGAGAATCGGAGATCATGCAACAAATATTGCAGAATGGGTAATCTTCTCCATTACAGGAAACCATCCGGGCTAGGAAAACAGCAAAGGAAAATACTTCTAACCTCGAAAATTTACATAGATTTTACATAAATACCCCTTGTTTTTTACAAACCCCACCTACAATGGCTTTGATAGTGTAAAAAAATAGTAAAGTATGTAAATTTAAGAGGAGAAGAGATGGATTTTTTTGATTTATTGACAATGGTAGGCGGACTGGCTCTGTTCCTGTACGGAATGGATGTTATGGGAGACGGTCTTGCAAAGACTTCCGGTGGTAAACTGGAACAGATCTTGGAAAAACTGACATCTACACCAATTAAAGCAGTATTACTTGGTGCAGGAGTAACGGCAGTCATTCAGTCATCATCGGCAACGACAGTCATGGTTGTCGGTTTTGTTAACTCCGGGATTATGAAATTATCCCAGGCAGTGGGAATTATCATGGGTGCCAATGTTGGTACAACAATCACTTCCTGGATTTTGAGTCTGACGGGAATTGAGAGCGAGAACTTCTTTATACAGCTTTTAAAACCGTCCTCATTCGCTCCGATTTTAGCATTAATCGGAATCTTTATGATGATGCTGACAAAGGACAGCAAGAAAAAAGACATTGCATCCATTATGCTTGGATTTGCGGTCCTGATGTTTGGTATGGAAACTATGAGTGAAGCAGTAAAACCTCTTGCAGATGTGCCGGAGTTTACAAATATCCTGATGATTTTCACCAATCCGATTCTTGGTATGTTAGCAGGTCTTGTTTTAACGGCAGTTATTCAGAGTTCTTCTGCATCGGTAGGTATTTTGCAGGCTCTTTGTGCAACCGGTTCGATGAGTTTTGGAATCGCATTACCGATTATCATGGGACAGAATATCGGAACCTGTGTTACGGCAATGATTTCTTCTATTGGAGCAAAGAAAAATGCAAAACGTGCAGCATTGATACATCTTTATTTTAATATTATAGGAACCGTACTGTTCATGATTGTATTCTATGCAATTAACTCGTTTGTACATTTTGAATTTTTAAATGATGCGGCAAATCCAATGGGTATTGCAGTAATTCACAGTACCTTCAACATTGCAGCAACACTGGTACTGCTTCCGTTTGGAAAGGTATTGGTAAAGCTGGCAACACTTACCATTCCGGAGACCGAGGACGAAAAAGTGGAGGAAATCCCGGATGCAACAAAACTTCTCGATACACGTTTCTTAGAGAAGCCGGCATTTGCTGTTGCCCAGTGTAAGAATGTTGGAATCGAAATGGCAAAATTAGCACAGCGTTCCTTAGAGTATGCAATTGATTCGATTACCGATTATGACCAGAAAAAAGTCAAAGATGTGTTCCGTTTAGAGGATATGATCGATCACTATGAAGATGAGCTTGGAACATATCTGATGAAGTTAAGTGGAAAACCTCTGTCTGATGAGGATAATCATACCGTATCAAATCTTTTCCACTGTATGGGAGATTTTGAGCGGATCAGTGACCACGCTTTGAACTTAGCCGAAACTGCAATGGAAATGCAGGCAAAAGAGGAGACTTTCTCAGAAAAAGCAAAAGGCGAGTTAGTGACCTACGGCGAAGCAGTAAAAGAGATCATGGATTTATCCGTAGAAGCATATAAGTCAGGAAGCATGGCACTTGCTGAAAGAGTAGAGCCGTTAGAAGAAGTCATTGATGATCTGAATGTAAAGATCAAGAATCATCATGTAAAACGTCTTCGTAAAGGAAAATGTACGATTGAACTCGGACTTTCCCTGTCAGACATTCTGACAAACTATGAGCGTGTGGCAGATCACTGCTCGAACATTGCAGTCTGCCTGATCCAGGTAGAAGAAGATGGATTTGAAACACACGAATATCTGAATGAAGTAAAACAGAAGGATAATAAAGACTTCCAGAACTTATATCAGATGTATTATAATAAATATCAGATAGGTAAAGCTGACAAATAAAAAAGCAGGTGATGAAATGGCTTTGATTTACATTGTAGAAGATGATGTGAATATTCGAGAAATTGAGACATTTTCTTTAAAAAACAGTGGTTATACGGTAATGGATTTTGAGTGTGCAAAAGATTTTTACCATAAACTTTCGGATAAGGTTCCGGACTTGATCCTTTTAGATATCATGCTTCCGGACGAGGACGGACTTGAGATTTTAAGAAAACTCAGAAAAAATCCGGAGACCAGAAAAGTTCCGATCATTATGGTAACAGCGAAAACCACGGAAATTGATAAGGTAAAGGGGCTGGATTCAGGAGCAGACGATTATCTGACAAAGCCATTTGGAGTCATGGAGCTGATCTCCAGAGTGAAAGCGCTTCTTCGCAGAAGTATGAATATGGACGAATCAAAGATTTTGTCCTTAGGTGAAATCTCTATTGATAATGAGAAACATAGAGTAAGCGTGCAGGGTCAGCCCTGCGAGCTTACTTATAAGGAATTTGAACTTTTGAAACTTATGCTCCAAAACGTTGGCATTGTTCTTTCCCGTGACGTAATTATGGAACGCGTCTGGGGAGTAGACTTTGAAGGAGAATCGAGAACCCTTGATATGCATATTAAGACACTCCGCCAGAAGTTAGGCGAAAGTGGAAAGCGGATCAAGACCGTGCGTAATGTAGGATATCGATTGGAGTAGTGATAAGATGAAAAAAAAGATAAATCTTCAATTTATGTTTATTTCGGCGGTAGGTATTCTGTTAACATTCTGTTTATCTACCGTTATTTTTTATGAATTATTTAAGAGTGAAGTTGTAGACGAGTTAAAGACCTATGCAGATGTCATCAAAGAGACACAGTCATACGATCAGATCCTGCAGGGAGAATACGATCCTGATGTGGATGACCTCAGGATCACAATGATAAAAAAAGACGGAAAAGTCTTTTACGACAGTTTTGCAGATGTAAAAAAAATGGAGAACCATGCAAACCGGCAGGAGGTGCGTCAGGCATTAAAGCATGGCAACGGGAAAGCAATCCGTACCTCGGATACTATGGATAAGAGTACCTTTTACTATGCCGTACGGTTAGACGATGGAAATATTCTTCGTGTTGCCAAAGAATCCAGAAGTATCTGGAGTGTCTTTATCAAGGTTACTCCGGCAATTCTGATTCTGATTCTTGTGATTTTTGCAATCAGTAAGATGCTGTCAGATGTTCTGACAAAAAGCCTGCTGTTGCCAATAGAGGAAATGTCAGAGAATCTGGACCACTTAGACGATATCACAACTTATAAGGAATTGATGCCGTTCATCAATACGATACAGGAGCAGCATAAAAATATTTTAATGAATGCAAAAATGCGACAGGAATTTACGGCAAATGTCTCGCATGAATTAAAGACACCGCTGACAGCTATTTCCGGCTATTCGGAGTTAATACAGAATGGAATGACGAATGAAGAGGAAACCATCCGTTTTGCGGGAGAAATTCATAAGAGCGCAAAACGTCTGCTGACCCTGATCAATGATACGATCCGTCTGTCGCAGTTAGACACCTCCGAACAGAAGGTGATCTATGAAGCGATCGACTTATATAAAATAGCTGAGGATTGTGTGAATATGCTGAAATTTTCAGCCGAGAATCATGGTATTACTATTTCGATACATGGAACAAATGCTTACTTAGAAGGCAACAAAGAAATGCTTGAAGAGGTCGTCTATAATCTTTGTGACAATGCGATCCGTTATAATAACGAAGGTGGAAAAGTAGATGTTACGGTAAAACCGGTAAAGGGAAAAATCTATCTTTGTGTCGAGGACAATGGTATCGGAATTTCCAAAGAGCATCAGGAGAGGATTTTTGAAAGATTTTACCGGGTAGATAAGAGCCGCTCGAAATCCACCGGAGGAACCGGACTTGGACTTGCCATTGTAAAACATATCATCCAGCAGCATGGCGCTCATATGGAGCTGACCAGTGAAAAAGGTAAGGGAACGAAGATAGAGATCGAATTTTCAAAGAGCAGATAAGAGTATTTTGCATAAGATAAAATAAAAAAATAATATGTTAAACAAAATACTCCTGTCTCTTATACACATCTGACGCTGCCGACGACTCCTTACGTGTAGA
>ENA-OZFX01001488-OZFX01001488.1-human-gut-metagenome-genome-assembly--contig:-NODE-1488-length-9835-cov-22.299182_pt1 | contig 9835 bp, 10 predicted proteins | sample MGYA00244651_ERZ653648 | MGnify/ENA primary metagenome ERZ653648 (study PRJEB26926, sample SAMN06164910) | human gut metagenome | biome: ENVO:00009003; feature: ENVO:2100002; material: ENVO:00002003...
ATGTGTATAAGAGACAGATAATGATATATTGAGTTTATAAAATTGTCAAAATAGTTTAGACAAAACCCAAATTGATTGAATATGGAGGTGCTGGATTTGAATTTGTATTTTGAACTTTTGAAAACTCCGGTGTTTACGGTGGAAGATGTAAATAAGTATTATAATAATACGGACAGCGCACGTTCTGCAATCAAGCGGCTGATGAAGGAGGGTATGCTGGCAAAAATCCGCAACAATATGTATACATGCATAAGTGGGGAGACTGGAGCACCGGTTGCCAACCGATTTCAGATAGCAAGTAACATAACGCCCACTTCTTATGTATCACACCACACGGCTATGGAATATTACGGAATAACAGATCAGATATACTATGATGTTTATGTGGCATCAGAGACGGGGTTTCGGGAATTTGAATTTGACGGATATACTTATCGTTATGTTATTTCAAAAGATATGGAAGGGGTAGAGACTCCTGCATTTAGTGGTGGAATTCGTATTACAAATCTAGAACGAACTATTGTGGATAGTGTGAAAGATATGGATAAAATATCAGGAATGGAAGAGGTGATTCAAGATATAGGGAGCATCAAACGTATGCAGGAGAAGCGAGTATTGAAATATCTTGGTATGTTGTCAAATCAGTTCATGTACCAGAAGATGGGATTTTTGCTTTCTGCATATAAGGAAAAGATGGGTTTGTCGGATCAATTCTTTGATATATGTAAGAGTCGGATAGGAAAAAGTAAGCGTTATCTGACAAAGGATATGTCTGGCGGACGATATCTTGATGAATGGAAACTTGTGGTCCCGGAGAATATATATAATTTGAAAAATGGGGTGACGGAAGATGCCACAATATAATAGGGCAGAGCTTGGAAGATTGGCAGCGGAAAACGGATTTGTAAGGGATACCTTTGAAAAGGTTCTAAGACTAAAGGAGGTACTTGGCTTTCTGAATCAAAATGAGTTCTTACGAAATCATTTAATTTTGAAGGGTGGAACATCGATTAACCTTACTGTATTTAATTTGCCAAGATTATCTGTAGATATTGATATGGATTATACGCCAAATGACACTAGAGCACATATGATTGAATGTCGTGCAAAAATCACAAATATAATTAAAGAATACATGGAATCAGAGGGATATATGCTGTCAGATGCATCAAGATTCAGCCATAGTCTGGATGCGTTTCACTTCAATTATCAGAATACCGGCGGAAATCAGGATATGATAAAAATTGAGTTGAATTATTCCTTAAGGGCGCATATCTTTGAACCGGTATACAAAAGAATTCTGCCGGAGGTATTTAGCGATGGAATGAATATACGAATGGTAAATCCTATGGAAATATTTGTAGCTAAGGGAAATGCTCTTATCACAAGAGCGGCGGCAAGGGACTTATATGATTGGTGCAATATGATGTCGGAAGGACTGTTTGAAGAGCATCGGGATTTATTTAGGAAGTGTTTTGTTTTCTATATGACAATCTCGGCAGATACGTTAAACAAGTCATTTGATACGTCGGCTATTGACACACTTGATTTCAATAAAATCAAAAGAGATTTATTTCCGGTACTTAATAAGAAGGAGAAATTCCGGTTGGATGAAAGAAAAAATCTGGCAAAAACTTACATAGCAAATTTATTGGTTTTGACGCCTGAAGAACGAGAATATCTGGATAATTTTGAAAATAAAAATTACATGCCGGAGTTGTTGTTTGAAGATAAAGATATTGTGGAACGAGTTAGAAATCATCCTATGGCGTTATGGAAATGCAAGAAGTAAGAGAGGTGTCGGTTGTTAAAATAAAGATAAATGAGAATTTTCTTAACAAGTCCATCATTTATATCCATTAAAACAAGACCCAAGTATCCCTGCAAATTCCCGAACATACATGTTGATATTATCTTTTTTCCAAAAGGCACAGTAATTTTTCCGGACACATTGACTGTTCCGGACGAGAGGAATCCTGCGTGGTTGATTACCAGAATACAAGGAGTGTTTTTTTTAGTCGGCAGGCTCCAGCCTGGAAACGGTATAAACAGAAAAAATATTAAGTCATATGCCGCACTTTCACATCGAAGGTGCGGCATATTTTTGCGGGTTAAAAAGTTCTGGGTCCGGGACCGAAACACAAGGGATGTTTATTGGACACTGAAATTGTTAAAATTTAGCCACAGAGAACAAAGAAAGTTTTTGTTTTAGCTTGAAAAATGGCTGAGAGGTGGAAGATATGCATATTTTAGTGTTGATTTTTATGTTTGTTGTAATGGCAATAGGAGCGGCTTGTAAAGGGGACTATTCAGGTATAGCTGTAATAGGAAAAGTTGTTGGAGGTTGTGTACTTTTGTTTGTAATAGGCTGGCTGATGCTTAATGCATCATTTATAGTGATTCCGGTAACGATTATAATTATAATTGTAATTTTTATTATCTGTTTCAAGAGTAAATAGTTGATTTTTGTAGTCTAAGTGTATATAATATAACAAAAAAGCACAAATGGGGGATAACTAAAGAATGGTATCCAAAATAGAACTAAAGTTACAAGGCAATCAGGAATTATCGTATCAGATGGCATCTTTGTTTCATGGGGCATTGATGGAACTATTGCCGCAGGAATATGTGTATAAAATGCACACATCACAGTTACATCCATATACGCAGCATCTGGAATATAACGATAAGTGCTGGAAATGGGTAATCAGCTGCTTAAATGAGGAGGCTGACAGAATTATACTTAAAGAGGTAATGCAGAACGTTTCATGTATTGTTTTGAAGAAAAAGCAGATAACAATAGATATTGTAGACAGAGTGTATACTTCGCTATCAGATAAAGAACTCGTGGGTATATTGTACAGTGGAGATAGTTCCAGGTATATTGATGTTCATTTTCAATCGCCGACAGCATTTAAACAGAATGGGCAATATGTGTTTTATCCGGATATAAGATGCATTTTTCAAAGTCTGATGAACAAATATGATTCTGCTGAAGAGAAAAATGTAATGAGGGATGAGGACACATTGACGCAATTATGTGAAACTACCAGAATAGTGCACTATGATTTGAAAAGCGTGAGTTTTTCGCTTGAAGGAGTAAAAGTACCATCGTTCATAGGTAAAGTTACATTCAAATTTACCGGTGCACAGACACTGGCAAATTTTGCAAGGTTGTTATTCACGTTTGGAACATATTCAGGCGTAGGAATAAAGACGGCTCTCGGAATGGGAAGCTTTGAAATACCAGAAGAAAGGGGAAAGAAATGCTTACAGACAGACAAATTAAACTAACAGTCGGAAGTCTCTTGCACGACATTGGTAAAGTGGTGTACAGAAGCGGTGACGGAAGAAATCACAGCATGAGTGGAGCAGAGTTTCTTGAAAAAGATGCTAAAATAGACGACCCAGAAATATTACACTGTGTAAAATATCACCATGGAAAATACCTGGCAGGGGCCAATATAGAAAATAATGATTTGGCTTATATTACATATTTTGCCGATAATGTCGCAGCATTTGTTGACAGAAGGGATTCTGATACACAGGAGGATGGATTTGATAAGCAAATGCCGTTGAACAGCGTGTTTAACATACTGAACAATAATAACGGACATAGCCATTATTCGATGCAGGTGTTAAATCCCAAAGATTCAGTTAATTATCCGACATCTCAGAATATAGTTATGGATGAACACTTTTACAAAACAGTTGTTCAAAATATAACTGATAATCTAAGAGGAATAACTATGAGTGAGGAATATGTTAATTCATTATTATCGGTAATGGAAGCAAACCTTACATATATTCCTTCTTCCACTTCCAAAAGAGAATTGGCTGACATTTCGTTATATGATCATGTAAAAATAACGGCGGCTATAGCAGAATGTGTTGAACAATATTTGAGTGAGACAAATGAAACCAACTACAGGCAGATATTGTTTGATAAGGCAAAAGAGACGTATTCCAAAGAAATGTTTATGCTATATTCAATGGATGTTTCCGGAATACAGAGTTTTATATACTCTATTGCTGACGCGGGAGCATTAAAAGGTTTGAGAGCGAGAAGTTTCTATCTTGAGATCATGATGGAACATATAATAGACGAGCTGCTGGAAAAACTGTCATTATCTCGCGCTAACCTGATTTATTGTGGTGGTGGACACTGCTATATGATTCTTCCGAATACAGATAAAGTAATACGGATATTAGAGCAGTATGAACATGATACAAATGACTGGCTTAGAAAGACATTTGACATTTCGTTATATATAGCTTGCGGATATGCAAAAGCAAGTGCCAATGTATTGAGAAATGAACCGGCCGGTTCGTATGAAAAATTATACAAGACTGTATCAGAAATCATATCTAAACGCAAATCACATAGATATGAAGCTGAGATGATACGTGAATTTAATAATCAGACACATGACGAAGAGAGAGAATGTTCTGTATGCAGAAGGTTGGCGAAATTAAAGGATGGAAAATGTCAGGTATGTAATGCGTTAGAGAAGATGGGCTCCCGGATGATTGACGAAGATTATTTTACAATCCTTTGTGACCCTGAGCCGGATGCACTTCCTTTACCTGGAACAAGATACCTTGTAACGGATGACAGAAAGAGTCTTGAAAAACACATGAATCAGGATGATTATGTAAGATGTTACACTAAAAATAATTTCTACACCGGAAAGCATGTTACCAATAAGATGTGGGTTGGAGATTACATGCCGAAAGATGTTGGAAGAAGTTTTGAAGAGCTTGCAGAGAATGCCAAGGGCATAAAGAGAATAGCAGTTCTTAGGGCGGATGTGGACAATCTTGGAACAACATTTGTGCATGGATTCAAGAGAGGTGACGACGACAAATATGTTACGCTCTCAAGAACAGCAGCTTTGTCAAGACAATTATCACTGTTTTTCAAGGGTTATATTAATAAGATATTGGATGACAACACAGAATCACTATTCAGTGATGGTAAATCGAGAAAGGTTGTTATTGTATATTCGGGAGGCGATGATGTATTTATCGCCGGAGCGTGGAATGATGTTATATCCTCATATATGGATTTGAGGACTGCACTGGACAAATTTACCATAGGGGCATTGACAATATCAGGAGGAATCGGTGTATACACACCATCTTATCCAATCAGTGTTATGGCAGAAGAAACACAGGTGCTTGAGGACATATCAAAAGAAGTTGACGGTAAAGACGCAATTACTTTATGGAACGAAGACCATTGTTATAAATGGAGTGAGTTTAGAGATAAAGTAGTTGGAGAGAAAATGCAGGCACTTAAAGAATATTTTGATAACAATGAGTCCAGGGGAATGAGTTTTCTGTATCATTTGACGGATTTACTCAGGAACTATAAAGAACAGATAAATATCGCCAGATATGTATATCTGTTATCAAGAATGGAACCTGATGAGAAATGCGAAGATGATGTTAAAGAGAAATACCGGATGTTTTCCGAAAAAATGTATCGGTGGAGTCAGGAAGAAACAGACAGACGCGAACTCATTACAGCAATTTACTTATATGTATATTTAAACAGAGAACAAAAGGAGGATGAATAAATGAAACTAACGGATGAAAATTATGTGCAGATGGCTGAAAAAGCTATGAAGGAACTGTGCGCAATGTGTAATGAAAAAACCGGAAAAAAGATTGAACCGGTAACAACATCTAAAATCAGAAACCTGCTGGCGATGACAGCAGCAATATATAACGATGTTGTTATGAGTCAGTCGGAAAAATTGTCATCAGAAATTGTGGGCAGAATCAATTATATGAAGATTAGATTCATATATGAAGCAGGAAGGGAACCTAAAGTCAATGCTCTTGTTAAAAAAGCATGTTTGCTTGATCATATAAGTGAGATTGGCAATAGCCGTTCCCAATATATATTATTCAGCAGATATATGGAAGCACTTGTAGCTTATCGTAAATTCTATGGCGGTAAGGATGAATAGGAGGAGAAAATTATGATAGCAAAGATTGAAATCAGCGGAATTATAGAGGTTGTCACAGGATTACATATAGGAGGTTCCAGTGCATTTTCAGCTATTGGAGCAGTGGATTCACCGGTAGTGCTTGATACGAGAACAAATCAGCCGATGATACCGGGAAGCAGTCTAAAGGGTAAGATGAGAGCTTTACTTGCTAAACAGTATAATGAGAAAGTCGTTAAATTGCCGGATGATGATGCTGAGTGTCTTATACATTTATTCGGAAGTGCTAAGGAGAAGAAATGCAGTAAAGTTCTGTTTACAGATATGTTCCTTGGTAATCTTGAGGAATTAAAGAATGCGGGACTTACGTCAGCGACAGAGGTAAAGTTTGAAAATTCAATTACGAGAACAACCGGTGTGGCCAATCCAAGGCAAATCGAAAGAGTTGTTAGAGGGGCTGAATTCCCTTTGCAGATAATTTATGAAATATCGTATGACGACACCGAAGAGAGTGTACTGAATGATTTCAAAGTATTAAAAGATGGATTTAATTTATTACAGTATGATTATCTTGGTGGCAGCGGCTCAAGAGGATATGGCAAAATTAAGTTTTCAGATCTGGAAGTAGAAGCGGTTATTGGTGAGGTGTCGGATGAATTATTGGACAAATGCCGAGTAATATTGAAAGGGTAATTATATGGAATATGCAATCTATAAATTTGATTTTCGAACAGGAGTACATTTTGGGACAGGTGCATTGGACAAAACTACATATACGTTCAAAGCAGACCAATTATTTTCAGCGTTATATATAGAAGCGATGAAGCTTGGTGCCGCAGATGAATTGTATGAGGCTGTTGACAGCGGTCGAATCATATTTTCAGATGGTATGCCTTATATCAATCGTCAATATTTAATCCCAAAGCCAATGATTCACATTGAGGGTGACAGAAGCGGCGAATCAGAACAGAAAAAGGCATATAAGAAGATGAAATATCTGCCTGTGGAACAAATAGATGAATTTCTGAACGGAGAAATGAAATTAGTTAAAGGTGAAGATCCTATGAGAAATTATGGGCACGGATGTATGCAGACAATGGCACATGTAAGAAGAGATGATGATACGTTGCCGTATAGAATTGGAACTTTTTATTACGAGCCGGGATGCGGTGTCTATATTATAGTAGGGTATAATGATGACAAGGATATAGAATTGTTGGAACAATTGCTGACGGCGGTGTCGTATGTCGGCTTGGGCGGTAAGAAGTCTTCCGGGTTAGGTAAATTTGAACTGATAAAAGGTAAGATGTCGGAAAAGCTCAGAAACAGGCTCGGGCAGGATAAAGGTCGTCAAATGCTTATATCAAGTGCGCTTCCGCTGGATGATGAACTTGATGAAGCTTTAAACGAGGCATCTTATCTGCTTGAAAAAAGAACCGGATTTGTAGCCCCGCCGGTATCAAATAAATCGGATGACATATTGCCTGAAGAGTGGCAGAAGAAGCGCGACCTATACGTGTTTGCGTCAGGTTCATGTTTTAATAAACGGTTTGCCGGTGGTATTTATGATGTATCGAAAAAAGGAGGATATCCTGTATTTCGATATGCAAAAGCAATGTTTATGGAGGTGTAAAGTATGCAATATTATCTTAAGAACTATAAAGTGACTATACATGCATTATCTCCAATACATATCGGTTCCGGAGAAAAAATCGGAAAGAAAGAATACATTTATCTGCCTAGGAAACGAAAAGTAATAGTCCCTGATATAAATATCATGTATGGGGATTTAAGACAAAAACGATTAGACAGAGAATTTGAATCGTTTATGATGCGAAATGGTAATATTCCTATATCAAAGTGGCTTGCGGATAAAGGATTTAATGAAAAGGATTTTGAACGGTGGAAAAAATATGAAATGGACACCGGGGAAGCATTCTTAAATTCTAATCCTAAGGAAATTGAATGTTTTGTAAAAGATGCCTATGGAATACCGTATGTCCCGGGCAGCAGTATTAAAGGAATGTTCAGAACAGCAATTATAGCAATGGAATTGACCAATAATCATATTAAGGCATCCAGAATAAAAGCTGAATTAATGAATGGAACAGAAAAACACTTGACCAGAAATAAATATTTGTTAGGTGAAACAAGGAATATGGAAAGCGAAGTGTTGAATATTCTGGAACGCGATGTGAAAAGTAAACAAAATGCGGTCAATGACTGCTTATCCGGATTGATTGTTGGTGATAGTCAGCCGATTGATATTAGGAATCTTACATTAAGTCAGAAAATAGATTACACGCTCGATGGACAGGAAAAGCCTTTGCCTATATTGAGAGAATCACTTATTCCGGACACAGATATTAATTTTGAAGTGACTATAGATAAAAGAGTATGTCCATATGACATAGCTGACATATGTTCAGCGTTAAATGCATTTGCGGATATAAGCAATAATCGCTTCTACAAGAAATTTCATAGAGAAATCACGGATGATAATGCTGTTTTTCTTGGAGGTGGCTGCGGATTCCTGTCAAAGACTATTATATACAATCTGTTTGATAAAGATGCTGTATATGTTGCAGATAAAATATTCAAATCAACTCTATGGAAGCAATACGATGTTCACAAACATAGAAGAGATATTTCTCTTGGTGTTGCTCCTCATGTCTGCAAATGTACACGATATGGAGGCAGATTATATAATATGGGAATTGGAAAAATCGAAGTAACGTCAACTTGATATTTTGCGCCGATGCTTGAAAATGCTGGGATTAAAGGCTGTTATGTGGGATAAATATGATATTAATTCATATAAAAATATTATGAGCCGCAAACAGCAGTATCAAGCCAGCATTTTCAAGGGATGCAGAAGACAGGGTAGAAATAAGAAGAACCCCGATAGGGGACGGAAACATATCTGTTTTTATCATAACTTTTACCCTTCGCGTAGAAATAAGAAGAACCCCGATAGGGGACGGAAACGGAACAAGAATAGACATATTGTCAACTCCCACCTTAACGTAGAAATAAGAAGAACCCCGATAGGGGACGGAAACGTATCTGCTGTAATACCCTTCAACCATCTATAATCGTAGAAATAAGAAGAACCCCGATAGGGGACGGAAACCGCTACCTTGTAGCGCCCTTTCTTTGTTTGATATATGTAGAAATAAGAAGAACCCCGATAGGGGACGGAAACTTGCACCGCCCTCGGCGGTACCCTTTCTTTATTTTGGTAGAAATAAGAAGAACCCCGATAGGGGACGGAAACAATTTTTTCCTCCCCGTGTACAACCGTCACGACATATTTGTAGAAATAAGAAGAACCCCGATAGGGGACGGAAACTCAACTTCTCCATAATATTTTCCATCATTATGTATATAATGGTAGAAATAAGAAGAACCCCGATAGGGGACGGAAACTAACCGCAATCATAATCATATATAATCATATCATTGCCGTAGAAATAAGAAGAACCCCGATAGGGGACGGAAACTTAACACTTCCGGCGTCGGATGATGTCTTAATTACATTGGTAGAAATAAGAAGAACCCCGATAGGGGACGGAAACTATAATCGCGTTTTCCGTGATAATTTATTGGATAATCGTAGAAATAAGAAGAACCCCGATAGGGGACGGAAACCATTTTCCACTTGACTACCTCCTTTTTTCTATTTTCTGTAGAAATAAGAAGAACCCCGATAGGGGACGGAAACTCAGATACTCAATAACTACCATTAATGACCTTTTAAGCAAGTAGAAATAAGAAGAACCCCGATAGGGGACGGAAACTCAGATACTCAATAACTACCATTAATGACCTTTTAAGCAAGTAGAAATAAGAAGAACCCCGATAGGGGACGGAAACTC
>ENA-OZFX01001491-OZFX01001491.1-human-gut-metagenome-genome-assembly--contig:-NODE-1491-length-9807-cov-4.367412_pt1 | contig 9807 bp, 7 predicted proteins | sample MGYA00244651_ERZ653648 | MGnify/ENA primary metagenome ERZ653648 (study PRJEB26926, sample SAMN06164910) | human gut metagenome | biome: ENVO:00009003; feature: ENVO:2100002; material: ENVO:00002003...
CTCACGGACCTATACGAAGCCGGGGAGCTGCCGCTCAGGGTGACGCACAACGACACGAAGATCAACAACGTGCTGTTTGACGAGGAAAGCTTGAAGCCGCTGGTGGTGATCGATCTGGACACCGTGATGCCCGGGCTGGTGGGGCACGATTTCGGGGATGCGATCCGGTTTGCGGCCAATTTCGTGGAAGAGGACAGCCCGGAGGCCGAGAAGGCGGGGCTGAATTTAAACATCTATTGGGCGTTTGCGGAGGGATTTTTGAAGGAGACCGCGCCTACGCTGACGGAAGCAGAAGCGGAGACGCTGGGCAACAGCTGCTTTACTTTGGCGTGCGAGCTGTCCACCCGGTTCCTGGATGATTACATCACGGGAGACAAATACTTCAAAATCAAAAACCCGAAACACAATCTGACCCGCACCCGCTGCCAGATCGCGCTGGCCAAGGACATGCGAAAGAAGATGGACGCCATGAACGCCATCGTGCGGGACGGATGGAATCGGTACCGGCGGGGATAGATCTGCATCAGGGAGCAGGGATGTCTGGCATAAGGCTGCCTGGCCTGGCGAGCGACGTGGAACGGCGATTGCAAACTGTGGAAGTGCATAAAGACCGCACGGTGTGCGAGAAGTAGGCCCGAAGTGAGCCCGAAAAGCAAGCGAGCAGCAAGCCGCCAGGCGCAACAGGACGGACATTGCGAATTGAGGATGATGTCAATTTCCTCGGCGTAGGAAGGAATGACGACTTCATCTGCAGGAGCAGTACTTATATTTCTGCATGAAACAGATGGAGCAAGTATGGGATGTATTGCTCATTTTGAAAAGATAGTTCTTGTGAAAACGGCGTGGCGCACTTTTTTCGTAGAATGTGTGCGCGGTGACACTGGGCAGCTTTTCTCTGCGCACGTTTGCTTGCTTTGGAATACCAGCACCGCCTCTATCCCTTCAAGGTTTACCGTGTATGTTTTACATTCATATCATTGATTTTAGTTTTACTGGATGTTCTGAAGGGGATATAGAATGGGATTTCTCGATATTTTCAAGAAGAAGCAGATAGCGACAATTACTCGTCCACAACAGCCCACGGTTGAGCAAGTTATTACTCAGATATATCAGCAAACAGGAAAACAAATCGCAGATGGGCTTAATAGACCTACCGCAAGTACAGGAAAATCAATTGACGAATTACACGGAGCAGCGAAGCGAATAGCTCAGATATCTAATATCGGTGGGGGGTCCAAATCCACTGGTGGCGGTGGGCTTGATAAAGGATTGGACACTGTTGCAAAACACGTACAAGCCAGAACGGCAAAAGCGATAATTGACAATGCAAAGCAGAAGAAGCTGGGAAAGGGAAAAACATAGCAAAACGATGAACGAACTTCACCGCCATCGAGCAAAAGCTGCGAAAAAGATGCAATTACCCCTAGGTTGCGTCTACACGAGGCAAGTGATATAATGGCACCATCACAGTAAAGAGGGTGTCATCATGGAGAAATCACAGCATCGGCATGATATCAGCGACAAAGCGTGGGCGATTTTAGAGCCAATGCTGCCGGGACAGCGAGGGCAATGGGGCGGCATCGCGGAGGACAACCGCAGATTTATCAACGGAGTGTTCTGGATTCTTCGCACCGGAGCGCCATGGCGTGATCTGCCGCCAGACTACGGAAAATGGGGATCCGTTCATCAGCGGTTTCGCCGATGGCGGGATAAAGGCATATGGGAGAAAATTCTCGAAGCATTGATAGACGATCCGGATTATGAATGGCTTATGATCGATGCGAGTCATTGCAAGGTTCATCCTCACGCCGCCGGAGCAAAGGGCGGCAATCAGGATATGAGCCGTACAAAAGGGGGCTCAACACCAAGATTCACCTTGCCGTGGATTCGTCTGGTATGCCGGTCAGAGCGATTATCACAGAAGGCACCCGAGCTGATTGCAAGGAGGCTATACACCTTATCGAGGGAATAGACGCCCAAAATCTTCTGGCCGATCGTGGCTATGACACATCGGAAATCGTTGCTTTCGCGCTTTCGGCCGGAATAAACGTTGTCATTCCGCCCAAGAAGAATCGAAAAGTACAGCGCGAATACGACCGCTATCTCTACAAAATCAGGCATCTTGTAGAGAACGCCTTTCTGTGGTTAAAACGCTGGAGAGGCATCGCTACGCGCTATGCGAAAAACACGTCATCGTTCCTTTCTGCTGTTCATATCAGGTGTATCGCTATTTGGCTGGCTGTTTTGGCTTAATCTCATGTAGACACTATCTACGACAGTAAACGGAATTATTTCGATACCTCGGCTGTGGAAAGCGTGATTCAGCAGGTGATCGCATACAATCCTGACGCCATGATGATCATCAAGTCCACGATTCCGGTAGGCTTTACTGCGCATGTGCGGGAAAAATACCACTGCGACAACATTCTGTTCAGTCCGGAGTTTCTGAGAGAAAGTAAAGCGCTGTACGACAATCTTTATCCTTCACGCATCATCGTTGGCACAGATACAAAGAATGCACGTCTGGTCAAGGCAGCAAACACTTTTGCAGACCTTTTGCAGACCTTTTGCAGGAGGGTGCGCTGAAACCGGAGATTGATACTCTGATCATGGGCTTTACCGAGGCCGAGGCTGTGAAGCTGTTTGCAAATACTTATCTTGCGCTGCGTGTCAGCTATTTCAACGAGCTGGATACCTATGCAGAGATGAAAGGGCTGGACACCAAGGAGATCATCAACGGCGTCTGCCTTGATCCGCGCATCGGTGATCACTACAATAACCCCAGCTTCGGTTATGGCGGATATTGTCTGCCCAAGGACACCAAGCAGCTGCTGGCGAATTATCAGGATGTGCCGGAAAACCTGATCCAGGCCATCGTGGAGAGCAACCGAACCCGCAAGGACTTTATTGCAGATCGCGTGCTGGAGATCGCCGGCGCATATGAAGCCAATGACGACTGGAGCGCCGCGAAGGAGAAGGAAGTCATTGTCGGCGTATATCGCCTGACCATGAAAGCAGGATCCGACAATTTCCGCCAGAGCAGTATTCAGGGCGTCATGAAGCGTATAAAAGCAAAGGGCGCAACGGTCGTGGTATATGAGCCCTCTCTGGAAGACGGAAGCACCTTCTTTGGAAGTAAGGTCGTCAACGACCTGTCACGATTCAAAGAGATGTGCGGCGCGATCATCGCCAACAGATATGATCCTGCGCTGGATGATGTGGAAGATAAGGTCTATACAAGGGATCTTTTCAGACGTGATTGATGCCGTACTTTGCAGCAATTGCTATAGAACATTTACATGGGTCATCGTTCTTGCCGACTTATTAAAACTTCTTATTTGCTGTAATATAAACTAGCTTATATTACACAACCCACCAACAAAACAGAAAGGGGTTACTACATGTCTTGGAATCAGAAAGCGGAAACTCAGAAAGCGTATCGCTTGAACAAGCGGCTGCAGGCATTGAACGATAAGCTCAATGCAATGCGTTCCAAACCTTTTCCAAGATACAATTTTATCCCACCATGAAATAAAACTGCTTTTGCAATGCGTAGAACGCTGTCAATCGAAGTTGGTCTATGAATATTGTTCCCGGCGCGACTGGTATTTATGCCCACAATGCCATGCTGTCATAGAGCGGGAATATATGAGCAATTGTTGCTGCTGTGGACAGAGTCTGAAATGGTGGGGCTCTGTCAAGCATTGTGTCAGAGTTCGGTAACTTACTTTCTATACGGACGAATGCTCCGTACATAAGTTAGGGTTGTACAGCCTCAATACAATTACTCCGCGGCAGTTTGCTGCGGAGTTTGTTTTTTTGGCTCTTCACGGAAAGTTAGGCTAAGGGGTAGAAAAAGGAGCATAGAAGGCTTAAACTTGTAGTTGCGACACAAACAAGGAAAGCCGGATTCTATGCTCCAAGAACATGATATCGAAATCAAACTGAAATGTCAACAGTATAGCTGCGAAAGCTATGTGAGAAATGAAGAAGAAAGCGAATCTGTGTTTCTGTTTGAGAGTAAACAGAAGACAGAAGAGGTAAGCTGCCCACATTGTGGAGGGCGAGTGAATATCAGCGGGTTGACAAGTAAACATCTCAAAGACCTACCGCTGTGGGAGGGAATGAAGCAGGAAATATGCTTTCTCTGTCACAGGTACAGGTGTGTCCGATGCGGGCGCAAATTCACTGAAGACATACCTATGTGCTATCCGGGAACACGGATCACAGAGAGAGCTGCTGCATGGGTGAAATCCCTGCTGCGGAACAAGGTATCCATCAGAGGGATACAGAACGTGACCGGAATCCACTGGGATACAATTCGCCAGATCCATGAGGAAATGATGGAAGATACCTTCCAATAAACGCAAGCGCAGAGGAACAGCATACAAGCACAGAATTGCCAAATGCCAATGGCACAATAGACTCTCATACAAACACAAAACAAACTTCAAACGGAAATACAATAATCCTAAAAGAAAACGAATTATCCTCAAAAATAATATCTGTAACTGCAAATGTTACTCCATTAGGTACTTGCAATTCTCCGGAATATAGTTATAATGGGGACAAGCAAATAAAGCAAGGAGAGATGCATATGCCGCGTGGAATGAAAGGAACGAAGAAAACGGAAACGACCCGCAAGCCCTATCCCGGTGTTGATGCGCGCATTGCCATGGCCGATCAGAAGATCGAGCGGCTGACGAAGCTGAACGCTTCCCGCGCCGAGCTGATCGCGCAGACGGAGGCGAAGCTGGCGGAGCGGAAAGCGACGCTGGCCAAGAGCGAAGCCCAGCTGGAAAAGGCGAAGGCCACGCGGGAGAGGCTGCTGGCAGCGAAGGACAAGCCCGCCAAGGCGGAAAAGCTCAGCCCGGAGGAGCGCAAGGCGCGCCGCTTGGAAGGGCAGGCCAAGGCGCGTGCGGCAAAGAAGGCCGAGAAGGAGAAGTACGAGGCGCTCATGGCCGCGTTGGCGGAGAGCGGCAAAACGGTCGATGAGCTGCTGGATGAGTTGAAGAAATAAAAGAAGGCGACAATGGGTTGGCCGAAAACAGCCCAGCAAACAGAAGAATAGCACAGCGACCCTTCGAGGTATACCGGAGGAAGGTGTATCTCGAAGGGTTTTTCGTTATCTTTGGGGAAGAACCTTGCTATAGGGGTGGTTTTGAGGTAAAATAAAAGTGGAGGATAATATGCTTGGAGAGCATTGAAGGACTAAGGACCTAGAGAGCATCGAGGTATGATATGCTCTGAATATCAGCAGCGATCTGCAGGAAGGGAGGCTGCGCATGATGAAAAAATTGCCCGTGGGCATTGACAGCTTTGAAAAGCTGCGCCGGGAAGGGTTTTATTATATCGATAAGACGGGTCTGATCCGCGATCTGTTGAACAACTGGGGAGAGGTGAATCTGTTCACCCGTCCGCGCCGCTTTGGCAAGACGCTGAACATGAGTATGCTCAAAAGCTTCTTTGAGATCGGAACGGACAAGTCGCTGTTCGATGGACTGGCGATCTCAAAGGAAACAGCGCTGTGCGAGGCGTACATGGGAAAGTTTCCTGTGATATTCATTTCGCTCAAGGGCGTGGATGGGCTGACGTTTGAGGATGCGTATGAGAGGCTTCGGTTTATCATTCGCACTGAGATGTCACGACTGGGCTTTTTATTGCAAAGTGAACGTGCTAAAGAGGAGAGTAAACGTCCATTTGAACGGTTTTTAAACGAGCAGGAGACAAAAACAGATGTGGTAGGAAGTTTAAATATTCTATCCCGTCTCCTTTATGAGCACTATGGCCAAAAGGTGCTATTGCTCATCGATGAATACGATGTGCCTCTGGACAAGGCATACCATCACCAGTACTACAATGAGATGGTCGACCTGATCCGCAGCATGTTTAATGCAGCGCTCAAGACGAATGACTACCTGTATTTTGCTGTGCTGACGGGATGTCTGCGGGTGTCTAAAGAGAGCATTTTCACAGGGCTGAACAATCCCAAGGTGCTATCTATTGTGGACACTCGGTTTGATGAGCAGTTTGGCTTTACGGATCAGGAGGTTCGGCGGCTGCTGGAAGATTATGGGCTGTCAGATTACTTTGGAGAAACACGGGAGTGGTATGACGGATACCGTTTCGGCAAAGCGGACGTGTATTGCCCGTGGGATGTCGTCAACTATGTGGATCAGCTGGTAGATGATCCGGATGCCCGCCCGCAGGCATACTGGATCAATACCAGCGGCAATGATTTGGTGAAGGAATTTATCGATGAGTCTGACGCAACGACGCAGGACGAGATCGAGCGGCTGATCGCCGGAGAAACCATAACAAAGCGTGTGCGTTTGGAACTGACGTATCCAGAGATCAGAAGCAACATAGACAACCTGTGGAGCGTGTTGTTTACGACCGGTTATCTGACCTATACCGGGCAGACGCAGGATGGAAGGTATCAATTAAAAATCCCCAACCGTGAGGTGCGCGAGGTATTCATCCTTCAGATTCAGGAATGGTTCAAGCGCGGCATCGAGAGCGATAAAAAAACCACAATGGCGCTATGCCAGGCTTTGCTGAACGGAGATGCGGAAACTGTCGAAAACGAGCTGATCATGATCATGAGCGGCATGATCAGCATTCTGGATACAAAAGCGCGGGACGAGCAGAAAGAAAACTTCTATCACGGCCTGCTCTTGGGACTTCTGCGCACAGTATCCGATTGGAAGATACTGTCGAACGCAGAAACGGGAGAAGGCTTCAGCGACATCCTGATCGAACCGAGAAGGAAACCGAGGATGGGTATCGTCATAGAGATCAAGTATGCCTCCAGCATTCCGGCTCTTGATGAAGCCTGTGGCAGGGCGATGACACAGATCAAAGCGCGGCGGTACGATGAGCGCCTGCGCAATGATGGGCGCAGCGACATCCTCGCCTATGGCATGGCATTCTCAAAGAAGTGGTGCAAGGTGGTCTGTGAGAAGCTATAAACACTTCCCTATCTCCAACCGGTGAGCGGCTCGGACAACATGTCTGGGCCGCTTGCTCATTTTTGGCAAGCCGCTTAATTGCCACATCGCACGATGCGAACATGGGATTAAAGTTTGCAGTATGCCGAATCGTGTATTGCAAACATATGTTCGTGTGTGGTAAAATATCCATAGGAAAATGCGGTGAAATTCGTCTTACGCAAGTCAGGAGGGAGGGCGAAAAAACAGAGCAGACAATTGCTGCCGCAGCGACAGGAGGTAGGGGGAAAGTGTATCTGAAAGAACACAAGTACACCGAATGGGTCAAGTACTCGGTGCCAATCGGTGAAAGGGAAGATGTACATGTGGACGCACAGCCCGACATGGAGAATTGCGCCAATGGCATAGCTCCGCAGCCGAACGCGACGGCGGACGGCGTCAGGAGGATGAAAGTACCGGTCGTTCAGACAATGACCAAGTATCTGTTTGACCACTATCGGCTGACCATGTATGCATATCTCAACAAAAGCCTGCGCAGGGGTCAACTGGGCAGACTCGTTGACTTCAGCTTTACGAACAGGAAGATCGACCGGGAAGTGTGTACCTTTCGGAGCGTCAATTATTGGCGGATCGACCGTCTGAACTTCTGGGCGGACGTCCACGTTTCACTGTTCCTCAGTACGCAGAGCGGCATCCGGGAATGGCGCGGTTACCTGTGCTTCTGGTTCTCTGCAGAGGAGCCGGGGCCGTTGGTGGGCACGATCGAGGAGATGACGTCCGAGAATGAAGCGCCGGATCGAGGCGGCTTGACGCTGCTGAGCCCGTATCTCATCCCGTATTTCACCTCGGCAAAGATGGACGATGAGGCAGAAAACATCTGGAGAACATATATTCCAGAGGCGTTGGAAGACCCGGAATTGCGCAAGGCTCACGCGCTTGCCAAAGCGATGGGACTATCCATCAAGTATGTGCCGCTTCACGAGCATCAGGGGATAAGCAGCGTCCTTTTCCTGATCGATGATTTCGTGATCGTAACGGAAAACAAGGAGTCGCCTGAAGAGGTGTGCATCCCGGCCAACACCATCGTGATCAACACGAACGCGATAAAGAAAGAGTATTCGGATTTCAAGATCTATCACGAGTGCGTCCATTACTACGAGCACTATCTGTTTTTTCGCCTGCAGGAGATGCACCACAACGACATTCTGCGGATGAAGACCGAGGAGATCGAGATAACGGAGGACGAAGAAAAGGTCAACAACCCGGTCTACTGGATGGAGAAACAGGCGAACCGCTGCGCCTATGGGCTGATGCTGCCCGCAACCTTCATGCGTGAGATCATGGCGGAGAAGTGCAGTACGCTCAAGAGCTATGCGCATGAAGGGGAGAAATACGAACAGATCGGTCTGGCCATCGCGGATGAACTTCACATTCCGCATTTCCGGCTGCGGGCGCGTATGATCCAGCTGGGGCATATCTACGCCAAAGGCGCATTGAACTATGTGGACAAGACCAGAATTCAGCCGTACAGCTTTGACAGTGATTCGTTGCGTCAGAGCGAGCACACCTTCAACATTGATAGAGGGACAGCAGGCAGCCTGTACGAGAAGGATCCCGACTTCAGAAAGCTGCTGGACAGCGGGAAATTCATCTATGCAGACGGCCACATTGCGCGCAACGAGCCGCGATTTGTCGAGCAAGGACCGTGGGGACACATGCTGACGCCGTGGGCGAGCAGGCATGTGGATCAATGCTGCCTTCGCTTCACAAGGATCTATGAACAGGAAAACGTCGGGAGATACGTCTTCGGGCGGATGAATTACGACCCGGATTACGTGAAGCAGACGATGTTCTATCTGGAGGATCTCATCAACGAAAGAGAGATGGACGATATCGAGGCGGAGCTGCAATACAAGCGCCGCTTCCCTGAAACCTTTATCGAAGCCTTTGACATGCTGATGAAGCGCAATGGCGACACCAGAGAAACGATGGCGGAGAAGCTCAATACAACGTCCCGCTCACTGTATGAGTGGTTGAAGGACCCGGAACGCCGGATCAATGTGGATTTTGTCGTAACGGTAGCGCTGCTGTGGCGACTCCCGGATTGGATCAGCGCACTCCTGCTGGACAGGGCGTACATCCATTTCAGCGAGACCAACCGCCGACACCTGGCTTTGCAGTACATCCTCAAGGTGCTGTGGAGCGAGGGCGTGAATAAGGCCAACGAATTTCTGAAAGAGAGGAAACTGGAACGCCTGACGGTTTGAGAACGGAGTAAAACGATCATCGCAGCCGATTGCCTGTGTGAGAGCGGGCAGTCGGCTTTTTTGCTTTTTGGCGAATCATCGGAAGAAAATCTTCCGGTTGTGTCAGAGCGGTGGTCGGAAGAAAACCTTAACCGGAAGAAAAACTTCCGATTGTGCCAGCATGATGGTCGGAAGAAAATCTTCCGGCCAGAGATTGGAGGCAAACCGGAAGAAAATCTTCCAGTCAGAATCGTTGGCAAGCGCGCAATCGGAAGAAAATCTTCCGCCTTGTTCTCCTCCTGCAGGAGGAAAACACTCCTGAAAAGGCATGAAAGCGGAGGGAAACCACCCCTCTTTCCGATTTTGAGGAGTGAAAATGCATCGATTTAGCACGAGAACCGGAAGAAGATCTTCCGGTCAAGCTCCCAATGCAGAAAATTTACATAGTTTTCGTCGATGAACCGGAAGAAAAACTTCCGGTTTTCTTCTGCTCAAAGCCTCGTTCGAGCACCCAAAAGCTTGAAAAACCGCCGATAATGAAGGAAATGATGCAAGATTCGAGAGAATTGTCCGAAATCTGTCTCTTATACACATCTGACGCTGCCGACGAC
>ENA-OZFX01001496-OZFX01001496.1-human-gut-metagenome-genome-assembly--contig:-NODE-1496-length-9794-cov-4.451278_pt1 | contig 9794 bp, 7 predicted proteins | sample MGYA00244651_ERZ653648 | MGnify/ENA primary metagenome ERZ653648 (study PRJEB26926, sample SAMN06164910) | human gut metagenome | biome: ENVO:00009003; feature: ENVO:2100002; material: ENVO:00002003...
CTACACGTAAGGAGTCGTCGGCAGCGTCAGATGTGTATAAGAGACAGGATGGAAATAATCCACATATCCGCCGAATATCGTTTATGCAATATTGCATAAACATGCATTTATGCCATAGAAAAGAGGTCCTCGGAATGTACGAAAAGGAAGTCAAGGAAAAAACATCGCAGATCCTGCCAAAGGTGGTGGGATGGAGACGACACTTCCATGAATATCCTGAAGTGTCCGGAGAAGAAAAAGAGACTTCCCTTTATATCCAGCAGGTCCTCACTGAACTCGGCATCCCCTTTGAAACAGGCTTCTTCGGGACGGCAGTCCTTGGGACTATCAAAGGCGATCTTCCCGGCAAGACCGTAGCCCTCAGAGCCGACATGGATGCCCTCCCCGTCACCGAATTGACAGGCCTGCCCTTTGCTTCGAAAAACAAAGGCGTCATGCACGCATGCGGCCACGACGGCCACATGTCCATCCTTCTCGGCGCTGCCGCTGTCCTCCAGTCCATGAAGAGCCAGCTCCACGGCACAGTGAAGCTCGTATTCCAGCCGGCTGAAGAAGAAGCTTCCATCGGGGGCGGACGCCACATCGCCGCTTCCGGCAAGCTCGATGACATCGAAGAAATCTACGGCCTCCACGTATGGCCTGAACTTCCCGTCGGGCAGGTCGGACTGAAAAAAGGAAATCTCATGGCAGCATCCGATCGTTTCTACGTCCACGTCAAAGGGAAATCCACCCACGCAGCGCAGCCGCACAATGGCACGGATGCTCTCGTAGCCGCTGCCCACTTCATCATCGACGTGCAGACACTCATCTCCCGTGAGATGAACCCGATGGAAAATGTCGTATGCACCATCGGCCTCATGAATGCAGGCACCCGCTACAACGTAGGCGTCGAAGATGCTTACCTCGAAGGTACCGTCCGTACGTACACCCCGGCCCTCCGCGACAAGATGGAACAGCGTCTGGGAGAACTCCTCAAAGGGCTCGACTACACGTTTGGCACCCATTCCGAACTGAACTACGTACGCGGCCACAGCGCCACGATCAATACACCGGAAAAGATTGACTTCCTCGATGAAGTTGCCAAGACCTACATCGGCAAGGAACACATCACCCATCCGGAATTCCCGTCCATGTGTGCAGAAGACTTCTCCTACTACCTTGAAAAATTCCCCGGCGCCTTCCTCTGGCTCGGCACCGGCAAGGAAGGAACTCCTGCCCTGCACAATGCAAGCTTCGCTCTAGACGAATCCATCCTTCCACCGGGCATCATCATGGAAGCAGGCGCCTGCCTCGAAACTTTAGCCAAAGAATAATCCCGTTCGAAAGAACATTTCCCTCTGAGAGGTATATCATGAAAAGCTTACTCAATAAACCGTTCCTGAGCATGACCGACTACACACCCGAAGAATTCGCATACTACCTGGACCTCGCAGCCGCTCTTAAGAAAGACAAGAAAGAAGGCAAGGAAATCCAGACACTGAAGGGAAAGAACTTTGCCCTCATCTTCGAAAAAGATTCCACACGAACCCGCTGTGCATTCGAAGTCGCTGCCAGAGACCAGTGCGCATTCACCACATACCTCGGACCGACAGGCAGCCAGATCGGCAAGAAAGAATCCATTGCCGACACCGCCCGCGTCCTCGCATCCATGTTCGATGGAATCGAATACAGAGGCTTCAAGCAGTCCGCTGTCGAAGAACTCGCAGCCAAGGCAGGCGTTCCCGTCTGGAACGGCCTCACCGACTACGACCACCCGACACAGACCCTCGCCAATTTCCTGACACTGAAGGAACATTTCAATAAACCTCTGAATGAACTCTCCTTCGCTTACGTCGGACACGGACAGTCCAATATGGCGCACGCCCTCATGGCAGGCGCAGCCCTTGCAGGCATGGACTTCCGCATCATCGGACCCGCCCAGTTCTTCCCTGAAGACGATTTCCTCGCCAAATGCCAGAAAATCGCTGAGAAGACTGGCGCGACCTTCACCTTCACCGACGATCCCGTAGAAGGCGTCAAAGGCCTCGACGTCATCTACACCGGAGTCTGGGTCACCATGGGCGACCCCTACGAACTCTGGGGTGAACGCATCAAACTCTTCATGCCATACCGCATCACGATGGACATGATCAAGAACACCGGAAATCCGGACACCGTCTTCTGCCACTGCCTCCCGGCCTTCCACAATACCGAGACAAAAGTCGGCAAGGACATCTACGAAAGATTCGGCCTCGACGGCATCGAAGTCACAGACGACGTCTTCGAAGCGCCGTTCTCTCTGGCCTTCCAGGAAGCCGCCAACAGACTCCCGACCATCAAAGCCGTGATGGTCGCCTCATTTGCCGAGTATCCCATTCATGAATAAGAAAGAAGGATGAGTATCATGACACAGAAATCACTGCCAAAAGTCTTTATCGTCGGAGAATCAGGAACCACGGGCCTCCGCCTGCACGACCGCCTGTCCGGCAGAAAAGACATCGACCTTCTTTCCCTTCCCGAAGACAAGAAAAAGGACATCGACACCATCGTTTCCTTTGCCAAGGAAGCCGACATCATGTTCCTCTGCCTTCCGGATGATGCATCCAGGGAAATCGTCAAAGCCACCGAAGGCACAGGCATCCGCATCCTCGACACCTCCACTGCCCACCGGACGAAAGAGGACTGGGTCTACGGATTCCCTGAACTTTCCGAGCAGCAGAAAGACGCCATCGCCAAAGCGGATAAAGTCGCAGTCCCGGGCTGCCACGCATCCGGCGTCATTTCCATCCTCTACCCGCTCGTCAAAGCCGGCGTCCTCCCGATCAATTACCCCCTCCACTGCTTCTCCCTCACCGGATACAGCGGCGGCGGCAAATCCATGATCAAGGACTACGAAGAAAACATGAGAGAAGAACTCAAGGCTCCCCGCCAGTACGGACTCTCCCAGAAGCACAAGCACCTTCCGGAAATCATGAAAGTCTGCAAACTCTGCGAAGAACCGATCTTTTCACCAATCGTAGCCGACTATGTGGCCGGCATGCAGGTCACCATCGGCTTCCACACCCATTTCCTGCAGCTCCCCTGCGGACTTCCCGGATCCGTCGACATCGACGATTTCCATGAAATCTACAAACGCTGCTACAAAGGTTCCAATATCGTCAAAATTTCTGACCTTACCACCGACGAAACGAACGGCCTCTTCCTCAATGCGAACAAGGATGCCGGCAAAGACAGCCTCACCATCTACATCGCAGGAAACGACGACCGCATTCTCGTCCTCGCCTCTTTTGACAACCTCGGCAAAGGCGCTTCCGGAGCTGCCATCGAATGCATGAACATCATGCTCGGCTTCCCGGCAGAGATCGGCCTTGTCCTCTAAGCAAAAGCGGCTCCTTCCATAAGGAGGGAGCCCTCTTTATACCCCGAAAAGGAGACTTACCATGAACCAGGCAACTAATGCAGTACGCGCCGAGATCCTCACCCAGGCGATCCCGTACATCAAAGAATACGCAGGAAAATACGTCGTTGCCAAGTACGGCGGAAATGCAATGACCGATCCGGAACTGAAGAAATCCGTCATGCAGGACATCCTTCTCCTCCGCCTCGTCGGCGTCAATGTCATCCTCGTCCATGGAGGCGGCCCTGATATCAACCATATGCTGGATGCCCTCCACATCGAGTCCCACTTCGTGAACGGCCTCCGAGTCACGAACGAAGACACCATGGAAGTCGTGCAGATGGTCCTTGCCGGTAAGATCAATAAAGGCCTTGTCGCTGAACTCACCGCCCTTGGCGGAAAGGCAGCCGGCCTCTGCGGTATAGACGGCAACCTCATTCACGTCCACACCAAGGACCCGGCCCTCGGCCTTGTAGGAGAAATCGACGCCGTCAATAAAGGCATCATCGACAACCTCCTCGCAGGCGGCTACATCCCCGTCATTTCCTCCGTCGGCATCGACGACAAAGGACAGCCGCACAATATCAACGCCGACACAGCAGCCACTGAAATCGCAGCTGCCCTGAACGCCGAATGTCTCGTCTTCATGAGCAACATCGACGGCGTCCTCAAGGACAAGGACAACCCCTGCAGCCTCATCAAGTCCCTCACCGTCGAAGAGACGGAAGCCCTCAAGAAAGACGGCACCATCGCAGGCGGCATGATCCCCAAAGTCGACGGATGCACCGACGCCATCAAAGGCGGCGTCAAGAAAGTCTTCATCATCAATGGAGAGATCCCGCACGCTCTCCTCATCGAACTCTTAACCGACGAAGGACTCGGAACCATGTTCTCCGCCTGATCGAATACAGAAAAGGAGCCAGACCCATGAATACATTTGAAAAAGACAAGACCTACATCACCCACACTTACAACAGATACCCCGTATGCTTCGTCAAGGGAGAAGGATCCCACCTCTATGACGACAAAGGCAAAGAATACATCGACATGGGCACCGGCATCGGCGTCGACGTCCTCGGCATTTCCTATGAACCCTGGATCGAAGCCGTTACCAAGCAGCTCCATACCCTGAACCATGTATCCAACCTTTTCTACACCATGCCCCAGACAGACCTGGCACAGGCGCTCTGCGAAAAGACAGGCATGAAGGACGTATTCTTCTCCAACTCCGGCGCTGAAGCCAATGAATGCGCCATCAAGGGAGCCAGAAAATACTCCATCGACAAGTACGGCAAGGACAGAACCACCATCGTCACCCTGATCAACAGCTTCCACGGCCGTACCATCACCACCCTCGCTGCAACCGGCCAGGACGTATTCCATCAGAACTTCTTCCCCCTGACAGAAGGATTCCTCTACACACCGGCCAATGACCTCGATGCCTTTATCAAACTCTGCGAAGCCCATCCGGAAATCTGCGCCGTCATGGTAGAACCTATCCAGGGCGAAGGCGGCGTCCATCCCCTCGATAAAGACTTCTTCGAAGGCGTCGGCGCTTATGCCAAGGAACATGACATCCTCCTCGTCGTCGACGAAGTACAGACAGGAAATGGCCGTACAGGAAAACTCTACGGCTACATGAACTACGACGTCACCCCGGACATCATCTCCACTGCCAAAGGCCTGGGCGGCGGCCTTCCGATCGGAGCTACCCTCTTCGGCGAAAAGACAAAGGCCGTCCTCTCCAGCGGCACCCACGGCTCCACCTTCGGCGGCAACCCGATCGTCTGCGCAGGCGCCCTCGCCATCCTTGATTACATCGATGACAAGCTCCTTGATTCCGTCGCTGAAAAAGGCAAATTCATCAAAGAAAGCTTCGAAGGTGCCAAAGGCGTCAAATCCGTAGCAGGCATGGGCCTCATGTGGGGCATCGAGCCAGAAAAAGACGTTTCCACTATCGTTCCCAAACTCCTTGAAAAAGGTGTCGTCGTACTGACAGCGAAAGAAAAAATCCGTCTCCTCCCTGCGCTCAACATTCCTGAAGAAGACCTTGAAAAAGCAGTCTCCATCATGAAAGAAGTTCTCGCAGAAGACTAAAGACAATAATGACAATAATAAAAAGACTGTGGCGAAATGATTGCACATTTCGCCGCAGCCTTTTTGCTTAGGGGAAAACAGGTTTACTTGTGTTCTGCTATGAACCTTCTCACCAGATGATTCAGGACTGCCGTCGGCGTCAGGTAAAGATCCAGGCATGCCTTCTTGAAATCACGCTTGAGCTCCTTATTCATGCGGAATGCTGCCATCGCCGAGCCTTCCCTGCCCATGGCGACGGGGCTGAATCCATCCGCATTTCCCTTCTTCACGAACGACGCCGCCAGATCATTCAGGACCTCCCGCTGCGACCTTCCCATCGCCTTGCAGATCCGCCCGAACTCCTCCTTGTCCCTTTCCAGAATGAAGAACGTCATCTGCGACGTATCCGAAGACGACGGATTCTTAGCGCTGTCCAGCTTTTTCATCATTTCCTGATGATCCTTCCCATACCACTCCACATAAAGCGCCATAAAAGCCGTCAGCACATTCGATACCGCAAATCCCGCCTGGCTGCACGTTTCCTTCAGAAGATCACGAGAAGACTCAGGCATCTCCACCCTTGCCGCGCAGTCCTTCACGATTTCAAAAGAAAGAGCCGGCAGACCAGACTCCACCATCTCCGGATGACGCCCGTACTCGTCGATGAAAGCAAGGATCGTCGAGCGCGCATCGCTCCCATTGGCCCGGCAAAGGTACATGAACTTCTTCTTCAGCGCATACGAAGTCTTGAAACTCGTGACTACACCCTTTTCCACTCCGCGGATTTCCTTCGTATCCTTCGAAAGAGTCTCCCCCTTCACCGCATACCAGCACATGAAAGCATTCAGCATCGCATTCACCGAGCATCCGTAATGCTCGCAGTTCTCTGCCAGACGATCCTTCACCGAAGCTGGCACACGCGCAATGAAACGCTCCGTCAAAAGCGAACCCGACGCCCCCTGCTGCTCCATCCTTTCCTTCACTCCTTCCACCAGTGACAAAAGCTCACGCGACCGGTCCCGCCCGGCCGCAAGATCCGACAAGTACTCCTCCGCCATCCTGTTCATGACAGCATTCCCTGTCATATGCGCCGCCTTGCACCGTTCAAAGAAACGCGCGCGAAGGACCGGAAACGCAGCGATATAAACCTCCTTCGCCGCATCCTTCCCCCGCCCCTTCCTGGCAGCCAGAGTAATCCTTCCCACCGAATCCATCATGCTCACTCCATTCCAGCAGACACATCTATGGGATGCCTTCCCGCATCCCAGACACCCACTCTCCCCTCTACTATCAGTATAATTTTTACAATGACAAATCCTGTCCACTTCAAGAGCCTAACAAAAGATTTTTTTGAAGAAACGTCAAAAAAGAAATAAAAAAAGAAAGATTCAGCAAAGTGAACCTTTCAAAGAGAAACATGAGCTGCCTGTGCGGCAGTGCTGTTTTTCTCGAGCGAAGCGAGGTTTAAGTGGTTTTGACCTTGCCCTTTAGGGAAGGTGGCGGCGGAGCCGTCGGATGAGTTGTAGTTCGTACAGCCGTCAGGCTGGTTGTATGGTTTTTCTGTTCTCTCGGCAGTAGTCGAATCGCACGTGGAGAAAGGGAAATCCCACGTTTTCTAAGCTGCCTACACGGCAGTGATCATAGCGAATCAAGGATAGCAAAAGCAATCTTTTTTCTAAGCTGCCTTTGCGGCAATGATTCCTCTCCTGCTACCTTATTATACCATTTCTGTTTGCTAATCCACCTATGTAGAAAGTACTGTTTTTCTCGAGCGCAGCGAGGTTTAATTGGTTTTGACCTTGCCCTTTAGGGAAGGTGGCGGCGGAGCCGTCGGATGAGTTGTAGTTCGTACAGCCGTCAGGCTGGTTTTATGGTTTTTCTGTTGTCTCGGCAATGATTGAATCGCACGTGGAGAAAAGGAAATCTCACGTTTTCTAAGCTGCCTATGCGGCAGTGATCGACATTTCGTTACCGTTTTTTGTAACGCTTCCTTTCTAAGCTGCCTATCCGGCAGTAATCACATCTCTTACCGCATCAAACGCTTTAAACCATTTCTAAGCTGCCTATCCGGCAGTGATCCAAGTGTCCAGGTGGCAGGTGTCCAGGTGGCATTTCTAAGCTGCCTATGCGGCAGTGATCGCACGGAACTCGATATTATCAGTTTAACGATTTTTCTAAGCTGCCTATGCGGCAGTGATCTCTTGTTTCGACAACTATTTACTATCTATCCATTTCTAAGCTGCCTATGCGGCAGTGATCATTGAGCACACCATACAGGGACGCCCAAGAGGCTTTCTAAGCTGCCTATGCGGCAGTGATCAATCGGTTTGACTACAATGCTCAGACCTCTATTTTTCTAAGCTGCCTATGCGGCAGTGATCTAACAGCCCACTTGCCGCCGTTGGATATTTTTTTTCTAAGCTGCCTATGCGGCAGTGATCTCACTTACAAGGGTTATTACAGTAATAGCCTGTTTCTAAGCTGCCTATGCGGCAGTGATCAAAGAGGTGCTGGCAGGTGGCAGGTGGCAGGTTTTCTAAGCTGCCTATGCGGCAGTGATCCGGTATAAATGGCAATGGAAACGGGTATGCCTTTTCTAAGCTGCCTATGCGGCAGTGATCCGGTATAAATGGCAATGGAAACGGGTATGCCTTTTCTAAGCTGCCTTTGCGGCAGTGATCTTTGATTTATAAGGAGGCCTTTCTATGTCTCATTTCTAAGCTGCCTATGCGGCAGTGATCACATTGACAGACTGCATCAACGTTAATGATCTTTTCTAAGCTGCCTATGCGGCAGTGATCACACTCGGAGACTTTGTCTCATTCACTTACAATTTCTAAGCTGCCTATGCGGCAGTGATCTCGTTGAAGGATTTCCTCGCTTCCGCTAATGATTTCTAAGCTGCCTATGCGGCAGTGATCGATTCCGTTTTTTAATCGAGATTTGCTAAAAATTTCTAAGCTGCCTATGCGGCAGTGATCTTCCCGTATTCCGTGAATAGCGTTGACATAATTTTCTAAGCTGCCTATGCGGCAGTGATCTGGCTCAACCTTCGTGTAGCAAAACTGCGCAGTTTTCTAAGCTGCCTATGCGGCAGTGATCTTGCAAGATGCTTCTGTTCTTGAACTTGACCATTTCTAAGCTGCCTATGCGGCAGTGATCAGCTTCCCGTCTTTCACTGACAGCCCCGGAAGTTTCTAAGCTGCCTATGCGGCAGTGATCAAAAAACGGAATCGCAGAAAATGTGCCTTGCTTTTCTAAGCTGCCTATGCGGCAGTGATCTTCTTTGACCGCGCAGGCATTTCCATTGCGGTTTTCTAAGCTGCCTATGCGGCAGTGATCATGAGACAGTACGCGGGAAATAATAAAATAGTTTTCTAAGCTGCCTATGCGGCAGTGATCAGACATGACCGCCGCCAAAATTGGAAACGCAGTTTCTAAGCTGCCTATGCGGCAGTGATCTTCCTTTATTGGTAAGCGTGAGAACCTGGAAAATTTCTAAGCTGCCTATGCGGCAGTGATCGAGAAGAGAAAAACAGACAGGCTGCATTGTATTTTCTAAGCTGCCTATGCGGCAGTGATCTCAGCAACTCTTCCCTTTCGGAATATCTAAATTTTCTAAGCTGCCTATGCGGCAGTGATCAACGGCGCAAAAAAGTGCTGGTTAAGCTGCAATTTCTAAGCTGCCTATGCGGCAGTGATCGCTGTTCTGTGGTGCCTTTGCTGGCATCATTATTTCTAAGCTGCCTATGCGGCAGTGATCGTTGATTTTAGTCTGTTCCCGCTTGAGGATGATTTCTAAGCTGCCTATGCGGCAGTGATCGCGCAGGCAATTTTGCTGAGGTAAAGAACAATTTTCTAAGCTGCCTATGCGGCAGTGATCGCTCTTAACTCCTCTTTCTGGCCAGCCAATAATTTCTAAGCTGCCTATGCGGCAGTGATCAACTTTCTTCCTGCCTCATGCCACATCTTTTCTTTCTAAGCTGCCTATGCGGCAGTGATCTGCAGGAGCTTTGAACTGGCAGTTGGCAACGTATTTCTAAGCTGCCTATGCGGCAGTGATCCGTCAACGTGAACGGATGTGGTCTCGTAGAATTTTCTAAGCTGCCTATGCGGCAGTGATCATAGTTAATTATCAGGACAACGACGACATCAATTTCTAAGCTGCCTATGCGGCAGTGATCCGAAAAGATGTCCTCATCTATCCGCCGCTATTTTTCTAAGCTGCCTATGCGGCAGTGATCGACCTGCGTAGTGGCCCCTCCGCCGCCGGTCATTTCTAAGCTGCCTATGCGGCAGCTGTCTCTTATACACATCTCCGAGCCCACGAGACAGGCAGAAA
>ENA-OZFX01001513-OZFX01001513.1-human-gut-metagenome-genome-assembly--contig:-NODE-1513-length-9702-cov-22.554162_pt1 | contig 9702 bp, 10 predicted proteins | sample MGYA00244651_ERZ653648 | MGnify/ENA primary metagenome ERZ653648 (study PRJEB26926, sample SAMN06164910) | human gut metagenome | biome: ENVO:00009003; feature: ENVO:2100002; material: ENVO:00002003...
AAAAAGGTCCACCGGACCTTTTTTTGTATCCGCCTCACCCCGTCTCGCGCTTTTATTTTGCCCAAAAGTGGTCCGTTATATGTTGAGAATATTCCTTACAACGCCCCATATAATGACCAGAATAAGGAATACGATGTTTATCCAGGCAGGCTTGGGATTAAGACTACTGCTGCCTGTGCGTACATAATTTATGGAAGTATATATGACAACCCATGCAATGTAAATGATTATAAATGGTGCAAAATAGTTATAGCTTATAGCGCCGGCAAATCTGAATTTGAGACAACTGAGTGCGAAACGGCTGATTCCGCATCCGGGACAGTTTAAGTGTGTTATAAGTCTGAATATGCATGGAATACCGATGCCTGTAATGTTAAAGAATATGGCATATGCAATCATAATTGCAGACACGGAAAGATATATTTTAATCAGATTAAGTAATCTTTTTTTCATGATATTACCAAAAGGGCTCCCGGTATGTGCCGGAAGCCCTTATCTTTCAATATGATGTTGAATGAATTAAGCAGCTGGTGTAAGCTTGTTGATTTCATTCTGTACAAGACATACAAGTACGATTGGTAAGAAAATACCAAGTATTATGTAAAGTACCTTGTTGTCTGACGCAGGAATTCCGCGTTTAGCCTTGATAGCATTGATGTTAGCATCTGCGTTGAGTCCGAAAAGAATGAATCCTACATAGAAGAACATTAAAATGAACTGTGCTATAGCAGGCATGTTACTGTTCTGACCCTCGTTATCAAGTGCTGAAATTGTTACCCACAACCAATAGAGCTGGTAGATACCACAGGTAATGATTGAAAGAATGATTACCAGTGCGATATTACGGTTCTTAAGCATATCCTTTTTTCCTCCTAGAAATATAATATATTTTATACATTCACTAATATACACGTCATGCGGCATTTTGTCAATGAAATTAGTGTAAAATTTCACTTTAAGAATTACTCTGTTTGCCTAAGCGTCATACGGAGGTTGGGACAGCTTGAAAATAAACGCTCTGTGTGATATGATTTAGCCGGTTAAAACCAAAGGAGATGACAAAATGAAAGCGTTAATTATCGGAGCAGGAGCTGTAGGTGTGGCGATAGCGGCATCTGTCAGTAATGAAAATATGGAGACGGCACTTGTCGCAAGAGGCAGGACCGCGGACTATATAGAGCAGAACGGTGTAAAGCGTACGGGAATATTCGGCGTGATGAGTGCGCCGGCAGATAAGGTTCGTGTATACAGAGATTACGGACAGATCAAAGAAGCATACGATTATGTTATTATAAGTGCTAAAACACTTGCCAATTCCGAGATTGCCGACAATCTTGAAAAAAACAGAGGTATCATTGCGGATGACGGTCATATTGTTATTTTTCAGAACGGATGGGGCAATGATGATAAATACACAGAATTATTCGGCAAGGATAAAGTATATAATGCACGAATTATAACCGGATTTGAAAAAGAAAATCCGGGTACAAGCAAGGTTACGGTTCATACAGCGCCGATTCTTCTGGGCTCATTATTCGGATTTGATAATGAATGTATGAAACCGCTTGCCGATGCGATTAATGCATCAGGCATTCCAAGTGAAGTCTCGGACACAATAGAAGAAGCATTGTGGGCTAAAATGTTATTCAATACTACACTCAATCCACTGGGCGCAATACTTGGAACCACATACGGAGCAATGTCCGAAATGAACAATGCAGTCCAGATAATGAACAGCCTGATAGGAGAAACTTACGATGTTATGGGTGCCGCCGGGTACAAAACTTACTGGCCGGATGCAGATACGTATAAGAAAGTTTTCTATTCAAAGCTGGTTCCGGATACATATGCACACCGTTCGTCCACACTTCAGGATATGGAAAAAGGAATACCTACGGAAATTGATACACTTAACGGATGTGTTATCAGAATTGCCGATAAATATTCTGTCGATGTGCCTGTACACAGGACGATATATAATATTATAAAATCTATGGAGCAGAGAAATAAGTAATCCATTACGCCCGAATGAAAATGTGATGTTATTATAACAGATTGCAATTTGTGTTATAGTATGTTATGATGTTGAACGTAGTAAGCGAAAACAGCATTCGGAGGATAAGAATGAGTTATTTAATTTTTTCAGATGTTTCACTTGATATTGATAAGAACTTTGCAGACAGCCATGATGTAAGATATGTTCCTATGGAATATGTACTCGGAGATGAGACATTCCATTGCGATAAGCCGGAAAGCGATTCCATGATGCATAATTATTATGAGAAACTCAGACAGAAAGTCAAGACTCAGACCAGCCAGATTACACCGACACATTATATGGATCTTTTTGAACCGCTAATTAAAGAAGGCAATGACATAGTATATCTTTCGCTTTCAAGCGGACTCAGCAATACATATGAATCAGCATGTCTTGCAGCCAGGAATCTTAAAGAAGACTATCCGGATGCCGTTGTTGAGATAGTGGATTCCTTAAGTGCGACAGGCGGAATGGGACTTTTGACAGAGTCAGCTTTTGCCAATAAAGAAGCGGGAATGAGTGCATCGGAGAATGCAGAGTGGCTCAGAAAATATGCATTGAAGGTGCGCCATTGGTTTAAGGTTGAAGATCTTATGTACCTTAAAAGAGGCGGACGTGTATCTGCTGCAACTGCAGTGGTCGGAACTGCACTTAATATTAAGCCGATACTTTGCATCAACCGTGAGGGCAAGCTTGATACGATAGATAAGAAACGTGGCAATAAGCTTGCGCTTAAAGCTCTTGTGGATAAATTTGAGTCTACTTATGACCCGTCGGTAAGTGATGTGGTATATATAAGCTGCGCCGATTGCGTAGAGGAAGCACAGACACTGAAAGAGATGATACTCGGAAACCATCCTGAACTTAAGGTAAGGATGACAATGTTAAGTCCGATTATCGGAGCTCACACAGGCCCGGATATGCTTGCACTTATTCATTACGGAACAGAAAGATAATAATAAAAGCCGGTTTCCCCAAGGTACGGGGAACCGGCTTTTTAGGTTCAGATATATCCGTCCATTGCTCTGGTGTTAACATATACCGGAAGCTCAGTATGGATATCGGGTGGGAGAGAGCGGGAACTGTCCTTAACCAACATGACTCCCTCACGGTTTAATATGGCACTGACATAATCTGCGGCACTTTTTATAGGGTGTTCAAATCCCATGCCGTAATGTCTGTCGGGAGCAAGTGAACCTATTTTGTGCAAATCCGATCCGGACGTCATGAAAATATTATGTTTTGTACAATAAATCTCGGCATTGTGGTTATGCCAGTCTTCATTAAATGAATTGTATCCCTCCATGGCATCACAATTCTCAGGATTGAGGTGAATTGAATCCAGGTATCCGCGTTCCCTGAATGGGTGTGCCTGGACAACAAGACCTCCGTCATTATGTATTATATCATATTGCTTACTGCGGCTGTATGACAGAATATCCGGATGATTTAAAAGCCATTCCTTATCAAGCCCGTAAATCAAAAACTCATCACCTTCAAAATTAGCTTCCCATCCGAAATAAACAGGAAATCCTATTGCATCGCCGGCTTCTTTGGCATGTTCATAACCAAGGCAGAATTCATTGACGCGCTGTTCCCAGCTGTCATACTTAGGAATCCTTGTATTGCCGTTGAAAAAATGGTCAGTTATGAATATACCGTCATATCCTAAATCTTTATAATATTGAGGATACATGCTGCCGGGAGTAACCCCGCACAGGCTTCCTTCGTATGTATGCAAATGTGTCTCATATCGGAACATATACAGCCTCCGTAAATTATCTCAATTAGAATAAAATTATTATATCACTTTTTTAATAATGGCTGTAAATTTTTTCGGGTTTATGATAAAATTTATTGCATAATAGGCGGATGATCTGGGCGGATGATTATGAATAAGAGAATAACAACAGATATATTAAAAATAACAGCCATGGTATCAATGCTTGTGGATCATGTTGCTGTCGCGTTTGCCGGATTTGGAATGCCGGCAGGCATATACTGGATGATGAGATGCATCGGCAGACTGGCATTCCCCATATATGTATATTTTCTGGTGCAGGGATATATATATACACATTCTGTGGGTAAATATGCAATAAGACTGGGGCTGCTTGCTGTTATCTCCGAAATACCGTATGATATGACGGTATATGGATGTTTTTTTGATTTCAGGCATAATAATGTTTTATTCACACTTGTACTTGCGCTGCTTGTTTTATGGGCGACTGACAGCCTTTATAAGAAAAACCGATGGCTGGTGCCGGTTGCGGCGGTTATTGTCATTTGGACAGCGGCATTAAGTCACATACTTGGACTTGATTATTCTTACAGATGTATTCTGCTTGCGCTTATTTTCTATTACGCAAGACAGTATGAAGTAATTATGTATACGGCGGCTGCAATCATATCGGCAATAAGCGGAAGCCTGGCAAGTCTTGTGGCTCCGCTTGCACTTGTACCGGTGTATTTTCACGATGGAAAGAAAGGACATATTCCCAAAGCGGTTATGTGGAGTTTCTATCCGGCGCATCTTCTGATTATAGGGATGATCAGAATGTTTTTTTGAAAGGATTAGGGATATATGGCGAATTTGATGGATTATATGGACTGGCGGGGAGATATAACATTTGAACAGGATGGATTTAATGTAATTGATGCATTAATAATGTCACAGCTGTCATATGTGGATTTTGAAAATGTGGGTTTGGATGCCGGCAGTCCGGTATGCATTAAGGATGCAGTGGCAGGATGCCTTAAACAATATGAGAATCCGGATGAAATGCTTGATTCGCAGGAATTGAACGAAGGACAGAAGACGTTTATCAGGATGAGAAAATGTGACAGGTATCGTAATCTGGAGCTGGTATTTTATTCACAGAAGTTCAGCGAAGAAAAGGCCATGCAGTTCGGCGCGGTGACAATTCTTCTCGGTAACGGTGACATTGTGGTGGCGTTCAGGGGAACTGACGGAACGATTACAGGCTGGGAGGAGGATTTTAATCTGTGTTATATGATGCCGGTGGCATCACAGGTTGAGGCTGACGAATATCTTGACAGTGTAATGAATACACTTGCCGGAAAAGTATATATATGCGGACATTCAAAAGGCGGAAATCTTGCAATATATTCAACATTCCACAGAAGTGACGAGCAGATTATGAGAATCGAGAAGGTATACAGTTTTGACGGGCCGGGATTCATGAAGGAAGTTGTAGCGGGAGCGGAATACAAACGGATAACTCCAAAGATTGAATCATATCTGCCGCAGAGTTCGATAGTGGGTATGATAATGTATAGTGGAGAAGATTATAATATAGTACATAGTGAAGCGCATGGGTTAATGCAGCATTTTGTGTTGTCGTGGAATGTAATTGGTAAAGAGTTTGTGCCGGACGAGCAGCTTAAGGATGTGAGCATTGTTTTTAACAGCGCATGCCGCAAGTGGATTGACGGCATATCTCCCAAAGAACGTCGTCTGTTCACGCATATTGTATTCAAAATCCTCAAAGCGCCGAATGCCGATTCGTTCAGTGAGTATTCATCCAATCTCATCAGGACTGCAAACAGCATTATTAAGTCCTATGGAAGTCTTGATAAGACAACAAGGCAGATGATAAAGAAAATTGTGGCACAGATGATTAAAATGAGCCGTGAATCACTCTCGGAACACATTGAAGGAATAAGAAAACCGCAGTCTGCCATAAAGGATGCCTATAATGTCAAATAGTGTAAAATATATTTTGATTTATCGGCTTGTTTATGTTATTATGTTAAATACGGGAAATGTTAGTAAATATATACTAAAATGATATTTTTGGTTAAGAGGTATGAATTATGCGGGTGGAAAAGACGATTACGGAGTCACTTACGCGGCTGCCGTATATTGATTATTTTAAAAAGACGGCCGGCAGACTTATGAAGCAGGATATGATATCTCCGGTTGTATTATCGTTGGACATCAGTAATTTTAAATTTTATAATCAGATGTATGGGTATGAAGCGGGCGATAAGCTTATTGAACGATGTGTATATCAATATTGCCATATGAATTCAGACTGTGTGCTTGCCGGAAGAATTTATGTTGATCATATTATTCTTCTTGTGGAAGCCGGACATCGCGACAGACAGGATTTCAAGATGAAATACGACACAATGAATAGGAATTTTTCCGATGAGATTAATGCTGAATTCCCATTGGCGAGAATACGTGTTTATGTCGGTGCATATTTTGTTGATAACGTTGATGAAGAGATTAATCTTATAATAGATAAGGCTCAATGTGCAAGGCGAAGCATTAAGACCAATTATGCTGAGACGATAGCTGTCTTTACTGACGATATGGCGAAGAAGACCCAGAGTGAGGCAGGCGTGATTCCGATGTTTTTCTCGGCACTTGATAATGACAGAATAGAAGTGTATATCCAGCCTAAGTTCTCTATTGAGGAACAGCAGCTTATAGGCGGTGAAGCACTTTCCAGAATTAGGGACAACAACGGGAAGATAATATCACCGGCGGTATATATTGATACACTTGAGAATACAGGGCTTGTATCGAGACTTGATAATTATGTGATAATGAAGGTCATAGAATTGCAGAAGAAATGGATGGATGCCGGATATAAGCTGACGACCATTTCAATGAACCTGTCACGGATGGATTTCTGGGAAACCGGATTTATAAAGCGTATAGATGATGCTATACGTAAGACAGGCATCCCGGCGGAATACTTCGAGTTTGAACTTACGGAAACCATTTTCTGTGAGAATCTCAGCGAGATTAGCAGACAGATAGAATTTTTACGCAACAGAGGATATAAGATAAGCATGGATGATTTCGGATCAGGATATAATTCATTATATATGCTTGGCAAGATACCTGTCGATGTTATTAAATTTGACAGAGGCTTCGTACTTAACAGCCTCGGCGTTGAGTCAGGACGTAAGATAATGAAGAATCTTATGAATACCTTTAAGGATATTCAGTTTGAAGTTATCTGTGAAGGAATCGAGAGCCGTGAAGAGGAAAGAATAGTCCACGAATGCGGATGTAATGCAGTTCAGGGATATCTCCATGATAAACCGCTGCCTTATCAGGCATTTGAAGATAAATATATGAAACCTGACATGCGCGATTAGAAGCGTAATATATTACATATAGATGGAGGACATTGATTATGGCAAGAGGAGGAGGTGGCGGAGGCCACTCGGGTGGAGGCGGAAGCAGACACTCATCACATTCTGGCGGAGGCGGAAGCCTCGGCGGAAGAGGATTTTCATCAGGAAGAAGTTTCGGCGGAGGACGGTCGTCGGGAGGACATCATTATAGCGGAGGTGGCGGAGGACGTCCATACGGCGGACATTACGGTGCACCGCCACCACCATACGGAGGAGGCGGATATTACAGACGACCGCCAAGAAGAAGTTCGGGATGTTCCCTGGGAACAATCATGGTCGCTATTATAATAATTGTTATTATATTTGCGGTAAGATCATGTGGCGCAGTATTCGGATTTACATCAGGAGTGACGAGAAGCACTGAGAAACGCGACAAGCTTGACAGCAAGTATGTTAATTATTCGAATACATGGTACGAGGATGAACTTGGCTGGTTCGGTAAGAATAACAATACCGTTATTAACGGATTGGAAGACTTCTATCAGTCAACGGGAATACAGCCTTATATATGTCTTGTAAGTTATGACAGTGTTGAGGATAATTCATCCGCAAGAGATAAATACATTGAGGATAAATATTCTGAACTGTTTACTGACGAAGGCCATATGTTATTCTGTTATTTCGCATGTAAGAATGATAAGCCGGATGTAATGGACGGCAACTGGCTTTACATTGTAGGCAAGCAGACAGAGACTGTTATGGATGAGAATGCCAAGCAGATTTTTGAGTCATATTTCAGAAAATATTATGATGATACATCGCTTGATGTCGATGAACTTTTTGCGGATACATTCTCTGACTCCGGTAAAGCTATCATGAAAGGACCTATCCACATGAGGTATGTGGTAATTATAATAGTTGCCATTGTGGCGGCAGTTATAATAGTTGCTATGCTCATCAAATGGTGGAAGGCCAGAAAAGCACAGAAGAACAAGGAACAGGAGGATTTGGAGCGAATGCTTGACAAGCCTCTTGAAACATTCGGAACCGATCCGGTTGATGAATTGAAAGATAAATACGACGACAAGAACTAGCATTCGCAGGGGAAGCCTTAGAGCTTCCCTTGTGTTATGTGGAAGGATTGCATTATGAAAGAACAAACCGTTAAGATTTATAAGAAGACAGGCAGGTGGCTGCTGGATATTATTAAATGGATTGTTATGGGTTTTCTGACCGGAATTCTGGCTGGAGGAGTTGGTACGGCTTTTTCTTATCTGCTGTCCAAAGCTGCCGCTTTTCGCGACAGTCATTTATGGATGGTTTATCTGCTTCCGGTTGGCGGACTTATGATTGTGGGATTGTATAAACTTATGAAAGTTGATAAGGATAAAGGCACTAACCTTGTGCTTACATCCATATCCGGTAAGGATGAACTTCCGTTTAAGATGGCACCGCTTATATTTTTAAGTACCGTGATATCTCATTTCTTCGGAGCATCCGTCGGAAGGGAAGGTGCTGCACTGCAGTTAGGAGGAAGCCTTGGAAATACAATCGGCGAATCATTCGGATTCAGGGAATGCGACCGTAAAATCCTTATTATGACGGGAATGAGTGCAGCTTTCTCAGCACTGTTCGGTACGCCGGCTGCAGCAGCGGTGTTTGCCGTGGAAGTGGCTGTTATCGGCACAATGTATATTCAGGCATTGCTCCCGTGTGTAATAGCGGCGTATACGGCATCCAGACTTCCGCTTGCAATAGGAATTAAACCGGAGAGACTTCCGCTTGGAAATGTGCCGGATATGAGCTTTGTACTTATACTTAAACTGGTAGTGCTGGCCGGACTTTGCGGGGTGCTTGCGATAGTATTCTGCGTAGTTATGAAGAAAACCAAGAAATATTCCGAAAAACTCATAAAAAATCCGTGGCTAAGAGTCGTGGCCGGGGCAGCTGTTTTTATCGGCATTACGGCACTTACGCGCAGCACAGACTATTACGGAACCGGAATGAATGTCATAGAGAGGGCCGTTACGGAAGGCGAGGCTGTACCGTATGCATTTGCACTTAAACTCGTTCTTACCGCGCTTATGCTTGGCGTTGGTTTCAAAGGAGGGGAGATAGTACCGACATTTTTCGTGGGAGCCACATTCGGATGTGTAATAGGTAAACTGCTTGGAATCTCACCGGGACTTGCGGCAGCTGCCGGAATGGCCTCACTGTTCTGCGGCGTTACTAACTGCCCGTTTGCAGCCGCAATCATGTGTTTTGAATTGTTTGGATTTGAGAGCGCGCCGTATATATTGATCGTAACGGCAATAAGTTATGCCGTATCGGGATATTGCAGCCTGTATTCCGGACAATATTGTGACGTGTCCAAATACAGCCTGAAGATGGGGGATACCGGAGAAAATACAGATAATTAAAGAAAACACCTGAACTGTCGTGAATTTGGTACCGGCCGTTCAGGTGTTTTTGTATTAGTAATTCGGGGTCAGGTCAGGACATATTGACTTGGCAAGTGCTTTAAGTCCTGCAACCGTAAAAGGATA
>ENA-OZFX01001526-OZFX01001526.1-human-gut-metagenome-genome-assembly--contig:-NODE-1526-length-9635-cov-7.757724_pt1 | contig 9635 bp, 10 predicted proteins | sample MGYA00244651_ERZ653648 | MGnify/ENA primary metagenome ERZ653648 (study PRJEB26926, sample SAMN06164910) | human gut metagenome | biome: ENVO:00009003; feature: ENVO:2100002; material: ENVO:00002003...
TTAGCTGGCGCAGCGAACCCTTGACAAACCGAAGCATTCAAATGCTATTCTGTTTCTGCGAGGGTTGGCCGGGCTTGCTTTGCTATTCTCTCCGTCGCCCTCGCTGCATTGATTATGGCATTTGAATGCTGTTTGTCAGGGGCAGCGGTCGGCAGACGGATTTTTTCATTTTGGGGCTTGACTTTTAATAGTTAGTCTCCAAATTTTTGCAAACAAAAAAGACCCTATCGGGTCTTGCGTTACGGGTCAGCGTTCGTTGCGGCGTTGCTGCTTTTTCTGCCACGCATCCAAAAGCTGAATGATCTTCTCCTCCATCTGTTTGGGCGTGTAACTGCGGGGAAAATACTTCCGCAGGGTCTCGTTTTTGATGGTCACGGTGTCTTTCTCACTTTTTTTCTCCTGTCCCATCACATCAAAGGCTTTTTCGTAGCTGAACTCTCCCTGCTGTGCCATCTTTTTCAGTTGCTGTGCCTGCGATAAGGACGGCGCATTCTGGGTGTCGTTCATTGCTTCTAAAAAATCCCGCTGTTGGCTTTCGTCCAGATAGGACAGCTCCACAGCGGGATTGAAGGAGATTTTCTTTTCGTCTACCATGTCCAGCAGTTCCGAGATAAGGTTGGTCAGGCGGATAAAACGCTGGATTTGGTTGCGACTTTCACCTGAATCCTGCGCTACTTTTTCATCCGCTCGCAACTTCGTCCCAATTTGGGACGAAGTTAAATCTGACCTAGCACCTTGATTTTTTAGAGCTTCCAGCTTCATTTTGTAGGCGAAAGCCCTCTCGCTGGGCAGGATGTGTTCACGCTGAAGGTTGGAATCCACCATCAATATCACAGCAGCATCGTCCGACATCTGCCGCACGATAACCGGCAGGGTATCCAGCCCAGCAAGTTTAGCCGCATACTGGCGGCGGTGCCCGGAGATGATCTCATAGCCGTCACCGTCCGGGCGAGGGCGGGCAATCAGCGGAGACAGCACACCGTACTGTGCGATGCTTTCCACCGTCCGGGTCATGGCTTCATCGTCCAGAACCTTAAAGGGGTGGTTGGTGAAAGGATGCAGATCATCAATAGGAATCTGCTGCACTTGCTCCCGCTGTTCCTCCTGTCGGTTTTCCTCGGTGGAAAAGAGATCATCTAGCCCTTTCAGAGCTAAGTTTCCGCTGTCGATCGGCATCCGCCTGCACCTCCTTTGCAAGAGATTTGTAGGCTTCTGCCACCTTGCCCTTGGGGTCATAGACAAAGATGCTTTTGCCTGCCGCACTGGTTTCTGCCGCACGGACGGAACGGGGGATGGTCTGGTCAAACACCTTCAGGTGTTTTCCGTATGCCTGCCGAATCAGATTGCTGATCTGCTTTCCGTAGTTGGTGCGGCTGTCGGTCATGGTCAGCAGAATGCCCTCGATTTTCAGTTTCGGGTTGATCTGCCGCCGGACCTTCTGCACGGTCTGCAAAAGTTGCTCCAAGCCTTTTGCAGACAGGTACTGTGCCTGCACAGGAATCAGAGCAGCGTCTGCCGCCGCCAATGCGTTAATGGTCAGCATCCCCAACGAGGGCATACAGTCCAGCAAAATAAAATCGTACTCCCGTTTGGCACTGTCCAGCACCTGCTTCAGCATCTTTTCCCGGTTCATGCTGTTCACAAGGGTAACTTCCAGCCCTGCCAGTTCGATGTTGGCAGGGATCAAGTCAACGCCCTCTGCGTGGTGCAGAACGCCCTCACCGGGCTGAATGGGCTGGTCGTTCATGGCTTTTTGCATCAGGGTAGAGAGGGTAGTGGGCAGTTCATCGGGCTGCTGCCAGCCCATGCTGATGGTCAAGCTGCCCTGCGGGTCGGTGTCTACCAACAGGACTTTCTTGCCCTCCATTGCCAGTCCAATGCCTAAGTTCTCACAGGTGGTGCTTTTCCCCACACCGCCTTTTTGATTGGTGACTGCGATAATCGTAGCTTTCTTTGCGATAACATCACCCCGCCTTCGGTGAACCACGCGCAAAGTCGTGGTTCGTCTTGTTCTGATAGTAGAGGTTCATGGTGGTGGGCGCATTGTAGAGCATCGCCAGCAGATACTGCTTCATGTTCCGCACCGGGGCGGTGTTTTCTGCCAGAGAATCCAGCACAAAACGGATGTGGTCGGCATTCAGCTTTTTCAGCCGACTGCGTACCACCTCTGTGGGCTTGTCATCTCCGGCAATCCGCAACATCTTGCGCTTTGTGGAACAGGTGTCCACAAGCAAATCCACGATCTGATAGATGGTATCCTCCTCGTCCGGGCAGAGCCGGAGCAGAAGTTCTACCTCCAGTACCTGATAAAAATAATCTTCGAGCTGTTCACGAATGTTCCCTGAATGGATAGGATCAGGTTTATTCATCTCTGTTTTATTCTTATCAGTCTTATTTGCTTGCGGTTTTGGCTGCACCAGAATTGCGCTTTCGGCAGCGCCTGAATTGCTGTTTGGGCAATTCTGTACTTGCGCTTTTGGCAAGCCGGAGGAAAAGTCCTTGACGTAGATCAGGCTGGGTCTGCCCAGACCACGGCGTTTGCGCTCGATGAGGTCGATGCCCTCCAGTTCCCGGAACAGCCTGACCGCTTTGTGTTCGGCGCAGCAGAGAGATTCCTGCACTTCCCGGACGGTGTAGATGATATACACCCGCCCTTGCTCGTCCAGCCAGCCGTTCTTTGCAGACAGGCTCATGCGGTCCAGCAGGATGCCGTACAGTGTCCGGGCATCGGTGGAGAGCTGCTGGAAACGGCTGTCCTGAAAGAGTGCTTTCGGAATACGGAAGTAGGAAAACAATTCGCCCGACTGACCATAGAAGTAGTCCAGCATCATTTGGTGTGTCCTCGGATTTTCAACTGTATGGGTGTGTTCATGTGGAAAAATACCTCCTTTTTGTGATATGGAAAATTTTTTGAAGTTCCATTTTTGAGAAAAAATGGATGGAAAAAAGGTGAAAAAATGCGTTGTAGTTTGTCCCGAAAACTGCAAAAGCAAAAATGTGTTATTTTCTGATAATATTACGAAAAGGATAAAAAATCGAATGTTTGAAAAAATAAATAACGTAAATGTGCGTTTTCTTGTACTCTCTGTTTATAAAGTGCAGAACAGGCTGCTATCAAAAATCCCAGAAAGTAAGATTGTTGCATGAAGATGCACTAATCGCGCAAAACATGGGAAGATAAACGTATGATAAACCCTCCCCGGTGAAACTGAATGGTTTTGCCGGGGAGGGTTTTAGTTTTAAGAGGAGAAAAAGTATGAAGAAAAGAAAAATTGATCCACTTGAAGAAATTATGAGTAATCCGTATTATCAACTACGTGATGATTATAACTATGCAGAAAAGGTGAAGGGGACTATTAGTTTTGGGCAATATAGCATGAAATATTGGGCATTAGAACGGGATATAGTCCTTGATGGAACAAAAAGTGAAATTACAGAAGAGAGATTCGTAAAGGCTATAATGGATGCACGAAAAGAAGGAGAAATATTAAATGATGAAGATGAGGTAAATGGAGCAAGAAAAATAAGAAGAAAAGTAATAAGTCATCTAAATATAATTTTTTGCGGAAAAGCAAAATGCAAAAGCCAAATTAAAATCGGAATAAATACGCAACTTACATTAAAAAATATAGTTTTCTTTAATTGGATTTTGAAAATAAACGGCAAAACGCTTGCAAAAACCATTGAAAGGATAGAAGGCAAAAAGAATGAGTTGATAACAAAAATTAGTGAATCCAGAGGTAAAACAAAGACGGTGGAAGATTATTATAGGGAACTTCTAGTTCGGGGATTAAACTCGTTAAAGGAAAATGAAATTAGTCCAAAACTTGTGGAAAAGAGAATAAAGGAACTTTATCCAGACATAAAGGAAGAACCTAAAAGTGAGATAGAAGATAGTCAAAAATTTGAGGGCTGGCCGATAATTTGGCGGCTTGGAGATGAACTTTTTGACATGGAGATGAAATATCCGCATTCAGAATGGGTGTACCAAACGATTTATCAGGACATACTGGAAAGTTTATCAAGATGCCATGAAGAGATTGAAAAGTGTGCTGATAAATTTTATGAGGCAAAGTGTAGAAAAGAAGGAAAGAAAGTAGAAGAGTAAAGATATTTTAAAATACGTTGAGGCCGAGAAAGTTAGGAGTTTCCAACTTTCTCGGCCTCAACGTATTTTTGTATAATTTGATTTTTAAAATATGAATAAACCATGAATGAAATACGCCCAAAATTTACGAAAAAGAGCTTTGAGCGGCCTAGGAGACAGAATAGGGTCATGATAAACTACTATTGCGAACGAAGTGGCCACTTCGAAACACAAAATAATTGATTTGTGAGGTATTTTACTATGACACAGAATGAATATGACAAGTGGTATCGGGAACTCAACGAAGCTCAGAAAGAAGCTACGGATGAGTTCTTTGCTTGGAAGGAGAAAGCATCTAAGGGTAAGGACTGTTATGCAGATATTGGGATTACCAGGATAAATGGGAAGGCTGAGGTTGCTCTTCGGGAAGGTGAGTATATTTCGCCGTTCAGAGGTTTCCAAATGAGCTTGAAACAGAATGGGAGGATTTTGTCAAGCTGTAATTGGAGATGTGAGGATGGAGTAGAAAAATTTCCGCTTCTGTTCAGCACAAAAACATTCAAATCTGGAAAAATAGCTGCCGGTATTTTTGTCCGAGACGGAGCAATGCAATCTCCGATTATACTTGGATGCCCGGACGATTTTGAACCGGATGCTTTCTATGAGGTGTTTGTACATGCTTGGGGAGCGGAAATGGGCTATCTTTGGGAGGGAGACGGAAAGATTCAGGGATTAACAAGAATCGACTATCTGCTCTCTGGTAATCTGGGAGAAACGCAGAATCCCATCGAAAAATTGGTCGAGCAGATGTACTTCCAGAAGACCACTTCGGAGGAAACCAACCATGAGTAATATGTATGGAAAGGACAAATTCCATGACAGGCAAAAAGCGGTATTACAGAAGTCCGCTCAAAAAATTGAGAATGATTCGGGTTGGTCACAGGATAATTTTTTGAGGGGATATGCTGAAGAAATTCTTCCGGCATCAGGAGCCGAGCTATCCTTTGGCGAACTTTGCGCAATAGGGGAGCAAGTTGAACAAGAGGCCGCTTTTTCTGCAAAGGAGGCGATGCGCAACAAAATCAAGGCAAGACGAGATGCTGAACGATATAAGTCAACAGGCACGGACAGCGAACAACGGACTCCTAATCCGTTTGAAGATTCTAGCGCAATAGCTACAGAATCTCCGAAAAATGAGGACACATTAAATACAATGAGGAAACACGCCGATGCCCAACCGACAAAATCGGCTGGGATAAAAACCTCAAAAAAACAGTCCCTTGTCGAAACGACAAGGGAACTAAAAAAGTATATCCATATCATTTCCTGTGGAGGTGTGCTGTATTACCACAATGAATATTACTACACACAGCTGGATTCAAAGCAGTTAATCAAGTTGTATCGTCAGAATGTGGACTATGAACTCAATAATGAATCTAGCCTACGTGGGTATAAGGATCTCTACGATTGCCTCGTAACAGATCCCCAAATTGAGTGCAGCGAACCGGAAGATGAACCGATTTATGCACCTTTGGAAAATGGAATCCTTGACCTTATGGAGTGGAAACTTTATCCACACAGCCCGGATCAAATAACCTTTACCTGTATTAAGGCAAAATATGATCCGCAGGCAAAGTGCCAGATATTTGAGGAATACTTGCAGCGAGTCACAGGTGGGGATTCCCTGCTGTCGGAGAGAGTTTGGATGGCAATCGGGTATTTGCTTATCTACCCTGCACGGGGAAAGTTCTTTATTTTCATGAAGGGTATCGGAAATAGCGGCAAGAGCGTTTTGGGAAGCTTTATCCGACGCCTGTACCCCAAAGAATCCATCAGCAGTATTAGACTTAAGCAAATGAAGAATGAATTTGGAATGTCTTCGTTGGCCAACGCTGTAATCAATTTTGACATGGATATGCCAAGTTCAAAAATTGATGAGGAGGCAGCTTCTCGATTGAAGCAGATTACAGGAGGCGATTCAATCAATGTTCCACGCAAATTTCGTGATGATGCGTTGCTGGAAAGGCGCATTAAGTTTGTCTTTTCTAGTAATCATCCGATTATCATCGACGGAGAAGATGATGCACTCCTAAAACGTATCATATATCTGCCTTTTAATTATGCAATCCCGGATGACCAGCAAGACCCGGATTTGGGAGACAAAATTTGGAAAGAGCGAGATGCGATTGCTACAAAAGCCCTGCGCTATGCGCGGAAACTTGTGAAACTCAATTACATCTTCCCAGAAATTCCCCAGATGGACAACGCAAAGTGCATTGTGAGAGACTCTATTGCGAAAACCGTAGGAAAATTTGTACAGGAAAGCTGCGATAAGAGCGAGTCGAAAGCAGTGACTGCTACAGAAGACCTGTATAATGCTTACTCAGACTATTGCAAGGAGAAGAATATGTGGGCGTGTAGCCAAAAGGCATTCACGAAAGAACTCACCCAAATGAAGATAGAGCATACTCGTTTCCGGTGTACAGGAGAGGATATGATTGCCCGAAAGAATCCGGTATCTGCTTTCAAAGGAATCAAGCTCCGTCCGTAACTTCTGATTCTTCGATGATACGTTATACCTCTGACTCTAAGCACCATAAGCGATAACCAAGGGAGGTATCACAATGCTGGAAATTGACGAAAAGGCGATGGCCTATTGTCTGGTGGAAGCTCTCTTTGCAGCAGGAGTAATCAACCTGCCCACTTATCAGAACTTCCTTCGGATGAAGCGTGAGCAGGAGGAAGAACCGCCTGCAAAGGCTTCGTAAACAACAGAGAAAGGCTCTGGTGGAGGATTCTGCCAGAGCCTTTCTTTTTATCCGAAAAAGCAAGAAAATGGAGGTAAAAACATGCGAGTAGCAGTATATGCTCGTGTCTCAACAGAGCATGAGGCGCAAATCAATGCGCTGGAAAATCAGTTGGAGTGGTATAAAATCGAATGTTCCCGGCATTCGGACTGGGAAATCGTGGAGGTCTACGTAGACCAAGGCATCACCGGAACACAAGCACAGAAGAGGCCAGAGTTTTTGCGTATGATGGAGGATGCAAAGAAAGGTAAATTTGACCTTATCATTACCCGTGAGGTGAGCCGATTTGCACGAAATACGGTGGATGCTTTGTCCTATACGCGCCAGATGAAGGCTATGGGCGTGGATGTGCTTTTTATCAATGACGGTATCAACACGGCTGCCGATGATGGCGAACTCCGACTGTCGCTCATGTCTTCCATGGCACAGGATGAAAGCCGCAAAATCTCAGAACGTGTGAAGGCAGGGCAGAAAATCAGTCGGGAAAGGCACATTCTGTATGGCAACGGAAACATCTTGGGATTCCGCAGGGAGAATGGAACTTATGTTCCCGAACCGGAACAGGCTGAAACGGTAAGGTTGATTTTCCAGATGTATTCGAGTGGTGAAGTCGGCCTACAGAAAATAGTCGCAGAGTTATATCGTCTTGGACGGTTGGATGCGGGAGGTCATGTTTCGTGGGACGCTTCCAAGGTGAGTCGTGTCCTGCACAATGCAACATATAAGGGATGCATTTGCTATAATAAATCCCATAGTGACGGCTACTTGACGCAGAAGCGTATCAAAAATCTGGATGAAAGCAGCTACATCTATGTGAAAGGGGATTTTGAGCCATTGGTTTCGGAAGAAATGTGGGAGAGATGCCAGCAGATTTTGGCATCGAGATCAGCACGAGTAATCGATGAAAACGGAAAAAAGCACAAGTACATGAGAAATACACCAAAATCGGTCTGGACGGCAAAATTGCGTTGCAGCTGTGGTGCAGGATTTATTCAGTTCAAGTGGCGTGTGAACCGGGATGGTGCTGTAATTCATGGATTTCAGTGCTACCGCCGTACACGCAGGCCGAGCATCAGCTACTTGCAGGAGCATGGCCTTGATTTGAGCATCAGCTGCCAAATCAAGGCTATCAGTGAGTGGAAGCTGGACTTGATGGCGGCAAAGGTGTTTGAACATCTCACATTTGACAAGGGAAAGACAGTCAAAGAGGTCTATAAAATCCTGAGCCGCTGCATGGCAGAGGAAAAGACGGTTCGTATTTCCAGAAAGGCAATGCTGGAAAAGAGCATCGCTAAGCAGAGAGAGCGGCTGGACAAGTATATTGACCTGTGTGCAGACGGCATCATCACCAAACAGGAACTTATGGAACGTCGCAAAGGCTTAGACAACCAGATCGCAGATCTGCAATCCCAGTATGAGAGCGTAGAACAGGAGGATGAACGCAGTGGAGCGCTGGACATGAATCTGATCTCGCAGAAGCTGGATGAATGGCAGCGGGCATCAAAGAACGATGTTGATCGGGAGCTTATCAACAGCTGTGTGGCGCAAATCACGCCTTTGACAAATGAAGAATTTCGCTGGGCACTCGACTTTCAGATGTCAGAGGTACGGGCGAGAAACGCCGCAGCATATACGATGGATGGCTTTGTAGAGATGGCACGCTTTTCGATTTCCTTTGAGGAGGCAAAGGCTTTTAAGGCATCCCGAAATCAGGGAATCCGCAAAAATGAATGGCAGGATCTCACGGTGGTTGTGGGAATCTGGTCGAAAACTCAAAAGTAGGAGGCTGTGTCGGCTGTGCCGGTTGTGTCAGAGATTTTCAAAACAAGTTTTATTATATCCTTATATCTCCACCCATAAAACACCTGAAAGACACGAAAACATAAGACTGATTCGCAAAAACACGGACACAGCGGACACACTTGGTACAAGTTAGGCGTATCTGAAGCAGATATAATGATATATTATACCCTTGGATAGAAAGACCAGTAAGCAACCACATCAGCTTACTGGTCTTTGATTTTTACAGAAAAACGGAGGAAAAATCAATGGCAGAAATCTTTGAAAAAGTATTGGTGGAGGTGATGAAAGCAGTCGGAAAAGGTGCTGCGAAAATCATTGTCTGGACGGCTCATCAAATCGAAAAGAAATAAGATAATCAAAAATTTTGGAGGTAAAGATTATGTCCGCAAATGTTGAAACGATGTTCTCTGTCCGTGAGACCCCTTGGCACGGCCTTGGCCGTATCGTGATGGATGCCCCTGCAAGCCGTGAAGCCTTGGAGCTGGCCGGTCTGAATTGGCAGGTAGAGAGCCGCAATATCTATTCTGGCACGGGTGCTATGATCCCCGGCTATCGTGCCAATGTCCGCAGCACCGATGATGCTGTTCTGGGTGTGGTGTCTGACCGCTACCGCATTGTGCAGAACGAAGAAGCATTCCAATTCACCGATGACTTGCTTGGTGAGGGTGTCACCTATGAAACCGCAGGCTCTTTACAGGGCGGCAAGAAGGTATGGATGCTGGCGAAGCTGCCGGAGAAGTACATCATCGCCGGAGATGAAGTAACCCCATATCTTGTGCTCTTTAACAGTCACGATGGCAGTTCTGGTGTAAAAGTCGCTATGACCCCGGTTCGTGTGGTCTGCCAGAACACCCTGAATCTGGCTCTGGGTACTGCAAAGCGCATCTGGACTGCCCGCCATACCGAAAATGTTCTGCTCCGGGTGCAGGATGCCCGTG
>ENA-OZFX01001536-OZFX01001536.1-human-gut-metagenome-genome-assembly--contig:-NODE-1536-length-9571-cov-7.785204_pt1 | contig 9571 bp, 6 predicted proteins | sample MGYA00244651_ERZ653648 | MGnify/ENA primary metagenome ERZ653648 (study PRJEB26926, sample SAMN06164910) | human gut metagenome | biome: ENVO:00009003; feature: ENVO:2100002; material: ENVO:00002003...
GGTCTGGGCGGGGTTGGCGCCGATGGCCACCTGGGCCACGTAGACGTGGCCGTTGGTCATGGCGATCTGGGCCAGATCCTTTTTGTCGGTGGGCTTGCCCCCGGCGGCGAACTGGGCCACCGCGCCGGTGGGGGTGGCTTTGGAGGACTGGCCGCCGGTGTTGGAATACACCTCGGTGTCAAAGACCAGGACGTTGAAGTTCTCCCGGGAGGCCAGGATATGGTCCAGGCCGCCGTAGCCGATGTCGTAGGCCCAACCGTCGCCGCCGAAGATCCAGAAGGACTTCTTGGTGAGGTAAGCCTTGTCGGCGAGGATCGCCTTGGAAGCGTCGCAGCCGCACTTCTCGAGCTCGGCAACGTAGGCAGCGGCAGCGGTCTTGGAAGCCTCGGCGTCGTTGACGGAGTCGATCCAAGCCTGGCCGGCAGCCTTGAGCTCATCGGACGGGCCATCGGCAGCGATGATGTCCTGGGTAGCGGCGATCAGCTTCTTCTGGACGGCCTCGTAACCGACGGCCATGCCCAGACCGTGCTCGGCATTGTCCTCGAACAGGGAGTTATTCCACGCCGGGCCGTGACCGTCCTTGTCCTTGCAGTAAGGAGCGGTGGCAGCGGGGTTGCCCCAAATGGAGGAGCAGCCGGTGGCGTTGGAGATGAACATGCGGTCGCCGGCAACCTGGGTCACCAGACGTGCATAGGCGGTCTCGGCGCAGCCGGCGCAGGAGCCGGAGAACTCCAGGTAGGGCTGCTTAAACTGGCTGCCCTTGACGTTGGCCGCGATGAGCTCCTTCTTCTCGGAGACGTTCTCGACCATATAGTCCCAAACGGGCTGCTGATCCATCTCCTGCTCGGTGGGAACCATCTCGAGGGCGCCCTTGGGGCAGACCTTGACGCAGTTGGTGCAGCCCATGCAGTCGAGCGGGGACACGGCCATGGTGAACTTCATGCCCTTGGCCTTGGGGCCCATGGCGTCGAGCGTGCGGGTAGCCTCGGGCGCGGCGGCAGCCTCGTCCTCGGTCATCGCGAACGGACGGATGGTGGCATGCGGGCACACATAGGCGCACTGGTTGCACTGGATGCACTTGGTCTCGTCCCAGTGAGGAACGACCACGGCGACGCCGCGCTTCTCGTATGCGGAGGCGCCCAGCTCAAACTGGCCGTCGGCACAATCGACGAAGGCGGAAACGGGCAGGCTGTCGCCATCCATGCGATCGATGGGCTCGAGCAGGTTCTTGACCTGCTGGGCAATGGCGGACTTGGTCTCCTCGGAGAGCTCGACGGGAGCGGCATCCTCGGCAGTTGCCCAGTCGGCCGGAACCTCGAACTTACGGAAGGCGGTAGCGCCGGCATCGATGGCCTTATGGTTGGCGTCGACGATGGCCTGGCCCTTCTTCATGTAGGACTTGGTAGCCGCGTCCTTCATGTACTGCAGGGCGTCCTCGGCGGGCAGGACCTTGGCCAGCGCGAAGAAGGCGGACTGGAGCACCGTGTTGGTGCGCTTGCCCATGCCGACCTTGGCGGCCAGGTCGATAGCGTCGATCAGGTAGACGTTGACGTTGTTGTTCGCGATGTAGCGCTTGGCCACGGCGGGCATGTGCTCGGCGAACTCCTCGTCGCTCCACTGGCAGTTGACCAGGAAGGTGCCGCCCGGCTTGACGTCGCGGACCATCTTGAAGCCCTTAACGATGTAGCTGGGGTTGTGGCAAGCGACAAAGTCGGCCTTGGTCACGTAGTACGGCGAACGGATCGGGGAATCACCAAAGCGCAGGTGCGAGACGGTGACGCCGCCGGTCTTCTTGGAGTCGTACTGGAAGTAGGCCTGGACGTACTTGTCGGTGTGGTCGCCGATAATCTTGATCGAGTTCTTGTTGGCGCCGACGGTACCGTCGCCACCCAGACCCCAGAACTTGCACTCGATGGTGCCGGGGGCTGCGGTGTTGGGCGCATCCTCGGCCTCGGGCAGGCTCAGGTTGGTCACGTCATCGACGATGCCGATGGTGAACTCGCGCTTGGGCTCGTCCTTCTTGAGCTCCTCGAAGACAGCGAACGCGGACGCGGGAGGCGTGTCCTTGCTGCCCAGGCCGTAACGGCCACCGACGACCTTGATGCCCGTCTTGCCAGCCTCGTAGAGAGCGGAGACGACGTCCTGGTAGAGCGGCTCGCCGATGGAACCCGGCTCCTTGGTGCGGTCCATGACGGCGATCTTTTTGACGGTCTCGGGGAGAACGTCGACAAAGTGCTTGATGGAGAACGGACGGAACAGGCGGACCTTGACCAGGCCGACCTTCTCGCCGTGAGCGTTGAGGTAGTCGATGACTTCCTCGAGCACGTCGCAGAAGGAGCCCATGCACACGACGACACGATCGGCATCGGGAGCGCCGTAGTAGTTGAATAGGCCGTAATCGGTGCCGAGCTTCTCGTTGATCTTCTTCATGTAGCCCTCGACGACGGCGGGAAGCTCGTCGTAGACCTTGTTGCAGGCCTCGCGGTTCTGGAAGAAGATGTCACCGTTCTCGTGGCTGCCGCGGGTGTGCGGGTGCTCAGGGTTGAGCGCGTGGTCGCGGAAAGCCTGGACGGCGTCCATGTCGCACATCTCGGCAAGATCCTTGTAGTCCCACATGGCGACCTTCTGGATCTCGTGGCTAGTGCGGAAGCCGTCGAAGAAGTTAAGGAACGGGGTCTTGCCCTCGATGGCGGCAAGGTGAGCCACCGGCGAGAGATCCATGACCTCCTGGACGTTGCCCTCGGCGAGCATGGCGAAACCGGTCTGGCGACAGGCCATGACGTCGGAGTGATCGCCAAAGATGTTCAGGGCGTGCGAAGCGACGCAACGCGCGGAGACGTGGAAAACGCCCGGGAGCTGCTCGCCTGCGATCTTGTACATGTTCGGGATCATCAGGAGCAGACCCTGAGAAGCCGTGTAGGTGGTGGTCAGAGCACCGGCACCCAGCGAACCGTGAACGGTACCGGCTGCACCTGCCTCAGACTCCATCTCGACGACCTTGACCGGGGTGCCGAAGATGTTCTTGCGACCCTGGGCCGCCCACTGGTCGACATGGTCGGCCATCGGGCTGGACGGCGTAATGGGATAAATTCCCGCTACCTCGGTGTACGCATACGAAACATATGCGGCCGCCTCGTTGCCGTCCATAGACTTAAACTTACGCGCCATATACCCCTCTCCTCTCATATAGGTATACAGGCCCCGGCGATCGCCGGGATATTGGCGTGATGGGATTTTCGTTGTTGCTTCCAATCATCTGGCAGGCGGACTCAGCAGCAGGTACATGGCGTGGAGAGAAGGCATGCCGAGGCGAGGAGGGCTGCACGCGCTCCACAGGCCCAGCTACCCGTCTTGCACATGACCGAGCGCCGCAAAGGCCGCATGCCGGATGCTCCCGGGCACGCCCCGGCGATGGGAAGCGCCCGCAACGGAAATCCGCATGCGGGTTTATTGTACCCCGCCGTCAAGCCATATTTCGGCAAATATAGGTGGCCGGTAAAGGTTTACCTCGGGTGACTATTGTGCGCCCGGCACCGACGAATACAGTCCCCTGGAACCCCACAGCAGTTGCGGTGAAATAGGGACTGTTTTTGCTGTTAACGGCCTTAATCAGTCCCTATTTCACCGCAACTCATTGGGGGGATGAGCTAGAGGGCGCCGAGGAGGATGGCGTAGGTGGTGGATTCGCCGAGTTTGAGCTCGTCGCCGGGGTTGAGCTGGGCGGAGCGGCCGGGCTCTACTTGAATACACACACTCGTGGCCCCGTTTACCACCACGGTGCCGTTCGTGGACGACAGGTCCTCGACAAACCATGCGCCAGAATCGTCGCACCAGATATGGGCATGGCGGGCCGAGACGTCGTCACCGACATCGGTGATGTCGCCCTCCCCCGTTGCCAGCGCGCCGATCTCGACGCCTTCCTCACTCGGCTGAATCCAGCGCGGGGCGCTCACCACGTAGCCGTTTTGCACGCGCAGCAGTCCCAGCGGATGCGCCGGCGCGACCTCGCGCTCGCCCGCGACCGAAGATGTGCTCAGCGAGCGCGGCGTCGACGTGGCGCCGCCACAGGTCGCATGAGCGTAGTCGATGGCATAGGTCACCGACGAGCGGACATCTGCCGAGCAACCCACGGCGACAAACAGCACCAGGATGGCCTCGGCACGTTCGGCGGGCATGAGCTCAGCCGCCTGCGACAGGCGCTCGAGCGCATTGCGATAGAGATTCGTGTCCTGATGGCATTCCTCGAGTGCCCGCACCATGGGCTCGCCAGTGGGGCCGCACACCATATTGGTCACGGCCGCGGCGTCCATGGGATTGCGACGGCGCAGGGCCAGCTGCGACATAATGCGCGCGGCCGAGGTGCCGTAATCGGCAAAATAACGTTCCTGCAGCGTGCCGACCGGCGCGCGCACGATAAAGCGCGAAACCCAGGAGCGATCGGCGGCACGGCTCTGCGGACTACGACCGTCGGCGAGCGGGCGGCTCGAGAGCACCAGGCCGCACAGTTCGATATGGCTCAGGTGCGCTGCGCGCTTAAAGATGTCAAACATTGCCCCGCACGGGGTGAGCTCAGCTTGAGAAGCCATGGCTTAGCCCTCCTTGGTCGCAGAGATCGTGTCGGATACTTCGGCCGGCCCGCCAAAGGCGCGGACAGCCGCGGCTCCGCCGGCAAGCGGCGTCGCCATGGGAATTTTCGCACGTCGTGCTGACACGACGGGAAGCTCAAAGGCAAACCCCATCGCCAGCAAAAACCACGTGAGCGCATAGGTTGCAATTATGGCGGCCACCAGGCCACCCGCCACGGCATGCTGGGAAAACACGGCACATGCGAGTGCGGCCAGAGCCGGAACCTCGCAGGCGGAAAGGGCCAACACACCCTGCAGGAATCCCACACGACGGTCGCGCGCCAAGGCCCCGGCAGCGATGCCCACCATGCCCGGCAGCGCCAACGCCAGTGCCGCGATAATGGCCGGCAGCTTCCCGGACCACATAAGCGGTCCCGCGGCAATCGTCACATGGGCGCCCGACGCCAACAGCGCCGCCGATACCACGACCACAGTCCAAAGCACGCCGCTTGCCGCCGTCGCACCAACCATCGCCGCACGCCGGGCTGTGTGCCCCGATGCCTCCATCGGGCACGGCATGAGCGGCTCGGCGCGAAGCGAGCGGGCGACATTTTGCGCATAGTGGTCGCAAAATGCCGAGAGCGCCGCCTCCACCGCAGCCGGCTCGGGACGATCTTCCTGATGGCAGGACAGGCAGGCCATCAACACATCGAACAGCTGAGCGTCGACAAACGCCAACGCATCGCGCAGATCCTCGGAATTTGGATCGAGCCCCAGCTGCTGAGCCTGTTCGGCCGCGGCAAGTGCCACATCGGGCTCGCGTCGCAGCAGTTGCGTCAAGTCGCAGCCGGGCGCGTGGGCGCCGACGGGATAATCGGGCAGCGTATCCATCTTGAGGCGATAGGGGCTGGCGATATCTCGTGTCTTTTTGCGCGAGCCCGAAGTACCCGACGCACCCGGCGCCACTTCGTACGGCGCGACACCGGCGATGAGCTCGTAGACCGTACTCGCCGCTGCATAGACATCGATCGCCGGCGACATGCGAAGCATGCGCAGGTCGGGGATATCGTCGGTGAGCATCTCGGGCGGGGCGTAGGCCACCGTCGCGCGGCGCAACGTGGCATAGCGCTCGGTAAACGACGCCTTGCCGCCGGTGCCGGCCACCGCAGAGGCGGGCTCGAGCGCCAGCGACGAGCCAAAGTCAATCAAGCACAGGTCGAAGGTGCCTTCGGCAAGCTGTCGGTCGAGCGGCAGGCGCGCCGTGCGCACCATTATATTAGCGGGCGAGATATCACGATGGACGAACCCCTCGCCTACCAAGCTCATGCGGCAGAGCAGATCGAACAGGTCGCGACCCAGGCGCGCCGCCACGAGCGGCGACAGACGCCCGGCATCATCTACGGCAAAGCGCGAGCGCAGGCGGGCGAGCGTCTCGCCCTCGACCCACTCCATGACAATCGCGGGCACGCCGTCGACCTCGCCCCACCCGTATAAGCGGGGAAAGCCCTTAAGGCCCGAAAGGGCACGATGGCATTCATATTCCTCGCGAAACGCCGCCTTGAACTTGGCGACCAGCGCCTCGTGGGCGACATCGTCATCAAATTCGTCGCGCGTTGGCAAGATGAGCTGCTTGAGCGCCACGGCCTCGCCCTGCGCGTTAACGGCACGCGTCACACGGCCGATACCGCCGCGGCGCATGGTGGCGTCATCGGCAAACAGCATCGTAAAACGGCGCAGGTAGGCGGGAAGCTCGTCCGTGCCCAGGGCGACGGCCGGCTCAAACCCGTCGACGCGCGCCAGGCGCAAGCCCACCATGGGATCACGGTTGAGCGACTGGGCTACCGTAGAAGCGAGGTCGTTCGTCATAGGGCGATCGCCGCCACATTGGTGTTGAAGTTGTTGAGCGCGACGTCGTCGTTGCCGTAGTGCCCAACCCATTGACACAGGTTGGTATAGCAGCCCCACAGATTGGCATACTGCCGATACCACTTAGATTTGGTCGAGAACCTTTGTCGACCGAACTCGGCACGGATAACAAACATGTCATTCGCCAGGGTGTCGCACGGTCCGGTATCGCCCGTGGCGTTATAGGTCGACACCACGCTATTGGCGCGGGCGACATAGCCATCGAGCATATTGTATTTGGTCACGAGCCAGCTGTGGATACTCTCTTCCTCGGCAGCCGAGAGACCACCCGAGCCCGCGTCCCCGCCGGTACCGCCGTCCGTCGAGCCATCACCCGAAGATCCACCGCCAGAGGCGGAGCCCGAACCGGAACCGCCGCCCGACGAATCGGGGCTGGAGCCAGACGAACCCGAACCGCCGGGCTTGCCTGTCTGTTGGGCGTCCTGCCCCTTCTGCTGCTCGGCCTTATTTATGACAGATGCCACACTGTTGTTGGAAAGCTTCGTGATGATCTTGGTGTTGGTGAGCACGATGGTCTTGCCGTTTGCCAGCGTAACCTCGTTGTCCGATGTTTCGGGACTGTCCGCATCGTCGCCACCGAACACAACGTGCGAGACCACACTCGCCCACGTATATCCGGCTGTCGTTCCCAAGTCGCTTTTGGCCTTGCGCCCAATATGCAGCTCACGCGCAGCATGCGCCTGCACCATGGACGGCACCGTCATGCCATAAGCCGAAACACCGGCTATGACCAGCACGAGCGAGCAAGACAGCAGCACACACGCCCGAGGTGCCAGGCCCAGCCGGCGTCGCATGCGCACCGCGGCGCCATGCTTTGTCTGAGTGCCCCCGGGCCGCATGCGATCTCCTCCAACAAAAACACGCCGCTTAAAAGCGGCGCATTCTTTCACATCCACATTTGAGTGTATCAGCGAACCCAAAAGGTTGTGCAACGAATGGGCAAATACGAGGTGCGACCGGACCCATCCACGCGATAAGCGGATGAAAAGCAGGTTTGTTGCACAACAAATGTATGAACGCGCACCCAATTATGAGCGCCCCGTGCGGCAGGCCGACGGGACATGCCGCGGAGCTGACGCCGCTTAGATCGCGCGGCGGGCCTCGATAGCGCGGCCAAGCGTAAGCTCGTCGGCATACTCCAAGTCGCCGCCCACGGGAAGGCCGCTCGCAAGACGCGATACCTCAACGCCCAATGGCTTGATGGTGCGAGCAAGGTAGCTCGCCGTGGTCTCGCCCTCAATGTTGGGGTTGGTGGCGATAATGACCTCGTGGATGTCCTCGTGGCCCAGGCGCGCCAGCAGCTCGCGGATATGCAGCTGCTCGGGGCCGATCTTGTCCATGGGGCTGATCACGCCGCCCAGCACATGGTACAGGCCATGGTAGCTGCCCGTGCGCTCGATTGCCTGGACGTCGCGCGGCTCGCCCACCACGCAAATGCGAGTGGTATCGCGCATCGGGTCCTGGCAGATGGAACACTCGTCGGCCGTGGCGTAGTTAAAGCAACGGCTGCAAAAGTGGACCTCCTGCTTGACCTCCAGGATGGCCTCGGCCAGGCGGCGGGCCTCCTCGGCATCGGCCTCGAGCAGGTAATAGGCTATGCGCTGGGCCGACTTGGGACCAATGCCCGGCAGACGACCCAGCTCATCGAGCAGTTTTTGCAGACTGTGATTCGCGCTCATATATATGTGTGTCTTAGAACGGCATGCCCGGGATGTTGAGGCCGCCGGTGATGGCGCCCATCTGCTTGTTGGCGAGCTCGTTGACGCCGCGAACGGCCTCGTTAACAGCAGCCATGATCATGTCCTGCAGCATATCGACGTCCTCGGGATCGAGGGCATCGGGGTCGATGGTGAGGTTGACGAGCTCCATCTCGCCGTTAACGGTCACCTTGACCATGCCGCCGCCGGCAGAGGCGTCGACGGTCTGGGACTTGAGGTTCTCCTGCGCGGCGGCAAGCTGCTCCTGCATCTTGCGAGCCTGCTTCATCATCTGCTGCATGTTCATACCGGCCATGATGGCTCCTTTGCGTGCGGCCGCGCAACGAGCTGCAAGGGCAGCCGGGGCGCGGCGGGACTTTCAAACTCAAAAATCGTACCACGGCGCGAGGCCAGCAAGCGGGGCGGTCACGCTACCTCAGTCGATATACATGTCCTGAGTGCAGACCGCACCCAATGATTATGCAAAGTTGCATAATTCGCATCTGCATAAGATTGAAAGCTAAATCTTGTAGAGCCGGAATCCGACATTTAATGCGTACCACTAAATGGCTAAATGCCGAGCCACCACTCGAGGTGGCGCTCATGACGGTGGGGTATAATTTGATTGCCATAGATAGCAATTTGGAGGTACCCCATGAATGCCCCCGACGCGCTCCAAAACATCCGCTCAAAACACCCCGCTGCATATTTTGTTCTCTATCTCTTTGTCGGCTGGGCATTGTTGGTTGCCATCACCCATGCTATATCCTTTGGAGCAGAACTGCTAATAGCCAGCTCGGGCCAGCCCGTCGTCAAATGGGAAGCGACCGATGAGTGCACCGACGGAACCCGAACCGTTTACTACAACAGCCCATCCCTCTACCAAGAGTTCAAGGTCAAGATAAAGAACTCCAAGATTGTCGATGCCGAACTAGGCGTTTTCTCGACAATCGGAGCAACCGTCGGCGCCGAGCAAGTCGAGTACACGGACAGCCATGCAACGTATCGTATCGACCTCAGCATCCTAGGCCGACCGTCACGTACCTGTCTACTCGAATGCGATATACGCGGCACCACATTACACATGTCCGAAATACAGATGCGCCCGGACAAAGAGTTCTCTTCTTGAGCAGTATGCCCGCCCGCGCAGCTACTCCACCGGCTTGAAGATGGTGGCCTGGCCGAAGACGCTGCGGATGAGGGCTTTGGCCTCGTCCTCGGTCTGCGGGATGCTCGGGGCTGCGCCCTGATGGCCGAAGGGGCTGCCCGCGCCTGGGTTGGACTCCCAAGGGGCAGCGGGGGCGTCCTCCTCTTTGGGGGCAGCTGCAGCGGGCTTGGGCGAGGACGCCGCACCCGGCACGTCGAACGGCGGCAGATCGTCCC